>SXGS01157522.1_pt1 | contig 29754 bp, 29 predicted proteins | sample 3174681 | NCBI WGS metagenome assembly SXGS01 (sample SAMN11356861, study PRJNA531348) | freshwater metagenome | isolation source: freshwater sample F1-80 | place: China: Fuxian Lake, Yuxi | collected 2017-12-25 | reverse complement strand
TGCGCCTTTGCATCTCCCTGCAGGGCGGCTTTGCGATACCACTTCACGGCCTCCACCTCATCCTTCTCCACACCTCGGCCATGGCGATAGCTGTTACCCAGATTGACCTGCGCCTTTGCATCTCCCTGCAGGGCGGCTTTGCGATACCACTTCACGGCCTCCACCTCATCCTTCTCCACACCTCGGCCATTGGCATAGCAGAGACCCAGATTGAACTGCGCATCTGCATCTCCCTGCAGGGCGGCTTTGCGATACCGCTCCACAGCCTTCACCTCATCCTTCTTCATTGTCATAGCAGATACCCAGATTGAACTGCGCTGTGGCGTTGCCTTGCGCAGCCTTGGCGCGCAGGTCAGTGACCAATGGGGTTTCGGCCCCTTGCAGGGGGGGCAAGAATCGTAGAAGCGCAAAGAGAGAGCAGTGAGAGGGTTTTCATGGCGCACCCTTCTGTTACCCCTCCTTGGGCCATAAATCAATGGAAATCTTTTATCCTGGTTTAAGGACTGCGCCCCGGCAATGATGGCTTCGCCCCCTATTGCCGCACCGCAGGTGCCCCCTGCAAGGGGAGGGCTTGGGTGCAGCGGGTGCAGAGGGTGGGGTGAGCGGTGTGGGTGCCGACGGAGGTTTCAACATGCCAGCAGCGTTCGCATTTGGTGCCCTCGGCGACCGTGACGGTGGCGGTCGCAGGGCCGTCGGCGGGGCGCAGTTCAAGCTGGGAGACGCTAAGCAGTTCGCGCAGGGCTTCGGCGTGGGAGAGGGCGTGGGCGAGAGGGCCTGCGGGGGCTGCGAGCACGACGCGGGCTTCGAGGGCTTTGCCGATGAGCTTGGCTTGGCGGGCTGCTTCCAGCGCGGCCAGCGCGGTGTCGCGCAGGGAGAAGAGAGCGCGCCATGTGTCGCGTTGCTCCTGTGTGGAAGCATGGATGGGCTGGGGCCAGTCCGCGAGATGCACGCAAGGGACGGGACGGCCGGGGAGATGCTCCCAGGCCTCGTCGGCGGTGAAGGCCAGCATGGGTGAGAGCATGACGCAGAGGCCGCTGGCCATCTGATGCAGGGCGGTTTGAGCGGCGCGGCGGCGTGGGGAGGCGGGGGCCTCGGTGTAGAGGCGGTCTTTGACGGCGTCGTGGTACAGGGCGGAAAGCTCCACGGCGGCAAACTGGGAGAGGCGCTGGTAGACGACATGGAATTCGTAGGCGTCGTAGGCACGCTGCACGTCTGCCTGCAAGGCGGCGAATTCGCCCAGCACCCAGCGGTCGAGCGGCAAAAGCCCGGAAGGGGGAAGGGCGTCGCGGGCGGGGTCGAAATCGGCCAGGTTGCCCAGTTGATACCGCAGCGCGTTGCGCAGGTTGCGGTAGGTCTCGGACACCTTGCGCACGCGCTCGTCGCTGACGACGATGTCGCTCCGGAAATCCTGCGAGGCCACCCACAGGCGCAGCACGTCGGCACCGTAGGTCTTGACGTAGGCGTCGGCCGTCTGGGGTTTCTGATAGGCGCCCTGCTGGCTCTTGGAGATTTTCTCCCGGTCGGCGTCCACCATGAATCCGTGGGTGAGCACGGTGCGATACGGGGCATGGCCGTGCGCCGCCAGCGAGAGCAGCAGCGAGGACTGAAACCAGCCGCGGTGCTGGTCGGAGCCTTCGAGGTAGAGATCGGCCGTCGCGGTGGCGCCTGGGCCATCGCCGCCGGAAGGGGCAAGCTCGGGCCTGCGCATCAGCACCGCGCGGCTGGAGCTGCCCGAATCAATCCACACGTCCAGGGTGTCGCCCGACTTGGCCACGGGATCTGGCCCCTCCCAGTCGGCGGGCCGCAGCCGTTTCCACAGGGCGTCGGCGGGGGTTTCAAACCAGACGTTGCTGCCGGATTGCTCGATCAGGGCGGCGGCCGCACGCACGACGCGGGCGTCAAGCAGGGGCTGCTGGTGGGCGTCGTAGAACGCGGGGATGGGCACGCCCCAGCTTCGCTGGCGGCTGATGCACCAATCGGGGCGGGAGGACACGGCGCCCTCGATGCGGCGGCGGCCCCAGTCGGGCACCCATTGCACGCGGCCGATGGCGTCCAGCGCGCGCGCGCGAAAGCCCTCGTGATCCACGCGGATGAACCACTGGTTCATGGCGCGGAAGATGACGGGGGTCTTGCTGCGCCAGCAGTGCGGATAGCTGTGGGTGTGGTCGGACTGGCTGGCCAGCGCGCCGCGTTCGCGCAGCAGGTCAATGACGGCCTCGTTGGCCTCGCTGCGGCCGGCGCGGGCCAGGATGAACCTGCCGACGAGTGCGGTGGGCATCTGCTGGGCGGCGGGCAGGTCGTCGGTGGGGGAGAGCCGACCCTCGTCGTCCACGGGCGAATAGATGGGCAGGCCGCGGCTTACACCCAGGTGATAGTCATCGGCGCCGTGGCCCGGCGCGATGTGGACGAGGCCCGTGCCCGAGGCGTTGTCCACAAAGTCGGCGGGAAAAAGCCGCCCGGTGCGCGCGCAGAAGGGGTGCTCGTATTCGAGCGAAGCCAGCTCGGGCCCGTGCAGGGTGCGCACAATCTCGTAGTCATCCCAGCCGCACGCGCCCGCGACGCGGGGCAGCAGCAGCGTCTCGACGATGCACGCGCCCCCGCCGGTGCGCACGAGCTGGTAGGTGAGCTTTTCATGGTAGGCCACGGCCAGATTGGCGGGCAGCGTCCACGGCGTGGTCGTCCACACCAGAAGCGACACACCCGGCTGGCCGACCACGGGAAACCTGACATAGACGCTCTGGCTGACGTGGTCGGCGTACTCCACCTCGGCCTCGGCCAGCGCGGTGCGGCAGGGGATGCTCCAGTACACGGGCTTCTTGCCGCGATACACAAAGCCGCGCTCCACCAGATCGGCAAAGAGGCGCAGCTCGTCGGCCTCGTAGCCCTTGTCGAGGGTCAGGTAGGGGCGATCCCAGTCGCCCAGCACGCCCAGCCGCTGGAACTGTTCGCGCTGCAAGTCCACGTACTTGCGCGCATAGGCGTCGCAGGCGCGGCGCAGGGCAGCTGTGTCGGCGGCGGCGGCAGGATCGCCCTTGCGCAACTCCTGCACCACCTTGAATTCGATGGGCAGGCCGTGGCAGTCCCAGCCGGGGACGTAGGGCGCGTCGTGGCCGCACAGGGTCTGGTACTTGACGATGATGTCCTTGAGAATCTTGTTGAGTGCCGTGCCCACGTGGACGTCGCCATTGGCGAAGGGCGGCCCGTCATGCAGCACAAAGCGCGGTGCGCCGGCGCGGCGCGCGCGAATCTGGCCATAGAGCCCCTCCTGCGTCCAGCGGGCCAGCCGCTGGGGTTCGCGCGCGACCAGATCGGCCTTCATGGCGAAATCGGTGCGCGGCAGGTTGAGGGTGTGCTTGTAATCCATTTTGGTGGCCCAAGAAGCGGCGAAGCTACCAGTTCAGGCGGGGGCCAATCAAGCGCGCACCCGGCGGGCGGGCTCGACTGGTCAACGCGCGGGCGGCGGGGTAGGCTTCATCCCATGCAGAAGCGGGAGCGTGCGGCGGCAAACGGGGAGAGTGCGCGGCTCGTCGCAGAGCTCATCGAGCAGCGCGGCGGCGGGCACAACGCGGATCTCGTGGCCGACATCATCGACAACGCGCTCAAGCTGCTGCGCGACGTGGAGCATCGGGGCGACGTGCGCGTCATGCAGCAGGCGCTGCGCGAAATGCGCGAGGCCTTCAAGCTCTTTGCGCCCTACGCACACCGGCGCAAGGTCACCATCTTTGGCAGCGCGCGCACCTCGCCGGCCAAGGTGGAATACCAGCAGGCGGTGCAGTTTGCCCGGCAGTGTGCCGACGCCGGATGGATGGTCATCACCGGCGCGGGCCCGGGCATCATGCAGGCGGGCAACGAAGGCGCGGGGCTGGAGAACAGCTTTGGCGCGAACATCCGACTGCCGTGGGAACAGAGCGCCAACCCGGTGATCGAGCACGACCGCAAGCTCATCACCTTCAAGTATTTTTTCACGCGCAAGCTCACCTTCATCCGCCATTCGGACGCGCTCGCGCTCTTTCCCGGCGGGTTTGGCACGATGGACGAGGGCTTCGAGGCCCTCACGCTGATGCAGACGGGCAAGAGCCGCCTGATGCCGCTGGTGTTGGTGGATCGGCCCGGCGGCACGTATTGGAAGACGTGGGATCGCAATGTGCGCGAGCACCTGCTGCGCGACCATCTCATCGCGCCCGAAGACCTGAATCTCTACCAGATCACCGACGACCCGGCGCAGGCAATGCGGTGGATCACGCGCTTCTACCGCAACTTTCACTCACGGCGCTTCGTGCGCGAGCTGCTGGTGCTGCGCATGGCGCGCGCGCCTTCCGCCGGGGCGATCGCGGGCTTGAACGAGGACTTTGCCGACATCATCACCGGCGAGCCCATGGCCCTCATGGGGCCCACCCATGAGGAGCGCGAGGACAACGATGAGTTGCAGCTCATGCGCCTAGGCTTTGGATTTAACCGCAAGAGCTACGGGCGACTGCGCGAGCTGATTGACGTGCTCAACAATTATTGACGGCGTTCGAGAGCGAGCAGCCGGCGCTTCCATTCCAGACCGCCGCTGAAGCCGCCCAGCGAACCGTCACCGGCAATCACGCGGTGGCAGGGGACGAGTAGCGGGATGGGATTGGCTCCGCACGCCGCACCCACGGCGCGCGCGGCAAGCGGACGGCCGATGGCACGCGCCACCTGCCCGTAGCTGCGTGTCTGCCCGCAAGCGATGGCCGAAAGCTGCGCCCAAACGCGGCGCTGAAAGACCGTGGCGTGGCCTGTGTCCAGCGGGGGCAACGCCCCGGGCCGCGCACCCCGAAGCAGGGGATGCAGGGCGCGTGCCGTGGCCAACTTCCAGCGGCGTTGCGCAGGGGTGAGCGGGACTTTGCAGTCCGGACATTCGGCCACGGGCTTGCCTCCCGGGAATTCCAGACGGGCCAATCCCGCCGTACTGAATGCCGCGCGAAACGTGCCCCAAGTCGTGGGCAGCTTGCACCAGTTCAGAGCTGAGGAAGGATGGACGAGAGCACGGCCCACAGGATGAGCAGGAGGAGGATGCCCAGCACGACGACCCGATTGCGAGCGACGCGCTTTTCGCGCTTCAAGGCAGGCAGGCCGGCGACAGCGTTCACCGCAAGGTAGGTGGTGAACTTGGGGTTGGGTGGGCCCGAGGGCCCGAGGGATTCGCGCAGGCTAAGCCACAGTCTATGCAGGTCAAATTTGCGCACCCCCATGCGGTTGTAATGTGCGGCGGTGTTAAACTCCGGCTTGGCGCGGCGCGGGGGTGCGAAGTCTACGGCGGCGGGGAAGGGGGCGGGAGCGGCTAAGACCGCGGGAGTGAGTGGGGTTGGAGGCTCGATTGGTGCCGCCGCCGGTGCCGGCGTGGGGACACGGCCCAAGCGAGATTCAAGCTCGGCAATCTTGCAAGTGAGATCGTCGATCTCTCCCTGCAGCCGACTTGCGCGTGTAGGGTGCGCAGTCTGATTGCGTTTCCAGATCATCATGGGGAGCTAGCGCGTGATGAGGTAGAGAAAGACGGCCAAGCCCAGCAGCAGCAGCGGCCATGTGACGGCCAGACCGATGACGCACAATTGGCCGAAGGATTGCGGGACGAGCGGATTGGCCATCAGCGGCACGTCGGCAAGGGAGGTGGCGGCTGGAGGTTCCGGATTGTGAATCTGCGGCCACTTGATGCGCGCTGCATTAAGTTCCATGCGCGCATTCTCCAGCGTGGTGAGGCCGCGGGTGAGTTCCAGCTTCCACTCGTCGCGCCGCGAGTCAATGTCCACCAGCGATTCCACCTTGCCCAGCGCCTCGCGAAGGTCGCCAATGCTGCGAGAGAGCTGCTCGGCCTCGCGCCGGCTGGATTGCTCAGATTCGCCCAGCAGGCCCAGGCTGCGGGTCAGTTCGCTCAGCAATTCCCCGCGGCCCATTTCAAATTCAGACAGGCGACGGCGCGACTCTTCCACCTGGACTCGTTCGGTCTCAACATTGGAGAGCTCGCTGGTGAGCTCGGTAATCCGGTTCTGCAGCCCCACCACCTGAGAATCCAATTCGGCACGTTCGATGGAACGGGGCTTACTGGTGGGTTTAGCGGCGGGGAAATCTTCCTCCACCACATTGCTGGAAGCGTCGAAAGCCGACATGGTGGGACTCTATCCACCAACCATGCATTGTAAAGCAGATGTTGTGGGTCGCCCTAGGGCAGGCTACAGGATGTTGGGGTTAGTGCTCGATTTCCGTCAACCTGTTGCGCGCGTAAATGAGTGGTAATAAGCCCAGCCCCAATGAGAAGAGGATGAAGCTGGTGCGCGCCATAAGTTGGACCTGAAATGAGGGCGGGCCAAGCAGGTGCCAAGGGGACTTCCAAGGCGACCCCAATCCCATGCAGATGATGGAAACGCCGATGTAGATGAAACTAATCACGAGGCAAAACGTGCCGCCAAGACCGCTGACAATCTTGCTGGGATTATCTTCGCGCAGGTTGGGATAGAGCACGCCCATGCTGATGGCCAGGCTGTTGAGAGTGAGCACCATGATCATGAGGCCGCCGGCGAAGTAGGCGATCTCGGCTCCCGGCAGTCCCAGCATGCGGCCCGAGAGGGTGATGAGCGGCAGCGAAATCAGTGTGGAAACGGCTGCCGCCAGTCCCAGCTTGACGAGCACCACGCGCGCCAGTCCCAAGGGCGCCATGCCGACGATCCAGAGCCGTTTGCCCTCGAGCGAAAACTGCGGATACACAAAGCGCGTCGTGAAGGTCGCCAGATTGAGCGCGCACGCCGCCAGGTTCATGTAAGCCACCACGTACCTCCAGTAGTCGCTGTTAAACTGCTGGGTGAACTGCCGCAGGTTCATCATGTACACGCCCAGGATGCCAAACATGACCAGCGTCTGCATCCACTGGCTGGTGTCGCGCCAGAAGATGCGGATGTCTTTCACCAGCAGGGCGCGCGTGGGCATCCCGAGGAATGGCACGGCGGCCACCAGCCGTTCCATCGGGCCGCGAGTGGGGCTTTGGTGTCGCATCGCGCCCAGCCGCTGCCAGATTCCCATGGCTTCCAGCAACTGGCCCCATCCTGCCGCCAGCGCCATCCACGCCCCCACGCCCAGCGAGCGCAACGAGGCGTCGGTCACCGTTGCGCCAAACCACGCCAAGGCCACCATTGGCAGGGCGCCCGCCACCGCATATCCGACACGCCGCCCCGTGACGATGGCCACCAGCGCCGACAGCGCGATCAAGGCCAGCAGGAGGCGCGCAGCGATGGATCCCGCCGAGCGCGGGGCGTCACGCACCCAAGACCGGTTCAGAAGCAGATCCCAACCGGTGAGCTGCGGATGGAATTGCTCGACCAGTCGGAGCTGGAACTCAGCCTCCAGGGTTTCCATGCCGACAAAGCCGCGATACTTCTCCACCTCTGCCATGAGCCCCACGAATCCTGGAGCAAGGCGGGCCGCCTCCCCGTCGGGCATCGCAAAAGGGCCCATGTGATGGGCGCCCAGCCGGCGGCCCAGCCCGTCCACTACCTCGCGCATCCCCCGTGCCACCTCTCCGGCCTCCGGGGTGTTTAATTTAACGGGCAGCCAGCCGCGATGCTCGATGTTGTCCTGCACCCTGGCGCGAAGCGCCGCCATGTCATGGCGGGCCGCGCGCAGTGCGGGGGTGATGTCTGCGTGTGGCAACCACAGGCTGCCCAGCGCCACCACGGCACAGGCCAGCCCGGCGTATCGTAAGAGGAGGGGGCCGGCGGAGAGCAGGCGCGTGCCGCGTCCGTGTACGTCGGCGAGCGTGCGGACAAAGAGCCGGCCGGTGGCGGTCATGCTGACAAATCCGAAGAAGAGCGAATTGCTCAGCAGCACCAGGAAGTAGAATCCGGCCAGGCTATGAACGCCGTCTTTCCATTCCACCACCGATTTGGAGAGCCAATAGCTGGGCATGAACGGGAACTGGGCGAATCGGGCCTTGCTCAGCAGCCGCGAGCGCTCGCTGCCGGCCCGCACGGACAGTGCTTCGTCCATCACCTCCGCGGGGCTCAGGTATTGATAGAGCCCCACCATCAGCAAGAGCATCAAGGGCACGCCGAAGGCCCAGACCATCCGACGATCCATGTAGCGCGCCATAAGGATGGCGCTCCAGCATCCCAGCACCGCCGGCAGCACGATGAAGAGTGCCACGAGACCCGTGGTCAGCGGATAGAAATGCCACGGCACGCGGTAGTGCAAGCCGTAGGCCACCAGCAGCGGCGCCATGAGCAGAAGAAACGCCCACGAGGCGACGATGGCCGATTCGATGAACTTCCACTGGAAGAGCGTGGACGCGGGCAGCGGCAGCGTGCTCAGCCACGACGCCTCGCGGTTTCGGAAGAAGTTGGAGTAGCTCATCACCACATTGCTAAAAAGCAGCATCGTGAAAAGGAAGGCGAAGAGCAGGAAGACCATCTCCTCGATGAGCGTGCTGCCGATGCCCTGCGCGGCGGAGAGCCGGCGCAGTCCCAGTCCAAACAGCCCCACGGCAATGACGGCATAGCCGCCCAGAAAGAGGCAGATGATCCAGGAGAGAAACCGCGACTGGTCGGCGGCGGTCTTCACGCGACGCCATGCCTGGAGCGCGTGCACGCGCAGCAGCAGCAGCAGCAGGCTCATGCCGGTCGGTGGATCGGTGGGCATGGGAAGAAATCCCCTCACCGGCCCGGCGCCGCGTCCTGGCGAACCTCCTGGTGCTGCTGGCGCCGCGCCCGTTCCTCCTCGTCATCCTCGCGGGTGAGGATGAGGAAGGCCTCCTCGAGCGCGGTGCCGGTGCCGCTCATCTTGCGCAGCTCCTCGGCCGTGCCTACGGCGATGAGCCGGCCATTGTGGATGAGGCCGATGCGGTCGGCCATCTCCTCGGCAACGCTGAGCTGGTGCGTGGAGAGAAAGACCGTCATGCCCGCGAGCGCGCGCTCTTTTAACACATCCTTGAGCACGCGCGAGTGGTGGGGGTCCAGTCCCACCATGGGTTCGTCCAGCACGAACACCTCGGGCGCATGCATCAGCGCCGACACGATGGCCACGCGCTGGCGCGTGCCGTGCGAGAGGCTTTCGATGGGCTCGTAGAGGCAGCGATCCAGACTGAAGCGCGCCACGAGCTCGGCCGTGCGCTCGGCCATCAGCGTGTCCGCCATGCCAAAGAGCTGGCCGGTGAACCGGAAAAACTCCTGTGGGCTGAGCTTGTCGTACAGGAATGGAAAGTCGGGGACGTACGCCAGCCGGCGCCGCGCCTCCAGCGGGTGGCGCTCGACGTCCCAGCCGCAGATGCGCGCATGGCCTGAACTGGGACGGAGCAGACCCACCAGCACCTTGATGGTGGTGGTTTTGCCGGCGGCGTTGGGGCCCAGCACGGCAAAGAACTCGCCCCGTTCCACGCGGAGGCTCAAGTGATCGACGGCGGTGAGCTCGCCAAATCGCTTCACGAGGTTTTCGAGTTCAATCATTCGCGGCGTTTGGGCAGGGGATAGAACTGACGGTTGAGCAACTCGATTTGGGCCACGGGGATTTCCGCCCGCAGCAATTCTCCGCCGCGGCTGATGTAGGCCACCAGCTCCTGTGCGCCCAACAGCGGCGTGCTTAAGCGATACACGCGCAGGCGCGGGCTGTGGTCGGGCAACACCGCGTAGTGGCATTGCCAGTGGAGGGTGGTGCGCCCGGCGCCGGCCATCACCGGGGGCGCCGAGGGGGTTTGCAGCGCCGGCCCCAACAGGGTTCCCAGCGCGCGCTTCGACCACTCATTTTGCGCGCCCAGACTGTGCGCCACCACCCAGCTCGCCAGCTCTAGGCGCGGAGATTGCGCGTCCAGCTTCGCTAGGGGCACCTCGATGGAATTGGTGGATCCAGAGCCGGTGCGCACGGCCATGGCCAGCGATTGGCCCGTGCTGTTGCTGTCCAAGCGCAGAGTCCACCGGCCCGGATCGCGCGGTGCTCCCATCGAGAGCGTGAGCGACAGGGCCTTCCAATCGTAGCGCGCATCAAAGTCCAGCTCGAAGTCGAACTGCAGCTGCTGCCCGCCGGGCAATTCCACCGCGCCCGTGGTTTCCGGCGGCGCGCGGTCGATGCGAATCTTGTAGGCGCCCGGGACTCGCGAGCGGTTCTCCACTTGAATGGGGGCGCCGGTGTCGTCCATCACCTGCCCAATCCACGTGTAAGAGCCCAACGGGGCGCGATGGTGCAACCAGTCGCCACGCCGGTAGATGTCGTAATGCTGCAGCGATTCCTCCGGGTTCAGCAATCGTCGGCCCACGGTGGCTGGAGGCACGACAGACCCAAAGAATTCCGCCTGCCACAACAGGTAGTTCATCGCCAGCCAGAAGACGGTGACGGCGGCGAGGCAGACGCGATGGAACCACGACAGGGCCACTACGGCCGGCAATGGGGCACCCGCGGCGCGCGACTGTCAAGGGCGGACGGGGAGGGCCAGCGACTGCCCGATCGTGAGGCGTTTGGGGTCAACGCCCGGATTGGCCGCCAGCAGATCCTGCGTCCGAATCCCATACCGTCGTGCGATGCTTGAAGGATTTTCACTGGGGCCGATGGTGTGCTTTCGGGGGGAGCCTGCCGTCGCTGTCGTCGCAACCTTCGCTGACTTTTCGGCCGCCTTGGATTGCGCGGACGTGGGCGCAGCCGGTGCGGGCGGCGCGGGCACGAGGTTGGCAAGCGCCGGATTGACGGTTTGAAGCCGCTGCCGAAGCACTTCGTTTTCGTGTTTGAGGGTCGCGCATTGCTGATCGAGCTGCACGAGCTTGGCCTGAAGGTCGGTGATTTCCTTCCGACGCAGGTCGATGGATCCACTGCGCTTCATCTCCTCCACCAAATCAATCTGGCAACCCGCCACGCGGTCCTGGATGTCCCGGGCCAGCGGCGACGAAGGCGCGAGTTTCAGATAGCGACGATAGTGGTAAATCGCGGCGGCCGGATCGCTCTTGTGTTTCTCGTAAAGGATTCCCAGCTCCTTGTGCGCCGCGGCCGATTGCGGATTGAGTTCAAGAGCCTTGTGGAAGGCGTTGATGGCCTCGTCGTGGTTGAGTTGCCGCACGTGATCCTGACCCTTGAGATAAAAGGGTTCGCGCTCATCATCGCCGGCCCGTGGAGTGGTGGCAGGCGGGCTGCACGCCGACACGAGCGACAGCACAAGCAAACTCGAAAACCAACGCCTCCTCAACGTCACGAGGCAACCGTACCCAGTGCGCCCGCCCAATGCAATGCGATGTTATGCGGCATCACGCCACGGGTGCGGGCGGCCCGCCGCCTTCAGAGTCTCCCGATCCAAACGGATTTTCCAGCGGCGCAGGCGCGGGCGAAGCTTGCGCGGCTTCCGCAAAGGGGTTGGACGCCGATGCGGCTGAACCGAGGGGCGGCAGGAAAAACGGCGCGGCCACCCAGTAGGCTCCGGTGATGAGGAGGTGCAGCGCGTACACCACCACGAGGCCCGTGAGCGGCAGCAGTTCCATGCTGTAACAGAGGATGCCCATGCCCAACACCACGGCTCCGGGCATCAATGCCGCGGCGGCGAGGCGCCAGCAGACCATGAAGCTGGCCTGTCGGTCTGCAAACAGGGCGAAGGCGCGCACCATCCACGCACCGCCAAAGGCCAGCAGATTCCACATCAGCAGCAGGACGGCGACCACGCCCGCTCCCAGTGCGGCCAGAAGAAAGGGCCGGCGCGATTCCCACCACGGGCCCAGCCATTCCCGATCCAGCTTCAAGTCCCATCCTTGAGGATAGCCCACGCGGACAAATCCAAACAACGAAGAAACCTGGAGGCTTCGTTCGCGCAGTTCCACCTGGATGTCGGCGATGAGGCTGTGATCCTCCTCATCCAGCGGATCCACAATCACGTGGAGGAATGGCGGCGCATCAACCGGTGTGAGCATCCGCGGCCGGGCTTCGGGCCAGTGCAACAGGCCGCCTTTCACTGAACCGCCCGGGTGGGGCAGCCGGGCAATGGCTTGGCCGATGGCGGGCACCCATTGATGATGCAAGAGCCAGACACAGGCTGCGGCGACAAAGAGCGCGACGCAGCACTGCACCCGGCAGAGCCGCCCCTCGGGGTGCGCGGCGATGCCCGCTGCACTGCGCGGCGTGAACGAGTGCCATGGCGCGGGATCCGTCCGGGAGGAGGATTCGAGGGCCGCTGGCGCGTCGGCGTCCATCGCCCAAGTCAGGATTCAGGGCCGGGCTCGTTCGCCGCCTTCTGGGGCGGCACCTCCACCAGCGGCAGCGGGTAGCGCAGCTTGAGCACATCGTCCACCGTCACCTCAATCTGGTAAACGCCCGCCTGCTGAAATTCCACCTGACCAAACACCGAAGCGTTGGTAGCGCTGTGCACGGGCGATTGCAGCTGAAACTTGAGCCGGCTCTCGCGCATCATCGTGGCGCCGTCAGGCGCGATGAGACGCACGCACTCGGAGAACTGGCCGATGCCCGCGACCCAGCGGTTGAAGACACAGAGCTTGAGGGCCGTGACCGGCAACTTGGGCACGATGATGTGGTTGATGACGCCAATGAGGATGAAATTGCCATTGGCCTCCTGCCGGATCTCCTCGCAGAGAACCGAGCATTGAAGGTCAGGAAGGATGCGTGTGGGGTCCATGTAGGTGAGAGTTTCAGAGGCCGGCTGAGAGCGCGGCCGCCCGCGCGGTGTTGGAGAGCAGCATGGCGATCGTCATGGGGCCCACGCCGCCGGGATTGGGCGTGATTTTTCCCGCGATGGGCTGCACGCCCTCAAAATCCACATCGCCCACCAATCTGCTGCCGCCCGGTGCGGAGGCGTCCTCCACGCGGTTGACGCCGACATCGACCACTACTGCGCCGGGCTTAACCATCGACGCAGTGACGAACCGGGGCGACCCCATCGCCGCGATGAGGATGTCCGCGCGCCGGCAATGCCCGGCAAGGTTGCGCGAACGCGAATGGCAGAGCGTGACGGTGGCGTCGGCGCCCGTGGCCTTCTGAAGGAGCAGCGCGGCCAGGGGTTTGCCGACGATGTTGCCACGGCCCAGCACCACCACCTCGGCCCCCGCCACCGGCACGCCTGAGCGCAGCAGCAGTTGCTGCACGCCTGCGGGCGTGCAGGGCACGAATCCGCCGGGGTCGCCCAGCAGCAGCCGGCCCATGTTCACAGGATGGAATCCGTCCACGTCCTTTCTGGGCGAGAGGGTGTTGAACACCGCGGCGCTGTCGATGTGGCACGGCAGCGGCGCCTGCACGAGGATGCCGTGGATGGTGGGGTCGGCGTTGAGTTCGGAGATGCGGCGCAGCAAATCCCGCTGCTCAACCGTTTCGGGCAGCACCTCCGTGCGCGACTTGATGCCCAGGCGCGCGCAGGCCTTTTCTTTCATGCCGACGTAGACGCGCGAAGCGGGATCCTCGCCGACGCGTATAAACGCCAAGCCCGGCTGCAGCCCCTGGGCCAGCAGCCGGGCGATGGTCTCTCGTGTCTCCTGATGAACTTCCTCGGCGAGGGCGCGGCCGTCGATGAGGTTGTCGGAGGTGACGGTGGCCACTAGGGTTCGAGGTCGTCGGTGGTCTTCAGGGACTTGATTTTCAACACGGGTGTGTCGGGCCAGCGCGAGTCAATGGCCTCCTCGCCGCTCACCAGCACGCGGCGCCCGCGCAGCATGGACAACTGCAGCTTGGGGTTGTCGAGCAGCAGGTAGTTGATGACCTTGCCGCTTTCCAGATGCTCCAGCACGAAGGGCGCGGCCGCCTGGATGTTGAGCGTGCGCTGAACCACCCCTTCGCGGTGCACGATGCGCACGGGCGCAGGCTCAACCGCGGCCGAAGCCGGGGCAGCCGCGGGCGCCGGGACGGTCACCGTCACCGTGGTGGCGGGCTTCACGGGCTCGGCTGGCTTCGGAGTGGCTGCTGTGCCGGCGGGCGCCGCCGGTGTCGGCGTGGGGGTCGCCGCGGGTGCTGGGCTGGCGGTCTTGGCCGGCTCAACTGGCAGGGCTGGCTTTGATGCGGGCTCGGAGGCGACCTTCGCAGGCTCCGTGGATTTGGGCGTCGTCGCCGGGGCGGGCGCGGGCGTCACTGCCGGAGTCGCGGCGGGTGTGCCGGCAATCTTTGTCGGTTCAATTTTGTTCTGGGTTTCGCCAACCTTGGTGGGTGAAGGCGCAACGCCAGTCTTGGGATCCTTGAGGCCCGCCGGCGGATTCACCTTGATCGGAATGGGCGGCGCGGGAAACGCCTCGGGCGAGTCGGTGCTTTTGCGCGTGGGGTCAAAGGCCTCCTTGGGCACCGAGATGATGGTGTCGGTGGGCGGCGGCGCCTTGCGGCCGGTTTTCGCCGCGGCGCCGGCCGTGCCCGGAGCGGTGGGTACGGTCTTGGGAAGTACCTTGCTCAGCGTCGGATCCGGCAGCGATACAATGTTGGAAACGACCGTGCCGGCGCCGGCGGCCTGCTTCACCACCAGATCGGCGGCGACAAACACCGAGGCGTTTTGCGGCGCGACAATCTCCTGCCACTCGTTGACCTTGCGCGGCGTCACCAGCACCTGATCTCCCTTCACGAGGGTGCAGAGGATGGGGAAGTTTTCGCCATGTCCGGCGCGCACGTTGAGCTTGTTGCCGCCCACCACCATGGTTTGCGCGTTGGGCCCGGCCGCCAGGAATTTGCCATGAACCCACAAGCCGACGTTGGCGGGCACCTGCACGCGCAGCCATTGCTTGGGCTCGCCCGCCTTGGGCGTTTTCGAGTTCAGTTCCTCGAGGATGAACACGGTCTCCCCCTTCTCAAATTTGAAAACGGGATGGCTGAAGATCGTCGCACCGCCGCGCGCCACGACACTGGCGCCACGGATGGCGCCCACCCAAAGGGTTCCGTCGGGAGCCGGTTCTGCGGCGCCGGGCTGCGGCGCACCCCCTCCGGCATCCACAACGCCCGGAGGCAGGATGGCCGGGGCGGCGGGAACATGCGCAGGAGCGGGCGCGCCTGCGGGCGATGCGGCCACAATGGGAGGTTTGGCGGGTGCCGCAGGGGCGGGGGCCAGCTGGCTCCACGCCGCAGGGGAGAACGCCGCCACCAAGACCGGAGTCAGGATGAGTTTCGTTTTCATTTTTGATTCAGTACCGAGTTAACTTCTGTTTCGCTCAACATTCGCCACTTTCCGACGGGCAGCTCGCCCAGCTTGATGGGCCCGATGCGCTCGCGCCGCAGCCGCAACACTTCCATTCCCAGCGCCGCAAAGATCCGGCGCACTTCGCGGTTCCGGCCCTCGGCCAGTTCCAGTTCCACGATGCTGCGAGTCTGGTTGGCTGACACCAGCCGCGCCGCGCGGGGCTTTAGCCCTTCGCCCTGGTGTTCCACTCCACGCCGCAGCCGGACCATCATCTTTCCCGTGACGCGCCCGGCCACCTCCGCCACGTATAACTTGCCCATGGCGTGGCGCGGATGCGTCACGCGCAGCGCGAACGCGCCGTCATTGGTGACAAAGATCAACCCCTCGCTGTCGCGGTCGAGCCGCCCCACGGGGTAGAGGTGCCGCCACGGCTCCGGCAGCAACTCGCCCAGGATGGGACGGTTTCGCTCATCATTGCGCGTGCAGACGTGCCCGCGCGGCTTGTGGACCGCCACATAGAGCTTGCGCCGGGGTTGGATGGGATTGCCGTTGAGCGTCACCCGGTCCGCCTGCGGATTCACGCAGACTCCCATGGTGCGAACGACCCGGCCGTTGACTTCCACTTTGCCGGCGAGAATCAACTCCTCACCAGCCCTTCGTGAAGCCACTCCTGCTTCGGCTAGAAACTTCTGCAGGCGCACGGCTTTGGGCAACAGGCAACCAATCCAATCTCCCTAGGAAACAGGCTCCCCGGGCCAAAGCCCCCAACATCCAGATGAACCGCCGACGACTAGGCCGAAGCCTTGGTCTTCGGCAGACCCGTCACGCGGTCGCCGTCTTTCCAGCGACCACGCTGCTTGAGCAGCGCCACCCGCTCGTAGCGGCGAAGCACGTTTCGCTTGCCACCTAGAGTACTGGCTGCGCGCAGGCTGCGATGTTGCGACATATCCTGTTTCCTTATTGCCCTCGTCGGAAAGCGTCGCGCCGGCTTTTTAACACCGTCGTTGACGACCCCCGTAGAAGGCGGGTTGGTTCTAACACTGTGCCCACAATAGGCAAAACGAACTTGTTAACACTATTGCCAGTGGTTCACAAATGATTTCTGTGGAAAACTAAGGGCGCGCATGTCGTTGCGTGCGCGCTCGTGCCGCGCTAAACTTTCGCCCAGACAAAAATGGAGACGCGCCTTTCACCATCCCTCTGCCGCTGATGCTGGCTGCTCGACGGATTGGACTCTTCGGCGGTTCCTTTGACCCCGTTCACTTGGGGCATATCATGGTGGCGCGGGCCGCGCTTGAGGAGCTCAAGTTGGATCGGCTCTTTCTGATTCCTGCGGCGCGTTCGCCCTTCAAGACCACTCAGCCAAAGGCCCCTGCGGCGTGCCGGCTGCGCCTGCTTCGCATGGCCTTCGCTGGGTGGCCCGATTGCCAGGTGGACCCTCAGGAACTTGGGCGGGATGGCGCCTCCTACAGCGTGGACACCGTGCGCAATTTCGCCGGGAGATTTCCCGGCGCGACCCTCCACTATCTGGTGGGCGCCGATCACGTGGCCACGCTTCCCCAGTGGCGTGAAGCGGGCGCGCTGGCGGCGCTGGCGCAGTTTGCTGTGCTGCCCCGGCCTGGTCAGGTGGCGGCGGGGTTCCCCGCGCCCTTCCGCGGCGCTTGGTTGCAAGGCCAGCCGATGGCTGTGGCGGCCTCTGTCATTCGCGACCGCGTTCGCGCGGGGCTGCCCGTAGATCACCTGGTGCCGGCGGCCGTTGCGGCCGGCATCACCGAAATGAAACTGTACACCGGATGAACTCCAAACAACTAGCCCTGCTCTGTCGCGCCTACGCCGACGCCAAGAAGGCCGAGGATCTCGTCGTGCTCGATGTCCGGGAAATCTCAGGCGTGACAGACTACTTTGTCATCGCTACGGGTGGCAGCGAACCCCACGTCCGTGCCATCTGGCATGAGATCGTGGACCGTCTGCAGGCTGATCATGGCCAGAGCGCGCCCAAGCCCGAAGGCGCCTCGCAAAACCAGTGGGTGGTGATCGACTACTTCGACGTCGTGGTGCACGTGATGCTGCCGCGAGTGCGCAAGGAGTACGACCTCGAAGGATTGTGGAACGACGGGAAGGTGGTGCGCCCGCCGGCGCGGCGCCGCGCTACAAAGACGTGAACGCGCTGAGTTTGGACCGCGGTTTGGAACGCCCCGAGTGGGCCGCCGCGCGCGCTGTGGCCGCAAAGTAAATCAACAGCAGCCCGGTCGCGGCAACAAATCCGCCCTCAGAAACGCGGTGCCATTTTGCGTGCTCCCGCGAAGCGGCGTCCGTTTCCGTAGCCGGGATCACCCCCGGCCTCACCGCGCGCTGGAAATACTCCGGGTACTTCTGCCGCAGCAGGGTCTCAAGCTTGGGAGCCAGCCATTCGCCGCCGCCGCCCACCAGTCCGCCAATTAACAGGAGCAGCAGAAACCGCCATTTGGGAAAATCCGCCTTGGCGATCCACCATTCCAACAACAGCAGCAAGAGCGCCACTCCGGCGCAGGCGTACTGCGCCAGATAGCAGCGGTGGAAGAAAATCTGGCCCAGCTGTCCGCGCGCCGCCTTTTCGGAAAGCACCGGCCCCATCTCCGGCGCGGTGAAGATGGTCATGGCCACGATGAACATGAAGAGGGCGATCCCCAGCCAGATCCCCGTGTTGAGAAGCGCCAGGTAACGCAGAAAACTCGCCATCGCGCGCACCGTACGGGAACAAAACCGCAGTGCCAAGTCCCGATTGGGCGGCGGTTTTTTCGATTGTCAGCCGCAGGGGGCGGGTGGTTTACTGTCTGCCGATGGTGCACAAGGAGGCTCCAGAGAAATCCCCCGCGCAGGGCATTGGCGAGATCCGGGGGATGGTGCTTTTTTTTCTGGCGGTGTTGCTGCTCCTCGCGCTTTTTTCCTTCGACAAGCACGACCTGGCATTCAATGGCACCCAGGTCAACACCACGCGGCACAACCTCGTGGGCGTCGTGGGGGCGTGGATGGCGCAGGTTCTCTTTCTCGCGGCGGGCGCGGCGGCGTATCTGGTGCCGCCGCTGCTGCTCTTGGTTTCATTGCTGGCATTCTTCGAGAAGCTGGAGCCGATGCGCCGGCGCTGGCCGTGGGCGCTGGTGTTGGTGCTGAGTTGCAGCGCGGCCTTGAGCCTGCACCACGGTCCCTTCGACGAGTTGGCACGGCGGCTGGGCGCCACCGATCCGGGGGGGTTCATGGGGTCGCTGCTGCACCGTTATCTGTTCGTGAACCTGGGCACGGTCGGCGCCAGCATCATCCTGCTCTGTCTTTATGGAGTGAGCCTGTTGTACCTGACCAACTTCCGGCTGGGCGAATGGCTGCGCGAGCGTTGGTCGGCGTGGCGCAATCCGCTCGCGGAAGCCCCGTTGACGGAGCAGGAGCAGGCGTTGACGGCGCGGGCGCAGGCGCTGGCCCAGCAGTATCGGGACCTCCAACGGGAGATGGAGAAGTCGGGCGCGCCGCAGGGCCCCGCCACCACGCTGGCGCCGGCCGACGATGCGGGCCCAAGTCTGGGTGCGGATCTCCGGCCGGTGCCCGAACCCACCGTGCGCGACTTGAGCGTGCCCGCCGCAAAGAAGACCGCGCTCGCCGCCGAGGGCCCCGTCCGCCAGCTGGCCGCCATCATGTTCACCGACATCGCCGGCTACACGCGGCTTTCCAATCGCGACGAGAAGGCGGCCATGAAGCTCATCAAGCAGCAGCGCAAGCTGCTGCGGCCCATCGTCGAGGAATTTGAGGGCGAGTGGCTCAAGGAAATCGGCGACGGCCTGCTGCTGAGTTTTCCCAGCTCGCTCAATGCCGTGACGTGCGCCCTGCGCATCCAGGAGGCGGCCGGCGCCGTGCCGCACTTAAACCTGCGCATCGGCATCCATCAGGGCGACATCCTCCGTGAAGGCGGCGACATCTACGGGGATGGCGTCAACATCGCCTCGCGCATCGAAAAGTACGCGCCCGTCGGTGGCATCGCGGTGTCCGAGAAAATCCAGCAGGACATCTCCAGCCATCCGGAGATCAACCTGGATCTGCTGGGCGAATTCGAACTCGAAGGCGTGGACCAGCGCGTGGAAGTGTTCACCGCCACCTCCAACCTGAGGGAGCCGCTGGAGGAGACCAAGCTGGTGGAACCGGTCACGCCCACGGCGCACGTCGTCAAGGGGCCGGCCACCGCCCAGGAAATCCTGGGCGAGGGCCCCGCTGCGCGCGTCGCCGCCAAGGCCCGGCCCAAGCCCAAGCGGATGGCTGTCGCCGCCACACCGGTGATCGGCAATTACCAGATGCCGCCGCGCGAACTGCTGCGCGAGCCTGAGCCCAGCAAGGTGCCGTCCGAAACCAAGGAGGAGCTGATGGCCAATTCGCGGCTGATGCAGCAGACCCTGGCGCAATTTGGCATCGAGGTTGCGCTGGGCGACATCACCAAGGGCCCCACCATCACCCGCTACGAACTGCACCCGGCGCCGGGCGTCAAGCTGGAGAAAATCACGTCGCTCTCCAACAACATCGCCGCCGCGCTGCGGGCCGAGCGCATCAACATTCTCGCGCCGGTTCCCGGCAAAAGCTCCGTCGGCGTCGAGGTGGCCAACCGCTGCAAGAGCATGGTCACGATGCGAGATCTCCTGGAGTCGGACGCCTGGCGCAAGTCCAAGGCGCGCATTCCCGTCGTCATCGGCAAGGACGTGTACGGCAATCCCATCATCTCCGACCTCTCGGAGATGCCGCACCTGCTCATCGCCGGCGCGACCGGCGCGGGCAAGAGCGTGTGCATCAATGCCATCATCGCCTCGCTGCTCTACCGGTTTGCACCCGACCAGCTCCGGTTGGTGATGATCGACCCCAAGGTGGTGGAGCTTCAGATGTACAACACGCTGCCCCACCTCGTGGTGCCGGTGGTCACCGACTGCAAGAAGGTGATCCTCGCCCTGCGCTGGGTGGTGCAGGAGATGGAGAAGCGCTACAAAATCTTCGCGCGCGTGGGCGTCAAAAACATCGCGGGGTTCAACTCCCGGCCCAAGGACAAGCCCGTTCCGGCCGTGGAGCCGGAGCTGGCGCTCTTCGCCGGGGGGGAGAAGGTCGAGGCCAACTCCAGCGGCTTTGCCGTCGAGGTGGACGAGGAGATCGTCGTGCCGCGCGACGAGGAAATCCAGATTCCCGACCAGCTCAGTTACGTCGTCGTGGTTATCGACGAGCTGGCCGACCTCATGCTGGCGGCCCCCGCCGACGTGGAGATGGCCATCGCCCGGATCACGCAGATGGCGCGCGCGGCCGGCATCCACTGCATCGTGGCCACGCAGCGGCCCAGCGTGGATGTCATCACCGGCGTCATCAAGGCGAACATCCCCGCGCGCATCGCCTTCCAAGTCGCCTCCAAGGTGGACAGCCGCACCATCATTGATGAGATGGGCGCGGAGAAATTGCTGGGCAAGGGCGACATGCTCTACATGCAGCCCACGGCGGCGCGGCCCATGCGGGCGCAGGGGGCGCTGGTCACCGACCAGGAAATCCAGGCGATCGTCGACTTCATCGCCAAGCAAGGGAAGCCCTCGTATGAAGTGGACATCCACCAGCAGCTCTCGGAGCCAGCCATGGACACGGAGAGTGGCGGCTGCGGCGAGGACGAGGAATTGATTTCCAAGTGCATCGAGGTCATCCGCTCCGAGCACAAGGCCAGTGTGTCGCTGATGCAGCGCCGCCTGCGGCTGGGCTATACGCGAGCGGCGCGCATCATGGATGAGCTGGAGGATCGCGGCATCGTCGGCCCCAGCAAGGGCGCCGAGCCGCGCGACATCCTTATCGACCTTGACGCCGCCACGCCCGGCGCGACTTTTGCCCGGTAGGTTTTTTGGGGCTTTCCGCGACGCGGCTGCACCGGTAAACATCCTTCCATGACTGCCACGGCCGGGGACCCCACCTACAAAGTCTGGGCTGCGGACGATGTCGTGTACGGGCCGGTGCCCCATGCGGTGGTGCTGGAGTGGATTGCCGAACAGCGGATTGTCGCAGGCATGTGGCTCTATCCCATGGAGCAGCGCAAGTGGGTGAAAGCCGGTGACCTTGCGGAACTGCAAAGGGCCCTGGCCGACGCACTGGCGGCGGGGCTCGCCACGCCGTCGGCCGCCTCGCCATTGGTGCAGGGAGTGCCCGCAGGTGCGCTGCGCAAGGTGGCGCTGCTCTCTTCGATGAACGACCAGCAGCTGGGCCGGTTTGCCCAGTTCATGACGGTCGCCAAGGTGGCAAAGTTTGACGCGGTCGTCTCGCAAGGCGAGACGGGCGACGCCATGTACATCGTGCTGGCGGGCTCGCTGCGTGTGCGCCAGCTGGTGGCGGGCAAGGAAACGGTGATCAGCACGCTGCGCGAGGGCGACGTGTTTGGCGAAATCTCGCTCTTTGATCAAGGCCCGCGATCGGCCGATGTCCTCGCCAACGAGGAGAGCACGCTGCTGGTCATCGGCGCCGACCGGTTTGGGGAATTCACCCGCAAGATGCCGGAGGTGGCGCTGTCCTTTCTGCTGGCCATCAGCCGCACGATGGCCAGGCGCATCCGCGCCGACAACGAGCGCCACAAGCAGGGGCTGCTCGTCCTGCAAAGTGCGCCGTACCATTAGGCGCCCGCGGGGGCTCTAGAATTCCAGCCGCTGATTGTCCTCCACGAAGCTGAAGGGCGTGGCTCCAAGCCGTTCGCGCGCCATGGCCTTGAGCTCCGGGCGCCGATCGCGCCAGCGGCTTCCGACGTGCGTGAAGGCAATGTGCCCAACGGCAGCGCGCGCCAGGCGTTGAAAGAGCTCGTCGGGCTCGCAGTGGGCCACTTCGCACACCAGCAGGTCCAGCGGCTGCGCCAGAAGCGGCTCCAGGTCGTGCAGCCCTCCGATGTCCCCGCTGTGCCCCACGCGCCTGCCCCCGCCTTCGAGCACAAGGCTGAAGGCTTCAAACGCCTGCGGGTGCTGTGCGCCGTGTGCACTGCGCAGGCCTTCCAGATGAGTCGAGTAATGCGGCGTCAACGTGACATCGCCGCAAGGCTCGCTCGCGCCGCGGCGCCACGCCTGCCAGTGCGCGGTGAAGGGCAGCAGCTCGGGGAAAATGTAGGAGGCGTTGAGCATCTGGCGCACGGGGGCGACACCCTCGGAGGGCAGGTGAACCGTCAGCGGGCGCTTGCGGCCCAAGAGCCAGAATCCCTGCATCAACATGAACAGCCCTCCCACGTGGTCGCAGTGCAGATGAGTGATGAGGACGCGGTCGATGTCGTCGGCGGGCACGGCGTGGGCGCGCAATTGTCGCGTGGCGGGCTCGCCGCAGTCCACCAAGAGCGTGGCGCCGCCCAGACGGTAAAGGAAGGACGAGTGATTGCGGTCGGCGCTGGGATGGCCGTCGGCCGTGCCCAGACAGGTCAGGGTCGCCGTGCTCATCATGGTGGAGTGGCCGGGCGCAAGCGCCCCGCATTGTGTCTGGGTACGGGAGCAAATCCAGCGGAAAAACCCAAGGAGCCGCCCAGCAAATTTGGGATAACTTTTGATTCCAGCCGTGGGGGCTCCGCACTAGCTTTTTGAGCGTGAAAAGTGTCGCCGAGCAGTTGCGTGAGGGGCGCGAGCAGCGCGGCTGGACCGTGGCGGAGGTGGTGTCGCGGACCAACCTCAAGGCGGATCAGGTTCGATCGCTGGAGGCCGGGAAGTGGGATGCGTTCGCCGCGCCGGTCTATATACGTGGCTTCGTGCGTTCGTACGCACTGCAACTGCGGCTTCCCTTGGAGGAATTGAACCGCCAGCTGGAGGAGGAACTGGGACAGCCGCCGCGCCTCGCGGACTTGACCGCGACGCCGCCGCCTGCGCGCACCACCGTGAACCAGTTGCTCTTGGGATTCTCTCGGGTAAACTGGAGAATTGCTCTGCCCGTGCTGGCGTTTATGGCTGTGGTGGCCGCCACCTACTTTGCGGCGCAGGCGTGGCAGAACCGGCGCCCCGCGGATTCGCTCGGCCAGCTTGGGCCCGGTCTGGTGGACTTGGACCGGAAGTCCGCCGATGTAGATCATCTGCCGCCCGCGCCGGTTCCTGGGCTCTTGCCGCGCTAAAGGCGCGCGGGCTTTCCATCATTGCCTGCGTGGGTGGGATGACCTACGCTGCGCCCCCGTGTCGGACAAGGGCCACACCCCGCCGCTGATGGTGGGGATGATTTCACTGGGTTGCGCCAAGAATCTGGTGGACGCGGAGGTCATGCTCGGCTCGCTTCTGGCCGGCGGCATGAAGATCACCAACGACGCCGCCAGCGCCGATGCCCTCATCGTCAACACCTGCTCCTTCATTGGGGCGGCGCAAGAAGAGAGCGTGGACACCATCCTCGAATCGTCGCAGGTGCGCGCTCTGAGCCGCCCGGGGCAGGCGCTCATCGTGTCGGGCTGCCTGCCGCAGCGCTACCGCGACAAGCTGCCGCAATTGCTCCCGGAGGTGGATGCCTTCATGGGTGTGGACCAAGTGCCCCAGGTCGCCGAGATTGTCCGGGGCGCTGTGGCACGCCGGCGCGAAGTGGCGCCCGGCGCGATCCGGCCGCGCCGCTCCAAGGCGGTGGTACTCAAGAGCGCCAAAGTGGCGGCGCCCGCCCCCGCCCCCGTCCGCGCCGTCAGCCACCGGCCCAAGTATGTCCCCGACTACGCCACGCCGCGCTTCCGGCTGACGCCGCCTCATCTGGCGTACGTGAAGATTGCCGAAGGCTGCAACCATCCGTGCAGCTTTTGCACCATCCCGCGGATGCGCGGCGGGCACCGCAGCCGTCCGCAGGCCGACGTGGTGGAGGAGGTGCGGGGGCTGCTGCGACAGGGCGTGCGGGAGATCAATCTCATTTCGCAGGACTCCACCTATTATGGCATGGACCTGAGGCCGGATCATCGGGGGGGCATTTCCTCGCCCGCCAAATTTTCCGCCGCCGCCGGTGCGCTGGGTGAGGAGGCCACCACGCTCTGCACCCTCCTGCGCGCGCTCAACGCCCTGCCAGGGGATTTTTGGATCCGCCTGTTATACACCCACCCGGCGCACTGGACCGATGAACTCATCGCCACCATCGCCGACTGCCCCAAGGTGGCGCGATACGTCGACATGCCCCTGCAGCACATCCACGATGTCATGCTCGAGCGCATGCGTCGCGAAACCGACAGCCGCTACATCCGCGAGCTCATTACGCGGATCCGGCAGGGCATCCCCGGCATCGCGTTGCGCACCACGTTCATCGTGGGTTTTCCGGGCGAGACGCAGGCCTGCTTCCAGGCCCTGCTGGACTTCATCGCCCAGACCCGGTTTGAGCACCTGGGAGTGTTCGCCTACTCGCGCGAGGCTGACACCCGCGCCGGCGGCATGCGCGGCCAGATTCCCCATGCCACCAAACAGGCTCGCAGCCGGCGCGCGATGCAGATTCAGCGCGCCGTGTCGCGGGAGCATTGCGCCGCCCTGGTGGGCCGGCGGTTGAATGTGCTCGTGGAAGGCAAGGTGGATCCTGCCGATGCCGCCTCCGCCGAGATTCGTTCATGGGAACACGGGCTCATCGGCCGCACGCCCGGGCGACTGCCCGAAGGGATGGCGCGCGAGGGCTGGGTGGCGCGGGCCGAGGCGCACGCGCCGGACATCGACGGCCGCGTGTATGTCAGAGGCCGGGTGCCCTCAGGCGACTTCGCATGGGTGCGCGTCACCGGACACACCGACTACGACCTTCTGGCCGAACCCGCTTAAGCCAGCCCCATGAATCTGCCCAACCAGATCACCACCTCGCGGTTCTTCATCACCGTGGCCTTCGTGGCGGCGATGCTCTGGGAATTTCCGCACCACTACTCCGTCGCCGCCGCGCTGTTCCTGCTGGGAGGACTCTCGGACATTGCCGACGGCGAGATTGCGCGCCGGCGCAATCTCAAGACTGACTTTGGCGTGCTCATGGATCCCTTGGCAGACAAGATCATGATCTGTTCGGGCTACATCATGCTGGTCGCGGTGCCCACCCCGGATTGGATAGCAAAGGCGATGCAGCAGGCCGGGCTGCCCTCCTGGCTGTCGGTGCCCGGCCCCCCCATGCTGGTTCCCGCGTGGATGGCCATCATCATTGTCGCGCGCGAGCTGGCCATCACCGGCCTGCGCCTGATGGCGGCCAACAAGCGGGTGGTGCTCGCGGCGGAATCCATCGGCAAACGTAAGACCAACCTGCAGGTCACCACCGTGATTTCCATCCTCGTCTGCGTGAGCTATCCCGATTGGGGAATGCGCGGGGTGTTCGATGCCAAAATCGGCAAGCTGCCGTGGTCGTTGTGGTTCACGATGCTCGTCACGTGGGCGTCGGTGATCCTCACGCTGGTCTCGGGCATCCACTATTTGTGGACCAACCGCACTCTCTACCTGGACGACATGTGAGAGGCCAGGCGTTCGTCGTGTGGCTGGCGCAGGGCGGAGGACTGGGACGCCTGCCGCGCGCGCCGGGCACATGGGGATCGCTGGGCGGCCTGGCATGGGCCGCCCTGCTCTACTCGCCACGGAGTCTGGAATGGTACGCGGCGGGCACCGTTGCGGGATTGCTGGCGGCCCTTTGGATTTGTCATGAGGCCGAGCACGCGCTGGGAGAGCACGACCCGCCCTCGGTGGTGCTCGATGAAATCGCCGCGGTGCCCGTGTGCTTCATGCTGGTGCTGGCCACGCGCCCGGCGCTGCCCCCGTTGGAGACGCTGGCCGCCAGCCCCAAGGCGTGGGCATGGACGCTCGTGGGGTTTGGATTGTTCCGCGTTCTGGATGCGTCCAAGCCCATGCTGGTGGACGCCGCGCAGTCGCTGCCCGGCGGCTGGGGTGTGGTGATGGACGACGTGGTGGCCGCCATCTACACGGCCGTCATTCTGCAGCTGATCTTCCTAGGTCTGCGCTAGGCCCTCACTTCGCCGGTTCCAGCGCAAAAATCTTCCCCTCAAATCCCAGGAGATAGACCTCGCCATCGCCGTCCTCGGCAAAGCTGGCGACGAGACGGATGGGGTTTGGTGCGATGAGTTCGCCGTACTCGGTGAGCGCCTTGCCATCATGGCGCAGTCCCCACACGGTGCCCTGCTTGTAGTCGCCATAAATGTACACGCCCTGCAGCGACGGGTGCTTCTTGCCGCGATAGACGTAGCCTCCGGTCACGCTCAGGCCGTGGCCGTGGTTCTTGAACTGGCTCTCGGCGGCCAGGGTGGGAAGGTGCGGATACTCGATGACCGGATCGAGATAGGGTTCGGTCGACGCAAAGGTGGTCTTGAGCCACGGATGAAAACCCTCGCGCGCGCGCCAGCCGTAGTTGCCGCCGCGGACGATGAGGTCGATTTCCTCCCACTTGTCCTGACCGACATCCCCGGCCCACAGGGCGCCGGTCTTGCGGTCGAAACTCATGCGCCACACATTGCGCAGCCCACGCGCCCACACTTCGCCGCGGGCGTCGGCACGGCCCACAAAGGGATTGTCCTTGGGAATGCCGTAGGCCAGCGCGCCCGTGCGCGTGTCCACGTCGATGCGCAGGATGGTCCCCAGCAGGGAGGAGGGATTCTGGCCATTGTCCAGCGGATCATCCCGCTTGCCGCCATCCCCGTGGCTCACGTAGAGCTTGCCGTCGGGGCCGAAGAGGATGCAGCCGCCGTCATGATTCCAAAAGGGGCGCAGGAACTGCAGCAGGATGCGCTCGCTTGCGGGATCGGCCTTGTCGGGATTGTTCTTAAGGACGGTGAACTCGCTGAGCACGCTGCGCAGCGGATCCTGCTGGGAATAGAACACGTAGAACTTCCCGTTCTCCTTGAACCGGGGATGAAACGCCATGCCCAGCAGCCCTTCCTCATCCTGCACGTAGGGCTTGCGCGCGACCAAGTTGAGGAACTCGGTGGCCTCGGTAGCGGTGCGATCCTTGGGCAGGATCACGATGCGGCCCTGCTGTTCGAGCAGAAAGATCCGGCCGGTTCCATCCGGCGCTTCCTCCATCCACAGGGGGCGCTTGAAGCCAAGCTTGGGCCAGACATGCGTGAGCTTGAGCTTGGGCAGTTCCGCCACCAACGGCGACGCCACGAGACAGGCCCATAGCGCAAAAAGCCCACGGCACACCCATGAGGGAAGGGAGGATTTCATGCGCGACATCAAACGCCCGACGGGGCGCTTTGTCAAACCACCACCCATGCGAGGTGTGAGCAACAAAGCGTTGCGTGCTGCACCGCGAGGGCTTCTCAATGTCCCGCAAGGGGAGTTTCAAATTGAACGAGTGGAATATCCAATCACGCGCGCGCGCCTGCGGGGGCTGTGCCCGGCCCTTTGCTGATCAGGAACCCACCCACACCGTGTTGCTGGACGAGGCGAACGCCTACCAGCGGCAGGATCTGTGCGCCGCCTGCTGGCAGGCCAAGTCGGCCGTTGACGCGCCAGCGTGGGTGTCCCACTGGCAGGGAGTGCATCGGTTGCCGCCTCCCCCGGCTGAGCTGATTCAGAAGCAAACGGCCGAGTCGCTGCTGCGCAAGCTGGTGGCGACACAGGACGCGCGCTGGCGCGAGGCCAGCTACATCCTCGCCGTCATGCTCGAGCGCAAGCGAGTGCTCAAGGTCAGGGAACAGGCGCGCGAAGCCGGCGGGCGCGTTTTCATCTACGAACATTCTGGTGACGGCGACGTGTTCACCATCCCCGACCCGCAACTGCAGTTGGAGGCGCTAGGCCAGGTGCAGGTGGATGTCTCGGCGCTGCTGGAGCACGGCCTGCCCGTGGAGGGGCAGCCATGGCCGCCAATGCCCGCGGGAGCACCGGCTCAACCCGTCGTTGCCGGCGCATGAACCGTGGACGGGCATGCCACCATCCAAAGGCGGCTGGCTTACACGTTCCGCCGGCCTGAACTTCTGGAATTGTCGCTGACCCACCCGTCGGCCTGCGCCGATGCTTCGGGGTCTGCCCAGAGTAACCAGCGGCTGGAATTCTTGGGCGACGCCGTGCTGCAACTGGTGCTCACCTCCGAGCTCTATCGCAAGTTTCCCGGTCGTGACGAGGGTGACCTTTCCAAAACCCGCGCTTGGCTGGTGAACGGCGCCACGCTTGCCGCACACGGCCGGGCGCTACAGCTGGGAGCACTGCTGCGGTTGGGCCGCGGCGAGGAAAAGTCCGGCGGGCGCGACCGCGACTCGTCACTGGCCGACGCCTTCGAGGCCCTGTTGGGCGCCGTCTATCTGGACGGCGGCTACACGAAGGCGCGTGCCGTCATCCTTGGATTGTTTGGCGACGCCTTGCACGGCGACGACGCGGGCCAATTTGTCGGAAACCCAAAGGGCGAATTGCAGGAGCTCTTGCAGGCCCGCTCGGATGCGGGCCCGGAGTATCGCCTTCTGGAAACTTCCGGGCCCGACCACGCCCGCCGCTTCGCCTGCGCGGTGCGCCATCGCGGGCAGGAGCTGGCCCGCGGCGAAGGTGCCAGCAAGAAAGCGGCGGAAGTGGCCGCAGCCGACGCCGCGCTCAAGGTGCTGCGCGGCGAAAAGAAAGGCCGCGCACGCCGGCGAACGCCGCCTGCGGGCGGGCACGCTTGACGGGGCGCGCGCGCCCGCATTACGGTGCGTGGGGGATTTGACGAAACTATGGCCGGCAACGCATTCCAGAACAACTACCTCATTCCGCACGTGGTCGAGCAGACCGGGCGTGGCGAGCGCGGCTACGACATCTACTCGCGGCTGCTGGTCGATCGCATCATCTTTCTGGGCACCGCCATCGACGATGCCGTGGCCAACGTGGTCATCGCGCAGATGCTCTTTCTGCAGATGACCGATCCCAAGAAGGACATCCACCTCTACATCAACTCTCCCGGCGGGCATGTCACCAGCGGCCTGGCGGTGTACGACACGATGCAGTTTCTCACCTGTGACGTGAACACCTACTGCATCGGGCAGGCGGCCAGCATGGGCGCGGTGCTGCTCTCCGGCGGCACCAAGGGCAAGCGTTTTTCGCTGCCCAACGCCAACATCATGATTCACCAGGTGCTGGGCGGCGCCGAGGGCCAGGCGACGGACATGGAAATCCGGGTGCGCCACATGCTGGACCTCAAGCAGCGCCTCAATCGCATCCTCTCGCACCACACCGGCCGGCCGGTGGCAGAGATCGAGAAAGCCTGCGACCGCGACAACTTCATGTCGGCCGAGGAGGCCAAGGAATTTGGAATCGTGGACGAGGTGGTGAAGTCGCGCAAACAGTTGCCGGCGCTGCCCGACAAGTCCTCGGTGGAACTCAAGTAAAGCCTCCCATGGCCCGGCCGAAAAACCTCACCCTTTGCAGCTTCTGCGGCAAGTCTTACGCCGAGGTCAAAAAGCTGGTGGCCGGCCCGGGCGTGTATATCTGCGATGGCTGTGTCGAGGCGTTCAGAAAAGTCATCGACAAGGAGTTGGCCGCGGATCGGCAGAAGCAGACCGTGTCGCTCAAGGTGCCGCGCCCTTGCGAAATCAAGGAGCGGCTCGACGAGTTCTGCATCGGGCAGGAGCACGCCAAGCGGACGCTCGCCGTGGCGGTGCACAACCATTACAAGCGCCTGCTGCACGACCAGCAGAAGTCCGCCGATCCGCAGATGCCCCATGCGGAGGTGGAGATTGAGAAGACCAACATCCTCCTCATCGGCTCCACCGGCTCGGGCAAGACGCTGCTGGCGCGCACCCTGGCGCGCATCCT
>SXGS01727772.1_pt1 | contig 29760 bp, 31 predicted proteins | sample 3174681 | NCBI WGS metagenome assembly SXGS01 (sample SAMN11356861, study PRJNA531348) | freshwater metagenome | isolation source: freshwater sample F1-80 | place: China: Fuxian Lake, Yuxi | collected 2017-12-25 | reverse complement strand
GTTGCCGCTGGTGGGCTCGACGATCTCTTTTCCGGGCTTCAAAACTCCGCTCTTCTCAGCGTCCCACACCATGGCCGCTCCCAGGCGGCACTTCACGGAATACGCGGGATTGCGACCTTCGATCTTGGCGAGGACGGTACAGGAGGCGCCATCCATCACCCGATTTAGGCGAACTAACGGCGTGCGACCAATGGACTGTGCGTTGTCCCCAAACCAGTTCGACACATCGACCTCCAGCCGGACAATGTATCCGTCCGCCAGCAATGCGCCGGTCAAGAGAGGTCAAACCGCTAAGGGGCGGACTCCACCGCAGAAATACCGTCATCCGGCGACAACCACGGTTCCATGTCGACATCCCCGGTCTGAAGCCGCGCCCAAGCCACAGCCACCGTGCGCGCGATCACCAACACCTCCTCCACCGGCCGCGCATCTTCGCCGCAACCGTTGTAAGAAGGGCCAAGGACCGGGCAAAAATCGGAAAAGCTGTAGTGACCCGCCCCTTCGACACCGATCAGCCATTTCGGCGCGGTCAACGCCTGATACGAAGGGTAGACCATGGTGTCCCATGGCGTTCGCGTATCGATGCTCCCACCCAACACCAACGAAGGCGCCTGGATCGTAGACAAACCGTCGTCCCCAAACACCCACGGCCAAGCGGGGGTGATGGCCAAAACCGAGGTCGCCCGGGGATCGGACTCATCAAGGGTGACTTCCCCCGGATGGGCCTCCGCCCAAGCGCGCACCTCATCGCAGCCTTCGGTGGTTTGTTCCTCACAATCCGCCAATAAGGCCTCGATGTCGAACGGTGCACCAGCAATCGCGAAAGCCGTATTTCCCCCCATTGAACCACCCATCATCAGGTAGCCGGCCTCCGGATCGACGCACCCATTCAACGGCCCGGCCGCTGCGATCTCCAGAAAACCATCAAAGGACGCCGAAACATCCAAAGGGCGCCGCAAGATGATCCCGTGCCAATAGTCCTCCTCCCAATCAAAAAGCGTATTTCGAAGGTGATCAGGGGCGATCACCACAAAGCCGTGGCTAGCCAACCGTTCCATGATCGAAAACGCCACATACCGAAATGCCTGATTCCCATGAGAAAAAACGACCACCGGATGTGTAGTTTCGCATGAGGGGGTCGCCGTTTCGTAGGCGGTACCCTCGAGCAAACCCATGTAGGCATAGGGGCTACCCTCGGTTTCACTCGCGGGAAACCAGACTTGCAGCGGCAGGGTCAGCCCATCGGGGCCCGAAACTTCGGTCACCAGTGTCCCGACCGCATACGGGCCGACGGCGTCCGGAGGGTTGGGATCGACGGCGTCGGAATCCGCTGGATCGGAGGTGCATCCTGCCACCAAAAAACCCAGGATCCACGCACGTTGCATGCCCACCTCTGCGCCATCATGGCATTGAATCGACGCGAAAACAATCCGACAGAAAGTAAATACAGTTTACTATCCTGCAAAAACCCCAGCGACCGCGGCGCTCCAACGCTACATTCCCCCTCTTTCTGGAGCCGCCATGAAGTCCCCGCTGTTCGCCGTTCTCGTCGCCGGATGTGCCCCCTCCCCCGCGGACTCCGACGTTGGCGAAACCGATCCCAATCCCACGGTCGAGGTCACCGCGGAAACCTTCGGGTGCATCACCGACATGGAGCCAGTGCGAAACTACTATGCGACCAACCTCCTCGGAAATATCGCGGAAACCCTCGAAGTGGCGGAGGACCCTTCCGGAAAACGCTTTCCGGCCGGCACGTTGATCCAGCTGGTGCCGATGGAGGCGATGGTCAAACGGGAAGCGGGCTTCGCCGCGGAAACAGATGATTGGGAGTTCTTTTTCCTTTCCTATTCGGACGGCCAAACCACCATCGAAACCCGTGGAGCCGACGCCACCAATTCCTTTGGCGACAATTGCGCAAGCTGCCATGCCGCAGTCTCTGATACCCGTGATTGGACCTGCGAAGATGGCAACGGCTGCGTGGATTTGAACCTCACCCCCGAGGTGATACAGGCGCTCCAACAAAACGATGCGCGGTGCGACGAATGAGCGTTATTCTCCAGTCAGCGAATTTAGGTCCTCCTCCTTGGCCTTGTGTCGATCCGTTCCTGTTTTGCGTGCACCACGACGATGCCTATCCCCCGGGGACTGGTGCTTTTGGTCCAGCCGCCTCCCTTTCGGGACGCAACCTCGGGCAGGATTTCGCCGGAAAAGACGGTTGGAGGATGTACCACGGGGAGTCAATTCCAGGATTTCCGCCGCACCCTCACCGGGGGTTTGAGACGGTCACGGTGGTCCGCAAAGGCTGGATCGATCACTCCGATTCGCTGGGTGCGGCCGCTCGTTTCGGCGCCGGCGACGTCCAATGGATGACCGCAGGCCGAGGGATCGTTCACTCGGAAATGTTCCCGATGTTGGAGACAAATGCGCCGAATCCTCTGGAGTTGTTCCAAATCTGGATCAACCTCCCCTCCGCCGACAAGATGGTGGAACCCTACTTTTCGATGTTTTGGAACACCGACATTCCGCGGATTCGCGCCGAAGGGCCCGCAGGTCGTTTCACGGATGTGGTGATTTCCGCCGGCGCAATGGGCGTTCACCGCCCGCCCAAGCCCCCTCCGCACAGTTGGGCGTCCCGCCCCGACACGGATGTCGCGATTTGGACGATCCGCCTCGATTCTGGGGCTTCATGGACGTTGCCCGCTGCCCAACGCGGCGATGTGGTACGCGCCGCCTACTTTTTCCGAGGAAAGACACTCGACGTCGCAGGTCAAAAGGTCAATTCTCCGCGGGTGATGATTTTGCGGCCGGATGTCCCCGTCCTGCTCGAAAATGGGGAGAGCGAGTCCGAAATTCTGATTCTACAAGGCCGTCCGATCCAGGAGCCGGTCGCCTCACACGGACCGTTCGTCATGAACACCACGGCCGAAATTCAGCAGGCATTCGACGATTACCGCCGCACCCGTTTTGGGGGCTGGCCGTGGCCGAGCCAGGAGCCCGTCCATCCCGCCGACAGCGGCCGTTTCGCGAAACGACCCGACGGAAGCGTCGAACGTTCCAGTTGATCCGGTCGAGCGAAAGTTCACGGCGGATGCCAGACCCCCCGGTGCAAACCACCGCCAGCCATCGGGATGAACAATGGCAGGATGGACCGGAACGAGCGACATGGTGACCTTCGGTGTTTCATCATCACGTTCGAGGCGACCGGACATGCGTCATCCGTCCGATACCGGTAAAATCCTCTTCGTTTCAGCGCTGTTTATGGTGGTCGTTGGCGTGCTCGTTCCGGTGGACATGCTCGCGGATCGGGACGAGGGTGCGCCGTGGAGCCACATCGTCATTGAGGGAGTAACGGCTTTGGTGGCCTGGTTGGGAGCCCTCGGCCTCGGACGAGAATGGCGGGCACAGCGCCAACGCGACCAAGATGAGCTCGGCCGCCTGCGCACCGAAAATGCCGAAATTCAAGCCCGTTCCCAGGCTCTCCGACGGGACTCGGAGCAATGGAAACGGGAAGCTCAGCAGGCGATCGCAGGATTGTCCGCGGCGATCGATGTTCAACTCGAACGCTGGGCCCTGACCACCGCCGAAAAAGAGGTCGCGCTGCTGTTGCTAAAAGGGCTTTCCACCAAAGAGGTCGCCGACATTCGGATCACGAGCGAGCGCACCGCGCGCCAACAAGCCCAGGCCGTCTATCGAAAGGCACACCTCGCCGGTAGGGCCGAACTCGCCGCATTTTTTCTGGAGGATCTCCTCCAGCCTCGGTCGTCCGGGGGACCACCTCAGCGCGACTCGGCCACGCGCTGAGCAACCTCTTGCACCAGCTCTCGACTTCGTAAATCCAGACCCTTCGGAACAGCGATTTGAATCGAGAACTTCGGTCCCGGTTCGCCCCCAAGTTTCGACGGTAACACTTCGCCGGACGACGTACCGGCGGGGATCGACACCACCGCTTTCCCATTCGGAAGGGCCACTTCCGCTTCGCCTCCCAAAATCGCTAAAAACACCGAGATCGTAAGCGGGAGCGTCTCTTTTGACGGCGTTGTCCGCGCCTCGCGAGGCACGGCTGGTGCTTTTCCAGCCAGACGCACTGTCACCACCAAATCGCCATAATCTCCGCCATTTTGGCCCGCGTTGCCCTGGCCGGGAACGCAGACCGTCGCTCCATTTTCGGTGCCGGCGGGGACGGAAAATCGAGCGGTATGCTCTACTCTTTCCGTAGATCGCGTGCGCATTCCTGGCCGCCAACCCGCAACATGTTCCAACCGATGGTAGGTCGCGTCGACCATACCGCCCGCCGACGCCACCCCTGGGTCGATCACACAGCGCGTATGAACGTCACTTCCCGTCGTTGGCCGCACCGGCGGCGGCACGCTGCCCGGCGATCCCGCCCGCGGTGGAGGCGCCGCCCGTGGCGCCCCGCTATCGGGAGGACGTTTGCCGGTATGCCGGTAAAACGCATCGGCCGAAGCGTTTCGCTGGGCACGCTGCCGGGCTCGGCCCCGATCTAGCGCGTCTCGTTTTTCGGGATCGATCAACAATTCATAGGCTTGTCGAACCTGTTTGAAGCGATCCGCCAATTCAGGATCGCCCTGGGTCCGATCCGGGTGGCACTCGCGCGCGAGCTGGCGAAAGGCCTTCTTGATATCCCCGATCGACGCGTCGGCGGGCAGCCCAAGGATCTTGTACGGGTCCATCGTGGCCTCCTCGATGGATTAATGCGGTGCTTCGCCCGGAACCAGCTTCACCAATTGGGATTCCTCACATTCCCACCATTCAGGATCCAGGATTGGCCACCCTTTCACGTCGTGGTAGCCAACAATTTCTATCCGATCCCCAGGTTTAACCGTAACAAAGGCCGTGTCGTTGCCTTCGCAAATAAACCCGTCCTGAAACACGATGGCGAACTGCCGTCTCGGTCCCAGGGTCGTACCTGCACTCTGAAAGGGGTTGATCCGCTGTACGGTGCCTTCGTAGGAGATAGGGAGCATCCTGGCAAACAACCACTTCCCCTTCGCGACCCCGAGGCCGAGCAGCAGGAGCGCCGCCGCAATCCCCATCCCCCATTTGGCTCGGTTCACTGCCGCCTCCTACCTTGGAATTCCGTGGATGCTCGCTCCGCAGGTCGCCGATCTCGTTCCAACACACCCAGAATAGCCGAATCCGGGCTGCATTCAGGGCGCGTCAGGATGATCCGCCATCCACCGGTGCCAACGCGCGGCGACCAACCACCCCACCGGGCCCCGCTCGCGCAACTGCGTTCCGGAGAGCCACTCTTCGACCAGAGCTACGGTCCACGGTCCACCTAAGGCAGCCAGTGACCTTGATTTTTCTGCCTCGGCGTTGGACTCCATCCCCCACCAGTGGAGCAACGCCGCGAACCGCGCATGCGCCACCGCCCGACCGGCCCCGCGCAACCCCGGCAATTCAAAGGCGCTTTTCATTAGCTCTACCGCCATCGAACGTTGCCCCAATGCGGCATGGGCCAACGCCACCTCAGAGACCAACAATGGCGCTTCGTCATAGTTTCTACCTTCGCTTTCGTAATACGGGACCACCGCCGCTGCGCGCTGAAGCACCCCGGTCCAATCCTGAAGCAGAAAGGCCGCCAAAACCAGGCCACGTACCGCCTCATACGCCGACAAAGTGCGTCCAGCGCGTTCCGCATGAAACCGCTGTCGGTTGAGGTGCTCCATCGCCACCCGCGGATCCCCATTTTCCAACGCGATGTAGCCCAACGCCTCACACAAAGCGGCCGGCGAACGGTGTCCCGGCAGGTCCACCAACAGCTGTTCCGCGTCCCGCGCGGCAGCGATGGCCTCGTCCGTCCGTCCGCACAGGGACTGCGCAAAGGCACATTTCAAGGCTGCCGTAAACCGGGTGTGGGCATCCAAATGTGCAGCGAGCCGTCGGGCGGCCAGCGCGTCGCTGAGGCTTTTTTCACCGTCCTCTCGAAAATAATACAAGGTCGACCGAATGTTATGGCCCCATTGTTCCAATTGTTGAAGAGAATGGGTGCCCGCCAACGCGATCAAGTCGTTCGCCGTCGCCAACGCCGCATCAAATTCTCCCGAAAGAACCTCCTGGTACGCGAGATGCCACATCGACGTCCCACACACATAGGGCCACTCCTTCGTCCGAGCGACCCCTTCGCGTAGCCAAGGAAGAACCTCCATAACCGAGCGCCCCACCTCCAATGCGCGACGGGCCTCCCACACCAGAATACGCCCGGAACTTGGCCCCGAACCTGCAAATGCACGACGCGCCCTTTCGTCGAGTCCGGCGGCCGCCTCCGCCACCCGATCGAGCACATGCAGCGCCCTCGCGCGTCCTGCATCGGCGTTTAACGCAAGGGGTTCGGGCAGGTCCCGAACATCGACGGGAATGGCCGCCAAGTCCGCCACGGCCACCCTCGCCTGCAGCAGTGGCACAAAACAAAGCCTCGCCCGAACACTTTCCTCGAGACTCCCCTCCGTCGCCACCGCACGCAACTCAGGCACCATCGATTGTAGAACCGCAGAGTCCGCTGGATCCCCGCGTTGGTCGTACCGAACACAGGCGGCCTCTCCAGCGTCCAACCAATAAGCCGCATAGCGCCCCCATGCTGCGGCGCTTTCTTCGGAGGAGCCATACGCCCGCGCGATCGGGCGCACCACCCGCCACAGTCGATAGCGGCGAGAAGCCCGATCAAAAGACAACAATCCGCGAATACGGAGACGTTCCAACGCATCCAACGCGTCGTTTTCCCATGCGACGCCGGCGACCGCGTCCACCGCGTCGATCGGAAACGGGCTCTCAAAAAGCGCACAGTACGAACCGATCTGGCGTTCCGCCTCCGAAAGGTGTTCCCAGGTGTAGCGCACCGCTCGCTCAAGGCCCTGGTGACGTTCCGCGACCCCTATTCTAGAAGTGGTCAGGACGTGATAACTCCGCTCAATCCTAGTCAAAAGCTCGCGTGGCGCCAAAGCATCGAGCCGCGTCGCCGCCAATTCCAGCGCGAGCGGGTGGTAGTCCAACCGGTCGGCCAACGCCACCAAGTCCGGATCGTCCGGTGAACACTCCACATCCAACGCGGCAGCGCGCTGGCACAACAGCTCCACCGCTGGCCGGGCTTCCAATGGACCCAACGAAATTCTCGTTTCCCCGGCGACCCCCAACGGGACCTGGCTTGAGCAGATCACCACGAGGTTTGGAACTTCGGCGATCAACGCTAACAACGTGCTGCTCAATGCCGGCCCGCCCGCCTCCGGGTGATCGATCCACCACAGGGTCGGCGGTCGTCCCCGAAGGACCTCCACCATCCTGCTTCGATCCGGTGCTTTTGTACGATCGCCGCATCCTGCAGACTCGGCCAATGCATGAAGAAACGAACTCTCTTCGGACACCTCAAACAGGTCGGTGGCTAGCACGTTGGAATGCGCCGCCAACGCCACCTCTGCGAGCCGCGATTTGCCGATCCCCGGAGCACCGGTGATCGTCAACAGGCGGGCCCCCTGCGACAGGGCTCTTTCCACCTGCATCAACTCCGCATCGCGCCCGACAAAGGAGGTCAGCGGCTGAGAAACCACGGCCGTCGGCGCCGGACCGCTCTGCGACAGCAGGCGGTAACCTTCACCAAACATCGTCATCAATACCGCTGGTTGATCCGGGTCGTCCTCTAATTTCGCGCGAATCCGCCGCACCGTCACGTCGACCGTCCGGCTCTGCACCGAAGGGTGATACCCCCACACCTGCGTCAACAATTCCTCGCGTGAAATCACGCGGTCTCGACGTTCGGCGAGATAGGCGAGTAATTTTGCCTCGGTACCGGAGATGGCGACGGAAACGCCTCCCCGTACCGCCACCAACCGGGTGGGGTCGATCGACCAAGCACCGTATGACTCAAGCGGCATTCGGGGATCCTACACTACCGAATACCTTGGGATCAGAAGATCAGGCCCGCTGCGCCTTGGGAGTAGGCAACGCAGATGTCTTCGAACAGGTCGGCGATGTTCGCGCTGTCGGGCGTGTCGTACGCCATGTCTGGACTTTCTGCCAGGGACGCCATGTAGTCACGTTCGGTGGTGTAGGTGCCCGAGCCCGAAGGAGCGTCCCCATAATACACCGTGTAGAGGTCCACATCCTCGGCCAAGAGAAGGCTTCGCTCAGTGGTATTCCACGCCTTCACATGGTCCGTGGTGGTGTCGTTCCAGATGGTGACCGTTGCGCCTGCCGCGCCCCAAGTCTTGCATTTGCCCTTGGAGCTACCGGTGGTATAGTAGGTTGTACATGCCTTCTTCGACTTGAAGCTGGGTCCCGACGCACAGCGGGCAGCAAAATCAAAGTGCGAACCGGCGGTGCCGCGCGAAAAACTGTAGTTCGGCGTCTGATCGACATAGGTGGTCGTGTATCCGCCATTGTCGTAAAAGTAGTTACAGGTCCCGTCATAGCTGTTGGTGCTGTCCTTGGTCGCGAGGTTGTCCCCGTCAAACACATCCGAACTGCCTTCGTCCTTCGACGTCGGGGCGCCATCGCTAAACAAGATCACAGCCTGACCGACCCCTTCCGGGGTTTCAGCATTCTCAAGGATGTACCTCGCACCCGCCAGTCCTGAGGCTTGATTGGTGCTGCCGCAGACCGGCGCGATGCCACCGTCCAAACAGTTCGGCAGATCGTCGAGAATGTCCGTCATCTCGCCATAATAGTCACCGTAGGCGGACATCCCGAGCAGCGTCTTGTCAATGCCGGTAAACGCAACAATGGCCGCCCGAGAATCGTCGGTGGAACGCTCGTTGATACACTCGACCAGAGCCAACGAGGCTGCGCGCATGTTCGCCATTTCGCTGCCGTCGTTCATTGATGTGGTAACGTCCAGCACAATCACCAAATCCGGCGTCCGCGCCGGCGCCACATTGGGGGCCGCCCCCGCACTGGAACTGACCGTCACTGAGGGCTTCGGATCCCCGCCGATAACCGCGCGCATCATGCCCCAAAACGGCGTAGGAACCTCGACCGACGCCGTCACCTTCATCGCATTTCCCGTACCCGCCTCCGGGGGATAGGTCCACGCCTTGGTCTCCGCGGCCCAGTGACCCACCTCGATCTGCACCGACGGCGCCAAACCATTGACCTCATGGCTGGAAGCGTAGGCCGCAGCGGTAATTTCCGCTTGCTGCAACTCATCGACCTGATAGTCGGCCAGATTCTCGATCACATTGACCGCCGCCAACGCACCATCATCCGCTGCCATCTGCGTCTGATACCGGGCCACGGACACCGCGCCGAAGTCGATCCCGGCGGCAGCAAAACCCGCGATGATTGGAAAAGAGGTTACAAACAGAACATTATAAGAACCACGCCGATTCAGTATTTTCATGGGAGTCCTCGGACCGCTGGGATGGTGGTTCGCTAAACGCAGCCTTCGACATTGATCGCAAGCGAAACGATGCGGATGTGGTACTCGTCCGGAAGTACCGGCAACACTTCGTTTAGAAAGCCAAACAAGGGTGTAAAGGGAATGGTCGGCTCGACGACCACCGCACAGGTGCCCGCAATGGCTTCCATGTGGGCGCCAAGATCGTCTGAATCCAGTTCGACCCCCAACGCATCCAACTCTTCCAATGCGCGTGTTTCGGCCATGGCCACGCACGGGCTGCAAGACCCTGGAGCGTCCTCAGCGTCCGCCAGCTGCATCGACGCCGTGCGGGTCGCTTCTCGAAGGCCTCCCATAATGAGGGACTCTTGGAAAAAGTACCAGCTGTAGTCGAACACACCCATCGCCATACCCATAGCGATAGGCATCAGGAGCGCAAACTCCACCGCGTTGGCCCCCCGGCGGGCGCGCGAGTTGTGACTCAACAAACGGCGCTGCATCCTACCCCCACAACAGAGGGTAACGGCAGGCCTAATCGCTCGCCCCGCTCATCGGGGTAATGCCGCCCTGTAGACAAAATTGTCGACTTCGTTCGGGATCGAAATCAATTGTCAAAATTTGTCATCGACCCCCATCATCACACACTCTTGACAATGCACTTTATCACCCGCAGCTGGCGTTGAGCTGATCTTCCAGGCGTTGAACCGACTTGACCACCTGCCGATCCGGCGTCGGAATCAACCCCATCAAAGCCGTATATGCGATGTCGATCTCCACCTCGATCGCCAGGTCACCGCCGCCCAAAGACACGGTCCGCACGGAGATTTCCCCATCGGCATCCAATGCGAGCCCACTGGCCGTCAGCGCCTCCTGCGTGCTCGCTGCGGCAACACTGCAGGGAGTCCCGTCGTATTCGCTGTCCACAATCGCGCCGGCACGAGCGCCATCGCGCGCAGCTGCAATGACGGTCTGACGCTCCGAGAAGTACCAGCTGTAATCGACCACTCCGCCGGTCAGCATCACCAGCACCGGGGCCAACATTGCAAACTCGACCGCCTGGGCCCCGCGACGATGTCGCCTTGCTACGGTAATCATTGCACAATCCGAATCTTGGTGACCGTGGTCGTCACTTCTTCCGTGACCACCTCGGTATGTGAGCCGCCGCTAGGCACCTGCTCAGCCATGTTGGGGTCGAGCATGACGTGATTCGTGCCCAGCGCGTCGATGCTTTGGGCCGCACCGGCGCCGTAGAACATGGCCGTACCGTTGAGCCGCACTTCAGACTCCGGCGCGTACAGGTAGCCGTAGAAGGAGGAGCTACCATTGAAGGTCACCGAGCCATCGCCGATCACCTTGATCGTGATCTTGCTCGGGTCGCTGGAATCACCGATGCGAGCCGTGCCATTGATCTTGACGTTGCCGGTCACAAAGATCGTGGTCGCCCCAGAGGACACCACCACCTCGGAATTGTTGAACGAAAAGTCGCCATCGACCAGGTACACATCTTCGGTCAGAGCGAATTCGGTGTACTTGTCTTTGCCGGAGCCCTTCTTGACTCCGCTGGGCATCGAAGCGTATTCCGAGGGGAAAGCCACCTCGTCGAGCTCGATCTCTTCCGCCATCGGATCGCTGTTGTACAGTTCGGTGTTGAAGTTGTCGGCGCCCGCCTCCACGTGCCCGCCCGGACCGGGGTGGGCATCCACCTGCGCAACCGAGGCCCCGCTCATCGACAGCACATCGGCATTGGTGCAAATGGACCCTTCGCCGGATCCGCCAATGGTCACATCGAACGTACCGTTCAAATCCATGGACTCATCGCCGAACAACAAACACGGCCATTCCTCCGTCATCCGCGTCTCGGTGATCACCTCGGTGACCTCATTGGTCACACGGCCGGCGATCGAAACCGCGGAAATATCGTAAGACTCCTTGCCGAAAACCCCGCCAAGGATGGTATCTTTCCCGCTAACCGAGGTGGTGACGCGGACGTAATCGCCTTCGGCGGTATCGATGGTAAACAGTCCAGCCTCATCAAAAGCACCGATTTCCACCACCGTACTGGTGATCGGCGCACCTGAAGCGGTGTACTCGCTCGACATGTCGTTCGCCATTTCACTGATCAACGCGGGATCATTCGTCGAATCCTGCGTGTCGTCGTTCATGCCGAGGCGACTCGCCGCGGCGAGCGCGGACGCGTCCGCAGCCATCTGCAGCTCTGCCTTGGTCGACCGCAGCATGGAGTAATCCACCGCCAAAGCGCCGAATCCGACCAGTACTGGAAGAGTCAGGACCAAGTAGGTAGAGCTAGCCACGTTTCACCTCCCGTACAGAATACCCGAGACAGCAAAAAGGGCTATCCCGCCGCCGATTTCCGGCGCACAAAACGTATCCGGAAGTGCATCCCTCGCAAAGAATTTGAAAACTTCAACCTTATCCCGCTTTCCCCTTTATTTATCCTGCGGCCGGCCCAATCCCGCTGCCACCCGCGTCGCCTCCTGTATGCTTCGCGCCAAAGTCGACCTAATACGCCCATCGTCCATCATCAAAAGCCCTGCGATCGTGCATCCCGCCGGCGTGGTCACCTGATCGCGAAGCGCCGCGGGGTGTCCTCCGGTTTCCAACACCATTCTCGCGGCCCCCTGCATGGTCTGGGCGGCCAACTCAAACGCCGCGGCGCGGGGCAACCCCATCATCACGCCGCCGTCCGCCAACGCTTCCAACATGACATATGCAAAGGCGGGGCCGCTCCCCGAAAGCGCAGTCACGGCATCCAAATGTTTCTCGTCCAAGGTCCGACATCGGCCGACGGAAGCGAAAATCTGAGTCGCCCATTCGAGATGCCTCGCCGTACAATTGGGCCCTGGCGAAAGCACGGTCATTCCTTCGCGGATCAAACAGGGGGTATTCGGCATGGCTCGAATCAGAGCGGTATCCGGCAACCAACCCGACAATTGTTCGAGGCGAACGCCCGCACAAATGCTGACCAGCAGCTTGCCACGCAGGACTTCCCGCAGCACCCCGTCCGAAAATAGCTCGGCTACCCCCTGTGGTTTTACTGCGAGAATCACGATGTCGGCAGCGCGCGCCACCGCAGCATTGTCAAGGGAAATCCGAATACCCAACGCCGACTCCAACTCCCCTCGGCGTTCCTCCCTACGAACGGACGCCTGCAGCCGGCCATTGGCTACCCCACCCGCCAACAAACCCGATACAATGGCCTGTCCCATCGTTCCGCAACCCACCACGGCAATGGTGTGTGTCATTGGATCCCCCGACGCTTCATAGCAAGATCCACGGGCACGCCCCCCCTTCGCTCCCAGAGGCAGCATGTTTTTCGGTTTGTACGCCCTGTTGATCGCATGCACTCGGCCGGCGGACCTCCCCGGCGGCGACAGCGAAAGCGGATCCGACGACGATTCCACCCTCGATTCCGAGGAGACAACGCTTCCGACCTGCGCAGATTGGGCGGCCGCACTCGGCGACTCCAGTCTTCCCTCACCTCAAGCCCCCTATGACCAACACCGAGCCAATTTTCTCAGCGGCGGCGGCGGACTCGCGGAGTTTTCAGGAACGTACCTTGCAGCCTGGTTTCCAGACACCTATGCCGACCAACCCCAACGCACGGTGGTGGTCGATCTTCACGGCACGGGCGAACTTCCCGAGTCCGACTGGGGGCTTTGGCGCGAACACCGCGCCTCGCGTGGGATCGGTTTTCTCGGACCTGAGTACTTTACCGGCGATCCTCCAGAATTTCTAGACAGCGCCGCGCTGTTTCCCCTGGTCGAGGAAGCGATCGACGTTGTGGACTCCGAGTGCGATTTGGGAACCCCCAACCTCGTTTTGCTTGGGTACAGCCGTGGGAGTGCCATGACGCTTCCCGTAATCTACCAAGACCGGCAAGCTGGCGCTCGGTTCACTCGAGCCATCCTCAACTCTGGGGCGTATCACCCCGCTTTTGACGAGGACTACGATGAGTTGATCCGCTCCCTCGACGAAGAAGGCGACGAGGACGCGTTCCTAGGGACCGAAATGTTCTTGTATTGTGGAGAATTGGACGACAGCCATGGGTTTCCGATGTGCGACGAAATGGAGGCCGCACGCATTTGGCTCAACGGCCTTGGTGCGGATGTAGGCCCGGTTTGGCACGACACGGACGGTCTTCACGGCGATCTCCCCCGGGATGAAGACGCCGCTGCCGCCGCACTGAATTTCGCCACGGCTCCCCTCTGATCTCCTTACGACGCCGGAAAAATACGGGGAAACAGCGCTCCGGTTCGGTTGCGATACTCCCGGTAAGAATCTCCAAAGCGCTCGATCAACATGGCCTCTTCTTGCCGCGTGCGCACCGCGATCGCCCCCATCGCCATTGCGGCGACAACGAACATCACCGAACTCGCGGTTAAAATCACCGTTCCCAGGAAGATGAGCGCGAAAGACGTGTACATCGGATGCCGCACCCACCGGTACGGGCAATTTTCCACAAGCTGATGGTTCTCTCGTATCCGAAGGAACGGACTGAAGTTCTCTCCGAGCGTCTTGTGCACCCACGCGAGAACGCCCACCCCCGCCACCGCAATCGCGACTCCTACCCACCGAATCGGTTCGTTGAACGGCAGCTCCTGAAAAGCGAACCACGGCGGATGGATTGGCCAGCCGATGATGCTGATCCCCCACAAGGGCATCAGCACCAGCCGAGCGACCCAAATCGGCCCCCCTTCCGGCACATCGGTCTCGCCTGCCTTCAGGATTTCGGCTTTCCGATGCCAAAAGAACCGGACCAAGCCAACGCTCACGAGAATGGCGACATAGGCGATGCGAAGCGACAACATGGAACCTCAATGAAAATGATATTCATTTTCAGTTAGAACGCTACCTCATTTTCACAAACTCAAGCAACGGCCCTCGCTAGGTCACTTTCTTCATTTCGCTCGTTCATTCACGAATCCTACCACAGCCCCCGACACTTGACGACGGTCTCACTTTCGGTGACCTCGGACCGATGCGCGTTTCCCGCCTCCCCACCCTGGTCGCCGTTCTTGCAGGCTGTACCGGCCCCGGTCCACAGTCTCGACAGCCCTTTGTAGCGCCCGAGGACTCGGACACTTCCGTCGACTCGGCCACGGTGGACACGGATTCCTCAGCCGTGACCGATTCCGACGCCGAGGACTCCGATCTGCCCGAGGTCGACGGACCAACCCTCTATTTCGCCGAACGAACGCATTCGCCCATCACGCCGTGGTCGACGGCCACCCTCCGAGCGATCGCGGCGAACAACCCCGCCCTTCACGACAACGTCTTTATGAAGGTCGGAGCCAGCTCCACCGTAAGCACCAGCACCTTGTACTGTTTTGCCGGGAACAATGTCGTCCTCGACAGCCACGCTGGCCTTCAAGGCACGCTCGACTTCTTCCTCGGCGGCGACGCGGACGGAACTACCCCCTTCGATCGCGACACGATCGCTGCTGAGTCCGGCGTTCACGCGGGATGGGCGATCGAAGGCGACCCCGCCCCCGTCGAAGAGGAACTCGCCGCAATCTCGCCTCGGTTGGGGATCATTCACTATGGCGCCAACGACATGGGTTGGGGCTCCACCTACGAGATCGCCCTCGACCTCTACTTCCGCAACATGTCCGACTTGATGGATATTCTCGAGGAGGGAGGTACCATTCCGGTCCTGACCGGAATCAGCCGCCGTCCGACCAACGCGAGCGCGGACTACTGGGTAAACACGTGGAATGCCGCGATTCGAGGCATGGCCCAGGATCGCCAAGTCCCGTTCATCGATCTCGAATATGCCACTCAAGACCTCAACAACTACGGCGTGTCCGACGACGGGCTCCACCTCAACGGTTATTCCTCAGGCACCTGTGTGTTCACCGATGCGGGTCTGGAGTACGGGTACAACGTACGAAATCTGATCGTCCTCGAGGCGCTGGACCGCGTGCACCGCACCGTGGATCTCAGCGAGGACCCACCGGACGTGCCGATTCTGCTCGTTGGAACCGGATCGGGGGATGCTCCGTGGAAGATCCCTGCCCTGCCGTTTGCACATGTTGCAGACACTGCAGAGTCCGGCAACCGGCAGATTGATGAATACACCGGTTGTGAGGCCGCTCAGGACGAGTCAGGTCCCGAGTATTCCTACGAATTCACTCTCGCTGAGACCCAGAGAATCCGATTTACCGTCTCCGATCGGGGTGAATCCGACATCGATGTGCATCTGTTGGACGCCTCGGGGACCGCGGAGGGATGCATCGCCCGAGGGCATCGCTCCATCGCCGGAGAACTCCAGCCCGGCACCTACCGACTGGTGCTCGACACTTGGACGAGCGACGAAGAATGGTCCGGTGAATACTTGATGACGGCGGTGCCCTGCCAGGACGCGGACGCCGCTTGTGACGTCGTATTAGGAGATTGAAATGGCCAAGGTGGGTGGTGGTTTAAAGGCGGTTTTTCAGTCCAAGGCCAACGCAGAGGCCACCCGCAAGGCGATTGCAGATCTGGACCGCATCTCCGCAGCCACCCTGGAGGCTGAGCGCATTGAACGTCTAGATTCCGCCACACTCCGGATTCACCTCCGCGAACAGAACCACGGCGTGGCCAAGTTCGCAGGGAAATATACCGTTCAGTATTCTACAACCGGTGACTCCGTGAGTTGGCGCACCCTGGAGGGAAATGTGAACAATCAAGGAAGCGCGCGGGTGGTGGCGCGTCCGGACGGTGGCTCCGATGTACATTGGAATCAAATGGTCGAAACGGAGGTTCCTTTGCCGAGCTTGATGGCCAAAGCAGCGGCGCCGCTGGCTGCGAAGATCACGGAAGCGTCGATTCGTGGGTATGTCGGACGATTGCTGGGCGGCTTGGGATAAACGCATTTAGTAAAGCACTTTACCGAAAAATCGACGCCAATCCCCCGACCGCGGCGCCCATCACCACCAACCCCGTCGCATTGACCCTGTAGTTCAAGAGCATGAAAGCTCCGAATGCGAGCAAGCCTGCGGTCACAACGTCCACCACGGCGGACCGCGCCAGCGTGAGCGTCACCCACGCCATCAGCACCAGCGACGCGACGTTCACCCCGTCGAGAAAAGCCCCAGCGACCTTCGACTCACGAATCCGGGGGATGAGAGGTCCGCTCACGGCCACAAACAAAAATGCAGGCAGAAAGATACCTACCGTCGCCACCACCGCGCCCCAAGGTCCCGCGATCACATATCCGATGAACGTTGCGGTCGTAAACACAGGTCCGGGCGTCACTTGGCCGACGGCGATCGCATCCAACAACTGCTGCTCAGTGAGCCATCCCAACCGATCCACCAGGTCCGCCCGCAAGAACGCAAGCAAGACATAGCCACTCCCGTACAACACTGCGCCGGTCTTCAAGAATACCCAAAATAGCGACGGCAGGGTCACTTTGGCGACGCTTGCGCCCGCCGAAACCGCCACCGGGACCAGCCCGACCGCTACCGGACGCCGGTCGCGAAAAAGAACGTTCGCGGCTCCAGCACCGAAAAGGACGGCCAATTCGTGCGCCCCGAACGCCATCGCGGCCAAGCACGCCAACCCCAAGACCCGAGAACCGAGGTTGGGGAGCGCCTTTGGAGCCAACCCCGTCAGCGCCTGAAACACGACCGCCAACACGATCGGCTTAACTCCGTAAAGCACGCCCCCCACCGCCGGTATCGCCCCATAGGTAACGTACATCCAGGCCACAAACGCCGTGATCCCCATGGCCGGAGCAATAAAAGCCACCCCCGCGACCAACAAGCCCAGTAGACCACGGCGCTGCCAGCCAATATGAAGCGCCATTTCGGTGGAATTGGGCCCGGGAATCAAGTTGGTCGCGCCCAGCAAGTCCAGAAACTGTTCCTCCGACAGCCACTTCCGGCGAACCACGACCTCATCCTGCATGATCGCAATGTGCACCGCCGGGCCACCAAATGCGGTGGCACCCAGCCGCAAAAACAAAGCTGCAATGTCCCACAACGAGGTCGGCATTTCCGACGCCCTATCGCGTCCGCCTTGGGGACGTCCAGAGCACGACCGAACTGGTGTACACTGGGGCCACTTCGGCTGCACCCAAGGAGAAAGCTTGAATCCCTCGGAGTTGCCCTCCCCTCCCGGCCCCACCTACCGAGGGTTTTACCGACGTTCGGTCGGCAGCCTTCCCGATTTTCTTGGCGACAAACTCGCGTTTTTCACCAAGGTCTGGAAAGACCACGGCGACATCGCCACGCTGCGACTCGGCAAATACGAGATGATCCTGCTCAGCCATCCCGACCAAGTCCGGCGTCCGCTGCTCGAAAACGCTTCCAACTACGACAAACAGACGCCCGGATACCAACAGGTCGCCTTCGTACTAGGAAATGCTGTTTTCACCAACGACGGCGAAGATTGGAAAACCTCACGAAAGGTATTCCGTCCCGCATTTACACAGGATCAAATCCGCGGCTTCACCCAGCTGATGCTCACCACCGCAGAGAGGCTCACGGATCGCTGGGATCAGCCGGTTCAAATTGTTGAAATCAGCACCGAGATGACCCGGATCACGTTTGAAATCATGGGCGAGGCGCTCCTAGGCAGCGACATCCAAGATCACGTAGATGCCATTGGAAGCTCGTTTCCGCCGATGTTGGAGGCGCTGAATGCTCGGGCAACCCAGCGGCTTCCCCTCCCGGGCTGGTTTCCCACCCGTACCAACCGCACGTTGAACCGCGCTCTTGGCGATCTGCATCGCGTGGTTGACGAGGTGGTGCGCCAACGTCAGCAACTGGCGGCCAACACCAACGACTTCCGCGACATGGTCTCTTACCTCCTGGAGTTTCGCACCGAGGACGGTCAACCGCTCTCCGTCGAACGCGTGCGCAACGAAATCCTCACGATCATGCTCGCCGGCCACGAGACCACCGGGGTGGGATTGGTATGGTCGCTTTACTTTTTATCGCAACATCCGGAGGCGATGGAAAAGCTGTACGCCGAAGTCGATGCCCTCGAAGGGCCGCTTCGACTCGAGGATCTCGACCGTCTACCCTACGCCAAGGGCGTGTTCTACGAGGCCCTCCGCCTTCACCCTCCCGCCTGGGCATTTTCGCGGCGGGCCCTGGAGGAAGACCAGATTGGTCCCTACCGAATCAAAAAGAACGCGGTGATGATCATCGCCCCCTACTTTGTCCACCGCAACCCAAAAGTCTGGGAAGATCCCGAAGAGTTTCGACCCGAGCGCTTCTTGCCGAACGCCGAAAAGAAGGACCGCTTTGCGTTTCTGGCGTTTGGGGCTGGACCTCGAGCTTGCATCGGCGCTCAATTTGCGACCAATGAGGCGGTGATCGTGCTGGCCGCGTTCGTTCGAAAGTTCCGTTGGAAGTTTGTTTCTCCGACACCGATCAAACCCACCACCTCCTTTTCGTTCCGCCCAGAGGGCACGCCCATGATCGAGCTGACACGCCGATGAAGCGAATCTGTCTGCTCACCGTCGGCACCCGCGGGGATCTAGAGCCCTACCTCCATTTGGCGGAAGCCTTGCGCGAAGAGGGAGCTTTCCCGCGTATTGCCGCTCCGGCAATGTTCGAAGCGGCCTGCAAAGAGCGCAAACTGGACTTCTATCCGTTGCCGTGGGATCCTCGCGCCGCCATGAATGGGGAAGACGGCCAGGAATTGCTCAACAGCGGCGGCAAGGTGGTGTCCGGATTTGCGGCGATGCGCAAATTCCTTGGGGAACAGCTCGAGAGTTCCTTCGCGGAAATGTTGGCCGCCGCCGAAGGATTCGATGCGGTCATGTACGGAGTGTTGGCGCTCGCCGGTCCCCATGTCGCCGAACGCCTGGGGATTCCCTCGCATTTGGCATGCGTTCAACCGACCAAGGACACGCGCGAATTCAGCTCGCCGTCTTTCTCCTCTCTGCCGTGGATCGGCGATGCCCGCGGCGATTCCCGTGCCGGCGCTTTCGCGAACCGGTTGAGTTGGAAACTCTCGAAAGCGCTCGTCGATCGCACCTTTGGTGCATCGATCTCCAAGGGGCGGCAGAGCATCGGGCTGGATCCCGGCGGCCGCCCCCTGCCAAAAAGTTGGTTGTATGGATACAGTCCACTGGTCGTGCCAAAACCCGCGGACTGGTCCGACGCGATGCATGTCACCGGTTTCTGGCGGGAAACCAGGCCTTCCGAGCCGTTGGCTGGGGATCTGGCGGCATTCATCGATCGGGCGCCCACGATCTCCGTCGGTTTTGGCAGCATGGCCGAACGAGGGAAGAGGATCGCCGCCTGCGTAGAAGCAGCGAAGATCGCCGGACTTCAAGTGGTATTGATCGGCGGCTGGGCCGGCGGACACAGCCACCAAGATCATGTGTTCGTGGTCGACGAAATCCCGCATGTGGACTTATTTCCGCGCGTGCAGGCGGTGGTGCACCACGGCGGGTCGGGCACCACCTGCGCGGCGCTCCATGCGGGAGTTCCCCAGGTGATCTTCCCATTTTTTGGCGATCAGCACTTCTGGGGCCATCGGGTGGCCCGACTCGGCGTTTCTCCGCCAGCGATCGCCAAGAAGGCCCCCTCCGTGGCGGCCATTGCGGCGGCGTTTACGGATGCCCTCTCACGCAAACCTGCGGCAAAAGCCCTCGCCGAACGCCTGAATCTTGAGACCGGCGCACAGACCGCCGCTAGGAGTGCCCTGCATGGCCATTAAAAAGCCGACGCTCACCCAATGGGCATACATCTATTTTCACCAACGGATCTGGAAAGCCGGCTTTTTTGTTCCCGGACTCGCGGAAGTGGACGTCACACCCATCGTCAAGGCCTGGGAGGCCGTCGGCGAAAAGCCACCATGGACGGCAATTCTTCTGCACGCCCTTGGCACGGCCGGCGAGCTCCACCCCGCGATCAACCGGGCGGTGGTCTCCCCCTTTGGCGCGCTTCGGATCATCCAATTCGACGACGTCTCCGTCGCTTTGCCGGTAGCGTTCGAGCACGAAGGCAAGATGAACAGCCGGCTGGAGGTGATTCGAAATCCCCACAAACGGACCATCTCCGAAATCCGCCAGCAACTTCGGGATCTCAAGAAGAAGCCGCTTAACCCGAAGGGCCCCACCGCCCTATTGAGCCGAGGAAAAAACGTTTTCTGGAACCGATGGCTCATCAAAATCGGCATTTGGGTGATGGAACAACGCCCAAGTTTTTTCGAAAAGAACGGTGCGAGCCTCGGATTGTCCTCCCTCGCTACCTTCAGCGAACCCGGCTACGTCACCCGCCTGATGGCCCTCGGTCCCTCGGCATTGAGCCTCACTTTTACCGGAACGCGCACCGACGAACATGGAAAAAGTTGGATCGAAGTGGGGTTCTGCTTCAACCATCTGGTCTGCCGAGGTGATGAGGTGTTTATCGCCGGGCGCACCCTGTGGGGATTGCTCGCCGGCAAGGGAAAAGACGGCCTGACCCCTTATCTTCCCGACCCAACGGAGGTCAGGCCCGCGCTCACAGAAGCCGAGGAACCGATCGTCCTCAAAGCGCCGGAAATCGCGTGATCCTGGAACGCCTCCGCCGACCGGTGTCGACCGTGCTCGGACGGCCATTGTCTGGATTTGAACGGCTGATGCTCGAACTCGGCCCTTCCATGGGCTGCGACATGATCGTGCTCAAAATCCAAGGCCGGGTCGACACCCCGCGACTCAAGGCCGCAGGGAAGGCGCTCGCGGCCCGCCATCCGCTGCTCAGATCCAGAGTTATCCCCGGCCCGCCGATCCGATTTGAGGTGGGATTTGCACCGGAAATCGAGGTGACCGAGCATTCGGGCGACTGGCAAACCGCCGTCGAAACCGAACTCGCCCGCTCGTTCGATTTTCGAAAATCGCCTCTGGTTCGGCTCGGATGGTGTCGAGAAATGGACGGTTCTCGCGTATGGATCGCCGCCCACCATGCGGTCGTCGATGGTACAGCGCTTTACTTGTTGGCGCGAGACCTGCTGCGCGCCTTGGCGGGGGAGCTGCCATCGGGTTCGATGCCCCTGCCCGAAAGCTCGCTTAAAACTCCAAAGATCCCTCCAGTCGGGGTTCGATTGGCACAAAAGGTGTGGGGAAGCCAAGTTCGCAGCCACATTCAGGATCCGGTCGTTCCTCCGCAACGCCCCCTCCTTCCCGGCGAGCCCGTCGCTTCGAACGCGGTTTTTGGACACAGTGCCCCGGGTCTCGCGGAAACGCTTCGAAAAACCGCGCGCGAAAAAGGAGCGACCCTAGGCGGCTTATGGTGCGCCGCGACCCGCTTGGCCATGGCAGGCTGGGCACGCCGATCCGCCCGAGATCCGCTTCATCCACTGGAGGTCGCCGTCCAGGTCAACCTGCGTGGGCGAAGCCAAGGCCCGGGCAAAGAGGACGTCGCGTTTTTTACAGGAGGACTGGGTGTTTCTGTGCCACTGGATCCGCACACCCCGTTTTGGGATCTCGCCCGCGGCTACAGCGAAGGGATGAAAAAGAAGCTCGATTCCCGATTCCCGCAGTTGATCTTCGCGGTGACCGACGGCCTCGACAGCATGTCCGCACTTTCCGGCCGACGGGGGGTCAACCTGTTGAAATCCGCAGGAACCACCAAACTGCTGGACGCCAGCAACGTTGGACCATGGCCATATTCACCCTCCTTCGGAGAATATACGCTTACGGAGGTGTACGGCATGTGCGGGGCCAGCATCGGCGGCGCCGCTGCCATCTACTGGCTGCGAAGTCTCAACGGAACCCTATTTTGGAACGCAGTGGGAAGTTCGCCTTACTTGGAGCGGCCCGAATTGGAATGCCAATTGAGCGACATTTCCAGGTTCATCCACGGCGTCGCCGAGTCCCCCGATGCCCGTGTGGAGCAGCTGCTCGGCATCTGAAAGGCTTCCACCGCGCGCCGGCGGCGTGGTAATGTCGGCGCATTGGAGGAAGAATGCGCCCCCGGATTGCCGCCTTGGTCACGTTTATCGCGTTGTTGGGTTGCGCAGGTGGGGGCAGCGGTTCGGACGCTCTTTTGGACACCGCTCCGGTGGTGGCGGGTCCCCCGGAATCGGTGAGCATCACCGTCGATCCACCTTCATCGTCGCAGACTTCGTTCAAAATCCAACGAGGATCGGCGACCTACAACGGCGAGTTCTATGGGCACGAGGAAAACTACGTCATCAAACTCGAAGGAGTCCCCGCCGGAACCAAGGTAAAAACCGGAGATCAGGAGCACACCGTCGACTCCGACACCCTCGATTTGATCAAGGTGCCGATCAAAGAGAAGATCGGAGCCTTCACCATCGACGAGTTAGAGAACTTTGACCCTGGATTTTCAGTGGTATTTACGTTTGCGGACGGTGGCACGGCCGAAACCAAGGCACCGCCCACCGGCGTCGCCTATGGGGTGTCCGATCTACTCAAGACCGTCGAAAATGGACCTGTCACCTTTGGAACGGAAGTAGACGACCCCAACAAGACCGACAGCCTGTACTCCCCCGGCGCCCTGTCCGGAAAGGAATGGATCGGGAAGAAAGGGAAGCTTTCCGAGCTCGACTACATCGCGGTCAGCCGCCAGCTGCCGGAGGAAAAAGGCACCAAGGTGTGCACCGGGTACACCTCAGACAGCAAACCCGCTCCGGACCTCACACTTTCCCTGAAGGAGACGGAAGTCATCGTCTACGACCGACGCACCGGGGCCAAGGTCGACACCAAGGTGTTTGCCCCCGACAACGAATGTCCGATGTTTTCGTTCCGTTCGAGCGGTGATAACACCGAAGACAGCACCCCTCCGTACGAAGCGGTGGACTCCTGGCTGCGTACGATCGTCAAGTAACGTTACCATCGGAGCCGGGCCGAACCACGTTCATGTAAAGTGGCGGACCTCGTTTTGTAAACTCTGAGGCTCGGCCCGGATGTCGCAATACCAGCTCGTAAGCAGACGCCACCTAAACCGCCGTTTTTGAGTGGTAACACTGGGTTACACCAAGTTGTAACAGGAAAAAAGTCGTTGCGAGTGCTTCGACCCTGATGTAGCTAGGGGTCGCTTCCGGTGCATTTCTGCCGGGTGCACCCACCAGACTTTTCTGGATATGAATATGAGCACCAGCGAATCGTTTTTTTCGACGGTTTCCGCATCTTCGAAGCAGGATCCTACCGCGCCGGCGTTTGTGCATGTCCAGACCGGCGAACCGCATGCGATCCGTCGCGTTCAAATTTTGGCGGAGCACCCGGAGATCAAGTCCCTGTATGGTTACGATCTTCGCACCACTTGGGTGACCATCGCGGTGGTTATCGCGCAATTCGCGATCGGTGCCGGAGTTCAGAGCCTGATGGCGTTCACTTGGCTCCACATCGCCGGGCTCATCGCATTGTCGTTCTTCGTAGGCGCGATCCTCAATCATTGGCTGGCGATGTCGATTCATGAAACTTCGCATAATCTGGCCGCTCGCACTGCAAATCAAAACATCGCCGTTTCTTTCCTCGCTAATCTGCCGATGTTCATCCCGTGCGCTGCCACTTTCCGCAAGTACCACATCAGCCACCACACCCACCTCGGCGTTACCGACGGGGGAGACACGGATCTCCCTCACGAATTCGAGGTGAAATACGTCAACAACAACACGGTCTTAAAATTCCTGTGGTGGGTATTCTACCTGCCCGTCTATGCAGTCCGTGGCTCCACTTTCGCGAAGGGCATCAGCAAGTTGGAACTGGTCAACGCGCTGCAAATGGTGGTGGTGAACATCGCGATCTACTACACCTTCGGCGGTTGGGCGCTCGCCTATTTCGCCATCTCCACCTACTTCGGTCACAGTTTCCACCCGGTAGCGGCCCACTTTATCCACGAGCATTACGTCTTTGCGAAGGGGCAGGAGACCTACTCGTACTACGGCATCCTGAATTTGTTCTGTTTCAACGTCGGTTATCACAACGAACACCACGATTTCATGAATGTTCCAGGTTGGGAGTTGCCAAAGCTGAAGGCGATGGCTCCTGAGCACTACGACAACCTCGTCTCCCACAACTCCTGGACGATGGTGATGGTGGAGTTTATTACCGACCGGAAACTCGGATTTGGTAGCCGGATCGTACGTTCTCCCGAGGCATACAACAACGGTCGCAAGGCACTCGCGAAAATGAACACGGCCGCACGAAACTCCGCTAAGGCAATCGAACCTGCCACGGCGTAAACATGACCCAGTCGCCCCCCCAGATGCCCCGACTCGCTTTTCTGCTGTCGGTACCGACGCTACTTAAGGATCGAGCGGCCGCAGTGCAGGCGATCGCCACCAAATACGGAGACCTGGTCAAGGTTCCGGTGCCTGGAAAGCCATTTTATCTGGCCACGCACCCGGATCTGGCGCGGCACGTCCTCCAGACCAACGCCAAAAACTACCGAAAAAGCTTCGATTTTCGCATCGTCAAGGACATGCTCGGCGAAGGTCTGATCACCACTCACGATGAAACGTGGCGTCATGGCCGCACGTCCGCCGCACCGGCGTTCCGCAATGAGCGCACTGCCGCGATGCTGGCCAAGATTGTGGATGTCACCCGTGATCCAATCGAAGGCTGGGAAAGCGAAAATTGGCCGACGATCCGATCGCTGTCCGCGCTCACCCTCCGGGTGTTCGTGGAAGTGGTTCTGGATGTGGAAGTTCGCTACAATGAAACCCGGTTGTTGGACGCCATCGGTGCGTGCCTTCGGCACCTCGATCATCGCCTCGCCGCGGTCATTGACGTCGACCCCTATGTGAATACACCGGGAAAGAAGTCATTTTACAAGTCGCTCGCTGTGATCCATGAGGCGGTGGACGACTGGATCGCCCAATCCCGCGAGAAGGGACACCGGGAGTTCAACCTCATTTCTTTGTTGGACGGGGCGGGCCCTCGACCGGAAGATGGCACCGATCGCGATGTTTGGCTGCGAGACCACTTGGTCACCTACCTGATGGCAGGCCACGAGACGGTGGCCGTGGCCATGAGTTGGTGTTTGTACCTGATGACTCAGTACCCGGAGCTTCAAAAGGAGCTTCATGGCATGGTGGACGAGGTGGTAGGCTCGGAAAAACCGACGGCGGCCCATTTCGCCAAATTGGAGAAGGTAAAAGCGGTCATTCAAGAATCGATGCGTTTGTACCCGCCGGTGTGGTCGCTGGGACGAGAGGCGATTCAAGCCGATACCCTCGGGAAATACGACATTCCTGCGGGGGCGACGGTTCTGGTTTCCCCGTATGTGATCCAGCGACGGGCGGATGTGTGGCCGGATCCAGAGGTTTTCCGCCCCGAACGCTTCATGGGCGGCGCCGAACGCGACACCTATTCCTATTTTCCATTCAGCGGCGGGCCGCGGTTTTGCCTGGGTGAACGCCTTGGAATGATGGAGATGCAGATTGTGTTCATTCAAATGCTGCAGCGGTATGAAATCACGCTGGCAGCGCCGTGGGAGCCAAAGCGGGAGCCGTTGATTTCGCTACGGCCGAAGACCGAAATTCCGTTGCGGTTGAAGCGGCGGATGAAGGCCCCCTAAAAGCCTCTACCCCGGCGCCAACGCCACCACCGAAATCGCCACCGCATCCCCGATCACGGCCGCATAGGCATGCGCTTGATCCCCGCGAAACGACACCACGTCTCCCGCCGACACCTCGAAACGCTCGCCGGAGACGTTCAACACCACCTCGCCGGACTCCACATACAAATACTCCCGCGTCCCGGGCCGGTGTGGCACCCCCGCAAACCGCGCTCCATGCGGCAACACCAGCCGCTGGAACTCCAACCCGGGGATCGGATCCGGAAGCAACGTCTGCACCACCGCCAACCCCTTGGGACCGCGCCGCTCCTCCGGCAGCGTGCCGCGTGGATAGCGATTTCCAAGCCCCTTGGGCGCGGACAACAACTCATCCAGGGTGACCTGCAATCCGGTCGCCAAGCGCGCCACAACCCCCAAGGTGGGATTGGAGGACCCACTCTCCAGCGCCGCGATCGTCGACCGAGGCACGCCGGAAACCTCCCCCAAAGCCGCCTGCGTGACTCCCCGTCGCTCCCGCAGCCAACGCAGGTTCGTCGAGAGGTTTCGTCCAAGCTCCTGTTCGTCCATGTCGGTACTCCAACCTTTGGTTGCTATAACAACCAAAGCGTTGCTATATCAACATCCGTCGGGCATCTTCGGAGTACAAACTCTGGAGAAAATCATGTTTGTACGACACTTAGATCACTTGAACCTCTACGTTGCCGATCTGGAAGCGACGATCGCCTGGTACCAACGGGTATTTGGATTTGTGGTCGTCGAAAGCGGGTTCAGTCGAGCGCCGTTTGCGATCCTACGCGCTGGCGACGCCATGCTGTGCCTGTACCAAGGCGAAGAACATCGCGGCCCAGGCGGCGGATTCAACCATTTCGCGCTTCGAATCGCCGATCGCGAGGTCTGGATCCGAACGATGGCCGAACAAAACATCCAGGTAAGCTACGGAACCGGTGAGATCACCTACCCTTTTTCGAGTTCCTGGTATGTTGATGATCCTTCCGGTTACCAAATCGAGGTCGTCGCCTGGAAGGAGGACCGAATTCAGTTTCCGGCATAAAGGGCGGCCGTCGGACTGCGCTTTCCTCCATTACCAAAGCTGCGAAACGCCATATCCTGACATGCGGCCGTCGCGGCTCACCAACGTCAGCCGCCCCTCATCCCAACCGCAACTGCACTCGCTCCTCCGCCCGAACGATCCCAAGCAGCTTCTCAAACAGCGTTTCCCCCTCACCGCGCGAGGCGAGCTCCTTTCGCCGTTCGAAATCCCACCGGTTCGAAGGGTGGCAATAAAGCAGCACCTGGTCCAACCACGCCACCATGGCCGCGTGTCCGAGCGCCGCTGCCGCATGATCGGCCCCTTGAAACGCCAATTCGTAGGTGTCGTACCCGGGCCACGACAGGTAGTCGTGGAAGGCGTCCAGATTGCCGCTCCATTCGCCGCCCGCAGGGCGAATCAAGCCCACATTCACGGCTTCTACAAAGTCGGCAAATGAAGCAATGTTCCGAAGATCGATGGTGTACCGCATGGCCTCAATTCCAGGCCGGGGACGTCCAGTGGCAATCCAAATACGCGGCCGCATAGTTGTCGTAGGTCAGCAAACAACGGTGGTTTTTTCCGGCCTGAACTTCGATCGCGCCGGTATAAATGACGCTCGAATACTGCTCGACGCGGAGGTCGTGGTTGCCCGCATTCAATTGACCTAAAATGAAGGAGCCGTTGGAACTGTTGATCCGGCGGCCGTTGACGAACACCGTGCTATAGGAGGCGTCCAATCCCGTGATTTCAATGCTACCCTGGTAGGTCGACGGCGCAGGGGCCACAGGCGCCGGCGGGGGTGCCGTAAACGTCGCCGTCACATTGCCCAATAACGAGAGATCTCCGCCCTTTTTGTAACGGTAGCGCACGCGCTCGCCGTTGGGAACGTTGACCGTGTCCGTCGCCGAGATCTTCCCGAGCATGTTCATGATTTCGATTTGATGCGTTCCCGAGCGCACATCGGCGATGTACGAGCCCGACGGCGCGTCGTAACCGATGGGCTGACCATCGACGATCAGCTGAACCCCGGCCGTGGTACTGACTTGGATCTGACCTTTTCCCTTGGTGGAGGAAGCCGTGTTGGTCGGCTTCGGCGGATCCTGCTGCGGCTGGGGCGTGGGAGTATTCGGCTTGTTTGTCGGTTTTGGCTTTGGCCGAGGTTTTGGCGTCCCAGGTTCGACCACCTCTTCCTCGGCCCCTGCCGTGTCGGTGACCGCATCGGCCGGAGCGCCCTCTTCGGGAGTTTCCCACACAATTTTCGGCGTCGGCATCCCACCGCAAGCGAGAGACCAGAACGCGAACCCCACCACCAGGACCGAACGGCGAATGCGAAGCATGGCAACCCCCAAAACCGCCGCCCGCTTAACCGCCGCCAACGCCCTTGTCGGTGCAAACTTCGCTTCACACCCGTTGCATTCGGGTTACAGGATTGCATGATTCGCCCAATCGATCCTCTTTCTTCCCAAGAAATCGCTCTCGTCGCCCATCGGATGCGGATGACTCTGATCGAAGTGCTCGGCGAAGAGCGAGGTACGGCGCTCTATTCGATGGAGTGGCTGGTAAAGCGGGTACAGTACCACCTCGACGGTTCCTGCGAGGGGCAGGTGTGGTTGGCCGAGGGGGCAGGCGGGGAAATCCTCGGTCACACCATCGTGCGCGTGGAACACACAGACGAAGGCCAGAAGTTTGGGTTGCACTCCACCACCTACGTCGTTCCAGAAGCGCGCCGACAAAAGATCGCCTCCGAACTGCTCCATACCGGCGAGGCGTGGATGCGTTCCCGCCAGCTCCCTCTGGCGGTCACGTACACGTCAACCGAAAACATTAAGTTGATCCGACTTTATGAGACTCATGGTTACCGGATCGCCGAAACCTACACGGAAATGGTGAAGCTGGAAAAGAGGCTTGCTACCACGTCGATCCGGTGATGGCCGCTGCTGGACGGTATGTCGAATGGCCGCTCTAACCCGGACTCAGCCACAGCAGCCCGGCGCTGATCGCCAAGCCACAGCCGTAGGCGACGAGCATCGGCTTGAACTTCGCATCGCGCTTGTCGATCAGCTGTGCAACATTATCAAGGGTTTTCCCACCTATTATACCGAACCCTAGCCAAAACGCGCAGTATGCTCCCGCCAAGGCCCCCACAATCGTCAGATACATGGTTGGACTCCGTACGTCCAAAGTCTACTACGGATTGTCGTGGCGATCCTTGACCAATTTTCCGGTCGCTCCATCCCACAACTTCTTCAGCGCGGCCTCCCCGCCTTTTTCCAGCTCGGTGGTGTCCATGCACACGGTGCCCCACCCGGCAGTGGTGAGCAGCACGCGCCGAGTGCCGCGTTGGTACACCACAAATCCTGTGTGGTTGGTGGCCGACAGCGCGATCAGCACTTCGTGCGCATCCTTGCAACGAAATCCGCCTTCGCTGTCCATCAACAGCTGCTGGAGGCGCCACCCCTGCAAGTTGACGTTTTCTCCTTCCTTCCCAAGCGGCACCGTTCCCGCGTCGGAGAGGGCCACCTCCACCGTGGTGCATTCACTCTTTTCCACAAAGGCGCGCAAGTCCTGGAAGATCTTATCTTCTTCGATCGGCACTGCGCCGGGTTTGTCGAGCGGACCCAAATTGGTCAAACGAAAGTCGATCGGGCACGGATCGCCCGCGTAAGCCAAGGATAGTCCCAACCAAGCTGCGAGCCACATGCATCCCCCGAACGGTAAACCGAGTTTACTTTCTCATCCCCCCGCCAGCAAGTTAGGGAACCCGGGAGGTGCCGTTGTCCGTCCCCCTGATCGCCGCCCAGGATCTGTGCAAGTCCTTTGGCGACTATGCCGCCGTCGATCGCCTGAATCTTCAGGTGCAGCCCGGTGAGTGCTTCGGCCTGCTCGGGCCCAACGGC
>SXGS01043933.1_pt1 | contig 29765 bp, 21 predicted proteins | sample 3174681 | NCBI WGS metagenome assembly SXGS01 (sample SAMN11356861, study PRJNA531348) | freshwater metagenome | isolation source: freshwater sample F1-80 | place: China: Fuxian Lake, Yuxi | collected 2017-12-25 | reverse complement strand
GTTGAGGTCGCTGTGGGGCAACCCGTGGAAGTTCGAGTCTTCTCGCCCGCACCAACTCTTCTCTCCCTGACGGGGCGGGAGCTGGCCTTACGGAAAATCAGGATTGCAGCGGCCCCCGCGCGGGGTTGACGCGCGTTGTTGTTGCCGACCAGAGTTGCTCCCCAGAGCGCCAAGGGCGTGACCGGGGGTATGCATGAACTGGCCAAAGATCATCTGGGCGGCTCTTCGCATCCTGTTTGGAGCCTTCTTCATTTATGCGCCGGTCATGATCATCGTCCAGTTCGGGGGGAACCATCCGCCCGAAGCGGTGCCCGCAGCCGCTGCCCTGACCGGGGCGCTGAACGACAGCGGCTTCATGAACCCTCTGCTGATGCTTGTGTGCGCGGTGGGCGGGGCAGCGATGCTGTTTGACCGGCTGGCGCCTGTTGGGCTGATCCTGCTGGCGCCGCCGATTGCCGTGATTGCCTGTTTCCACTGGTTCCTGACCGGGAACTATGTGTGGGGGTCTATCTGGCCGGTCTGGCTGGCGATCCTGGCGTGGCGATACCGCAGCGTGTTCATGCGGCTGTTTGCAGGACCGTCTCCGCCTGCAGGCGGGACGCCATAATAGTCTGTAGACAGAGTTAGGTCATGCGGCAGAAGGGGCTTGATCCTGCTGGCCGCCGGGGACAGATGCGTCCTTGCCGAGGGTATCTCGCACGTAGAGCTGGATGACGAAGACGCTGGTGACAACCAGGATCGGCGTGGCGAGCAGCACGCCGAGCGGGCCCAGCAGCATGCCGAAGGCGAGGATGGCAAAGAGGTTTAGCGCGGGCGGGATCGAGGCGGTCTTCTTCTGAATCAGCGGGTAGATGAGGTTTGCTTCGACCTGTGAGACGGTGAAGTAGGCCAGGGCTGTCCAGAGGGCTGTCGCCGGGCTGACGGTGAAGGCCAGCAGGACGCCGGGGATGGCCGCCAGGAGCGGGCCGGCGGTGGGCACGAACTGCGCGATGCCGGCGATGAGGGCGAGACCGACGAAGGCGGGCACGCCCAGAAGCCAGAGCACAAGACCCATCACGACCGTCATGATGGCCATGTCGATGCTGATGCCGAGCAGCCATTTCTTGAGCGCGCGGCCCGAGGCGTCCAGTGCCTTGCCGACTTTCCGGTCTGCGCCCGAGGGCAGCAGCAGGAGCGCGCCATTGCGGGTGGGAACGGCCGAGACGGTCAGGAAGGCCGCCATGAAGAGGACGAGGAGCCCGGAGGTGAAGCCCGAGGCAAACGGCAGGGCGAAGCCGCCGGCATTGCTCAGCATACTGCTGAATGAGCCGTTGGAATCGCCGGACATGAGCGCTTCAATCTCAGAGACGAGGGCTGAGCCGAGCGGATTGCCGCTCAGCGTCTGCCGGGCGCGGTCCCAGGCTTCGGGCAGGCGGTCTGCCACGCCCGAGAGTTCACTGGCCAGCTGCGCCCCGAAGATCCAGAGGATGGCGGCGACACTGCCGATCAGCAGCAATGCGGCTATGCCGAGCGCGGCCGGGCGGGGCAGCGGGGTCTTGCGCGTCAGCCCGTCGGCGATGCCGTGCAGAGCGATCGCCACGAGAACGGCAGCAAATACGAGAAGGAAGGCGTCGCGCACGGTCCATGCCGCGAGCGCAAGCGCGCCCACCGCGAGCACCAGGAGGAGGCGGGCGGTAAAGGCGGACAGGCTGGGAGCGGGGCGCGCGGGCGTCTGTTCCATTTGGCATAAACCCGCCAGGTGGCCCGAAGGTTCCATACGGGTTGGTGCAGGCTGGTATTTCTCCCGGTGCGGGCGCGGCGTCTTCAGAGATTGCAATCTTCTTCAGGGACGCTGGTGCGGACCCATTGCTTGCCGGGCATGGGCGGGGTCCAGGGGGTGTAGGTGAGGCTGAAAGGGGCGGCGCCTTCGCGCTGGAGGGAGAGCGTGACGGGGGTGCCGGGGGCGGCGTCCCGGGCGGTGTCGAGCGCGTCTGAATTGGTGATGATGTCATAGCGTTGGATGCCGGCGCTTTCGGCGGCGGTGCCCGGCACGACGGGGCCTGCGCGGGTGGCGCCTTCTTCATCCTTATAGGGACGAAATCCGATAACGAAGTTCTGCAGCATCTGGTCTTCGGCCACGAAGCAGGGGCCAAAGAGATCAGAGGGCAGGTCAAGCGGGGCGCCTTCCATCATGGCGCGGAACTGCGCGCTGCCGGCTTCGCCGAGATAGATTTCGGCAAGGTCGTGCCAGAGGGCGACGCCGTCTTCGGCCTCCTTCTGCGCGTCGATGAAATCGAAGATAAGATGGTCCACGCGCAGTTTTCCGCCGGAGGCGGCGCGGATCTGTGCGTCGGTGAGGGCGACATAGAGGGGGCCGCGATTATAGGGCACGATCTGGGCATTGCCGTCAGCGAAGAAGAGGCGGGTGACTTCGGTGTTGGAAAGGTTCGACTGCGGATTGGTGTAGTAGGATTTGGCGTAGCCGTTGAAGTCGCTGATGTAGTGCTCGAGGCTGGTGAGGCCGGCGCGGTAGGGCAGGACGACGGTGTAATAGTTTGTGACGCCTTCGGAATACCATTGCTGGCCGCCGGCGCCGCCGCCATCGCCGTATCCGCCGACGAAATGGTGGAGGGCTTCATGGGCGAGGAGGCCGCGGACTTCATCGGGGTCACGGTCTTCGCCCTCGACGGTGCCGAAGATGAAGGAGTTGAAGCCGCCCCCGCCGCCACCCTGGAAACGCTCGGTGGTGCGCATGAAGATGCGGAAGGGCGTGTCGCTGGCGCCGAAGAAGCTGTTGAAATAGGTGTAGGCCTGCTGGGTCCAGGCAGCGGCGCCGTCAAGATCGAAGGCCGCCGGGGTGATCCAGTAGATCGCAAAGTCGCCCGAGCCATCTTCGGGCTGGCTGCGCAGGGGGCCGGCGAAGAAGAAGCTGTTGTTGAGATTTTGCGCCGTGACAGTGGCGGTGACATCCCCTTCGCCGAGGCTTGAGGCGCCGCGGGCGCCCGGCTCGAGCTCGGTGAGGTTCCAGCTGAGGGCGACCTCGCGCGGCCAGCCGGAGACGGGCAGGGCGAGCATTGTGTTGCCTGAGCCGTAGAAGCCGGTGAGTTCGGTGCGGGTGTCGATCAGCGGGCCGGGGCGGGTGGCCGAGGTGATGACACGCGGCTCGATGGTGTAGCGGACGGTGACGTCGCCTTGTGTGGCGCGGCCGGCGAGCCAGCGGCGGTCCTGGCGGAAGTCTGTCGGATCGGCGGGGTCTTCCTCGATGGTGAGGGGGAGCGGGCCGGCGGCGTCTTCTGCGACGAGGGTTTCCGGGCGGGTGAGCGCGCCCGGCGCCATGACGCGCACGATGGCCATGGAGAGGAAGGTGTCGCCTTGCGCGAGGGCAGGTTCGCGGACGCTGAGGGTGACGTCGATGGACTCGACCTTCTCCCCGTTGGGGCGGCGGGGCGTGAGGGTGATTTCCATGCCGGCGGGTGTGGCGGTGGCTGCAGCCGGCGGGGCGGGCACTTCGGACGGGGCAGCGCAGGCGGCCAGGAGGGTGGCGGCGAGGAGCATGGCGGCGCCAAAGGCAGCGCGAGGTGAGCGGGCGGGGATCATGGGAAAGCTCCTGCAAGGCCGGTAGCGCCCAGACTAGCGCCGGGCGCGGGGAACTTTAATCGAATAGGGCAGGGCTTTGCGGCGGCGGGGAAATATCTATCCCGGCAGCGGCCCTCTGGCGGGCCATTCATGCAGACGCCCGGGATTTGGCGGCGTTATCGAAAGGACTATTCTGGCCGTGCTGGGGACTATCGGCTTCAAGGATTCCTGGAGAGACGGGCGATGGGTTTGACCGGACACGAGACGCAGGGCGCCGCGCGCCGCCAGGGGCACGGACTGCGTGTGGCGGGGCTGGTCTTCTGCACGCTGATGGTTGTTGCCGGATGCAAGGCGGCGCCTGTGCCTGAACCGGCGCCAGTGGCGATTGCCGAACCTGAAGCTTCCTACGAAATCACACTGCGGCCGGAGCTCGGCGAGAATGGCGAGGTGGAGGCCATTGCGGTCACCTCGCGCCTGCAGGGCGGACTGAAAGACGGGGAAACCCGGCTGAAGCTCTCTGCGCCGGTCGTGTATGTGAATGTCATGGGCATCGCGGACCGTATCCTCGATCTGCGTGTGACGGACGAGGCCGGACCGGTCGAGTTCACCCTTGAGCAGGACGATCCAGTGCCCGGCGGTTTCCCGTACTTCCGGCACTGGACGGCGACCCGGGATGTCGAATTCCCTCTCGACATCCGCTACCGGGCGCTGGTCCAGCCTGAGGGTGGGCCGCCGGGTCCGGCCTTTGGCATCCGCCCGTCGAAAGGCGGGGTGAGCGGGGCCGGGGCGGGCTACATGATCGTGCCGGTGAATGCAGAGTCCAGCCAGTCGGTTCTCGAATGGGATCTGACGGAGTTTGGACCGGGAGCGGTGGGGGTCACCACGTTCGGAGAGGGGCGTGTGCTCGTCAATGGGCCCCCCGCCGCTCTGATGCAGGGCTGGCTGATGGCAGGGCCTGCCGGGCAATATCCGCCTGCGGAGGAAGAGAGCCATTTCCGCGCCTACTGGCTGGGGGATTTCCCGTTCGATGTGGCCGCCGAAATGGCCTATGCCAAGGACCTTTATGACTTTTTTGGCGAGTTCTTCGCCTATCTCGACCCCGCACCGGACTACCGCGTTTTCCTGCGCCAGCTCGACACCGAGCCCTATGGCGGGGCGACGGCGCTGGCCAATTCCTTCATGCTGTCACGCGGGCCGGCGCTGCCGGAGGAAATGGGCGGGCAGTCGCCGCGCTCGACCCTGGCGCATGAGATGATCCATATGTGGGTTGGCGGACTGAGCGGGCAGCATGTGCTGACCAACTGGTTTTCCGAAGGGCTGACCACCTATTACGAATATACTGTGCCGTTCCGGGCGGGGCGCGTTTCCATCGATGAATATATCGAAGGGCTGAACGGGCTGAGCGACCGGTACTATTCCAATCCGGCGCGGGCGATGTCTGCGGCCGAGATCGGACAGGTGGGCTTCAATGACGGGCGCATCCGGCATGCGCCGTATGAGCGCGGCGCGTTTTACTTTGCCGACCTTGATTCGCGCATCCGTGCGGCGAGCGGCGGGGCGCGAAATCTCGACATGCTGCTGCGCGAGGTGTTTGCGCTGCGCGAAAGCGGCGAGGTTGAGCTGACCATCGAAGCGTGGAGCGACTTTGTGTCGGTGGAGCTTGGCCAGGACGAAGAAGCTTTCGTCCGGGGGCTGCATATTGACGGGCAGCTGATCTATCCGGCGGGCGACGGGTTTGGCGCGTGCGTGACGGGAGACACAGCGACCTTCGAGGAGGGCGGCGAGACCCATTCCGGCATGCACTGGCGCCGGGTGGAGGGCGTGGCTCCGGAGGACTGCTTTGCCACCGGCGCGGCCAACTGATCGCGCGGCGGTGGGCGATGGCGGGTGAAATTCTCTCTGCCTGGCGGGCGGGCGCGCGAGAACATTTATGCGCTGGCACGGCGGCCAGCGGCGGCCTTTGCATAAACATTTTTCCGGCGGGCTGTCAGTCTGATGCTGTGGAGGCCTTCTCCCACGGTCTCCCGCGCTGCGCGTGCGACCGAAAAACATAAAATATTCCAAGGGTAAGGATTATCTAGCCGTGGACGCCTCCGACAGTTCCGACGAAAACGTCCTGAGCTTTGCCCATTGGGTGCGGGACATGCTGACCCTGATGCGGTCTGGCAAACCCGGCACGATTGCGCTGTTTGAAAGCTCTGTGCCCGAGCCGGTTGACCTTCTGGGCGGCATCCTGCGCGACGCGTTCAGGGATGGCTTTCCGGGGACCTACCAAAGCGTATTCATGCGGAACAATCCCGATCTGGGCGAGCATCTGGCGGCGCGTTACGGCGTGCCGGAGGAATCGATCCTGTGCACGACCGGGGCAACGACTGCCGTGGGCATGATCTATACCGCGCTGCTGTCGCCGGGCGACCGTATCCTTGTGGAGGCGCCGGGCTTTGACATCTTCGCCAATATGGCGCGCGATGTGGGCGTGCATGCCGATTTCTATCGCCGGGAAGCGCCTGACTTCGGGATATCAGTGGACGGCATTGTCGAGGCGCTGCATCCCGACACCCGGATGGTGGTGCTGACCAACCTGCACAATCCGAGCGGGGCGTATGTGAGTGATGTAACGCTCGCGACGCTGGCGCGGGTGCTGGCGCAGAAGGGCGTGCTGCTGGTGCTCGATGAGGTCTACCGGGACTATTTCAGCGATGCCGGGCCGGGGCTCGATCCCGGCGCGCACGAGAATGTGCTGCGCCTCAGCAGCCTGACCAAGATTTTTGGCCTGAGCACGCTGCGCTGCGGCTGGATTATTGCCGGGCGGCGCCTGATGCGGCGGCTGAAGGATTATGCCGAGCGGGCCGATTTCAATGTTTCGCGGCTATCCCATTGTGTGGCGGCCGAAGTGCTGGCGAAGGCCGATGTGTTTGATGCCTGGCGCAATGGCATGATGGATGCGGCGCGCCCGGTGGCGGCAGCGGCTCTGGACGAGATGACGGCTGAGGGGCTGATCCTGCCGGGGTTTACCCTGCAGGGGTGTACCTGTTTCCCGCAGCTGGCGGGCGTGGAGGACACGCGGGAGCTTTCCCAATGGCTTTCGGCCAAGCATGGCGTTGTGGTGGTTCCGGGCGAGTGTTTCGGATCGCCCGGCTATCTGCGGATCGGCTATGGCATGGCGCCCGAGCGGCTGAGCGAAGGGCTTGGGCGGCTGGCCCGCGGGCTTGCCGAGTATCGCGCGACCGGCCAGAAGCGCCACATAGCCTGAGGAGTTTCCATGTCTGATGCCGCCCCTGCCACCGACGGCCTGAAGCGCAATGTCGGCCTGTTCGGCGTGGTGTCGCTGGGGCTGGGTACGGCGGTCGGCGTGTCGATCTTCTCGATCCTGGCGCCGGCGGCGGCCGTGGCCGGGCCGGCGATGCTGGTGTCGATGGTGATCGCGGTGGTACCGATGATCGTCTTTGCACTGATCTATTCCTTCATGGGGGCAGCGGCCCCGGCGACAGGGGCCTCGTTTGAGTGGCCGCGCCGGTTCGTGCATCCCTTTGCCGGCTTCATCATCAGCTGGATGCGGATTGCCGGCAGCACGGCGGCGCTCATCGTGCTGACGATGGTGCTGGTGTCGTACATGTCGTCGCTGATTGCGCTGCCGACCAAGCTTGTGATGTTCGGCATCTTTGCGGCTGTGTTCCTGATCAACCTGGCAGGGGTTTCCTTCGTGGCGCGCAGCCAGGCGGTGATGCTGGTGATCCTGCTGGCGACGTGCGCGGTGTTCGTGTTCGGCGGGGCGGGGCATGTCGAGCCGGTGAATTTCACGCCATTTGCCGACAAGGGCATCCTCGGCATCCTGGCGGCCATTCCGCTGCTGATCTCGCTCTTTCTCGGGATCGAGAGCGCGACCGAAGTGGGCGGGGAAGTTCGCAATCCGCGCCGGAACATTCCGCTGGGTATCGGCATTTCGGTGGCGCTGACGGCGGCGACCTATTTTGGCGTCGCGGTGGTTGCGCTGGGCATCCTTGGCGCAGATGCGCTGGGGGCATCGGGCGCGCCGCTGCTGGACGCGGCGGTCGTTTCGCTGGGCGAGGGCGGGCGGGTCCTGATCCTTGTATGCGCCTTTGTGGCCATCGGCAGCTCGATCAATGCCACCTTCGTCATCATGACGCGGTTTCTCTATGCGATGTCGCGGGCCGGGATGCTCCCTGCGTTCCTCGGCAAGACCAACGAGGCGCGCGGCGTGCCGCAGAACGCGATTTTTCTGACATTTGCGCTCTGTTGCCTTGGCCTGTTCATGCCTCAGAACCTCGTCTTCCTGTTCCTGGCCGTGAACATTCCGACGATCCTGAAATATGCCGCGACCTGCCTTTCCGCGATCGGCCTCTGCCGGCGGGAGCCGGAATTGCGGGCCGCGTCTGCCTTCAGTCTGCCCGCGCGCATGGTTTATGCGCTTGCCGGGCTCGGTATCGCACTTGGCCTTGCGATCATCCTTCTGGGCATTTCGGCGGACTGGCGGCCTTACCTGCTGCTTAGCGGCTGGGCCGCGCTCGGTGTCGTTTATTACCTGATCAATCAGAGGGCGCGCCGCGCTGTGACGGCCCAATAGCGGCCCCGGCAGAAATATTCCCCAGCCGGTCGCTGGAGAATAATTGTTGCCGAAGCCGGGGTGGGCATGTCGCAAATAGTATAAAAAAACCGTCACCCGTTTCCTAGCGTGGCATCCAACGAAAAGCCGTACAGCAGCCAGCGCCATGAGGGGGACTGGCCGGGGAGTGCGGCTCGATCTCGGAGATCAGCGATGGAGAGAAAAGTGATCGTGAAGCGCCTGTTGAATACATGTGCCCTGGCCGCCATGGCGACCGCCCTGGTGGCGCCGCTTGCCACCGCGCAAGAGCAGGATGAGGCGGTTGCGGCGGTTCCGGCGGCGGAAGACGCAACTGCGACGCTGGACACGGTGGTGATCACCGGCTCGCGCATCCGGCGCGATGTGGCCTCCACGCCCGCGCCGGTCGTGACCTTTGGCGAAGCGGCCTTCGCGGAACGCGGCCTCGTCAGCGCAGGCGACGCGCTCAACGAGATCACCTCACTTCGCCCGCAGCTCAACCAGGCGGCCGGCGATGGCACAGCCTCGGGCTCGGGCCAGCAATATCCCGAACTCTTCGGCCTTGGCACCGGGCGTACGCTGACGCTGGTCAACGGTCGCCGGTTTGCGACAACGTCGAGCGGCCTTGGCGACGCGCAGGTGGACGCCAACATCATCCCGACGGGCCTGATCGAGCGGATCGAAGTGGTTCAGGCCGGCGGCGCGGCCGTGTATGGCTCTGACGCGATTGCCGGGGTTGTGAACTACATCCTGAAGGATGATTTCGAGGGCGTCGAAATCGACCTTCAGTACGGCGACAATGAGCTGGGCAATTACGAGAATTACACCGGCCGGGTGACGGCGGGCCAGAATTTCGACAATGACCGCGGCAATATCGCCATCAATGTTGAGGCTTCCTCCACGCCGCTGCTGCGCTTCAGCGACTTTCCGGAATCCAACCGTTCACGGATCACGCAGGGCAATGCTGCCGATACCGGTCCCAATGACGGCATCCCTTCGCTGCGCGAAATCATTCCGGCCTATTTCTGGAACTTCAACGGAAATGGCGTGATTTTCAATGCGCCTGCCCCGCCGCCGAACTTTCTGACGCAAGTGGGCGGCGCGCCGGCACAGTTTGCCGCTGACGGATCGATCATGGCTTACAATCCGGGCACGATCCTGGGCATTCCGTTTGCGCAGGGCGGCGACGGCACACGCTACAGCGACCTTGCCGGGCTTCGTACCGGGGTTGAGCGCTATACCGGCAACCTGCTGCTCAATTATGACATCTCCGACAATCTGCGCTTCAATGGCGAGCTTCTCTACGCGCAGACCAATGGTGAGAGCGTGCCGCAGGGCTATGCCCGTACGGTTCTGAACCAGACAAGCGTATCCTCCGGCGCAATTCGCTTCACCAATGCCAACCCCTTCCTCAGCCAGTCGGCCATCACCGCGCTGAACGCGGCGAGCCCGGCCTTCGCCTCCGGCGGCGGCCTCTGGCTGTCCCGTCACTTCTATGATGATCTGTTCCCGAACAATGTTCAGGAAAACGAGACGACAACCTGGCGCGCGCTGGGCGGGTTTGAAGGTGAATTCGAGACGGCCGGCCGCGACTTCTACTGGACCGCGTCCGCCAGCTTTGCCGATGTGCGTGGCGAGCAGGGACGCTGGGAAGCCGACTTCGTCAAGTTCAACCGCGCGGTCAACGCGGTTCGCAACGGGGCAGGCGACATCGTGTGCGCCGTCAATGCCGATGCGAACACGGCCAACGACGACCCCTCCTGCGCACCGCTCAATCCGTTTGGCGCTGGCAATATCAGCCCTGAGGCATCGCGATACGTCTCCGTGCGGAGCGGAAACGACTTTGCCAACGAGCAGGTGGACCTTCTGGCGACGATCGGCACGCAGCTGTTCGATCTGCCTGCCGGCGCGGTTGACGTGGTGCTCGCCTATGAACACCGCCGCGAAGAGGCGACCTTTACGCCTTTCCTTGCCAACCAGCAGGGCCTTGTCGGCACCGGCGCTGTGCAGGCGGAATCTTCGGGTAAATACAACACCAACGAGTATTCGGCGGAAGTCCTTGTGCCGATCTTTGGCGGGGACCTGACCCTGCCGGGCGTTCAGGCGCTGGACTTCAGCGGCACCTACCGCTTCGTTGACAACTCCATCGCCGGGGAAGAGTCGGTATGGAGCGCCGGATCGCGCTGGGAAGTCACCGATGGGTTGACCTTCCGGGTGACCCGCAGCCGGAACTTCCGTGCACCGACACTGGAGCAGCTGTTTGCGCCGCAGAATACCATTCTTACGAATGGCGGGTTTGACCCCTGCGATGCGGACCGCATCAATGCGGGCCCGAACCCTGCCGTGCGCCGCGCCAATTGCGAAGCTGAATGGGCCGCCAATCCGCAGTACGGAAGCCTGGCGACCTTCCAGAACCCGGCTGAAAACTTCACGGTGACCAGCGTTCTGACAGGCGGAAATCCGGATCTTGCGAACGAAGTTTCCGAGACGACGACTTTCGGCGTCGTGTTCGACAACTTCCTTATTCCGGGCCTGACGGTTGCTGCTGACCGGATCGAGATCGACCTGACCGACGGTCTTTCCGCCTTCACAACGGCCGACTTCATGGCGACCTGCTATGACAGCACGCCGCAGCCGCCTGCGATCTGTTCGGCGTTCACGCGCCTTCAGGTGGCCGACGGCTCCAACCCGGCGGGCACGACCGCCACGGGCCGCACCACGACCTTCAATGCCGGTGAAATCACCTTCCGCGGCGAAGTCTATTATGTGAACTACGGCTTTGACGTGAACGACGTCTTCAGCGGCGCGACCGGCGACGTGACCCTTGGTCTTGAAGCCACGCACATGGCCGAACTCAACACATCCGTAACCGGAACGAGCTTCACGCGATCTGACAACACCGTGCAGCGCCCGGACTGGACCGCCCGCTTCAACGCGGCCTATTCCAACGGTCCGCTGCGCCTGAGCTATCAGATGGATTACCTTGATGATGTCCTGGCTGTGCCGGACGCGACCATCGAGAACAATCCGAACCCGGAGATTGACGCGAACTATGTTCACTCGCTTTCGGGTCTGTATGAACTGCGCGAAGGGCTGACGCTGCGGGCGGGCGTGACCAACCTCTTTGATGAGGGCCCGTCCTATCCGACCTTCGTGCATGGCGACATTCTTGGCCGGCGCTACTTTGCAGGCGTGAACTACCGGTTCTAGACTGGACGGACTGACCAACCGGAACACCAAAGGGAGGCGCCTGCCATCATGAAACATTTTGTCAGGCGCCTCCTCTATTCTCTTCCGGCCGCTGCGATCTTGGCAGGCTGTGTCAGCGCGCAGCCCGCCGGGCCTGCTCCGGTGGCGGCGCTGGTTGAGCCGGCCGCGACTGCGTTCACGCTTGAGGAGCGGACTGTCCGCGCCAGCGGCGTGTTTGGCGGCGCGGAGATCGCCTACACGGCATCGATCGAGCAGATCAGCGTGTCTCCCGGCGATGGCCTGCCACCGGCAGACCTCGTGACGCTTTCCTACATCGCCGAGACCGGCGCGGCGCCGGATGAGCGGCCCGTGCTGTTCATCTTCAATGGCGGGCCGATTTCTGCCTCGCTCTGGCTGCATATCGGGGCGCTGGGGCCGCAGCGCGTTTCGGCGCCGGACGACCTAAGCGCGCCACTGGAGCAGTTCGGGCTGGTGGCAAACGAGCATTCCCCGCTGGACGCGGCGGACCTTGTTTTCTTTGATCCGGCCTCGACGGGTTTCAGCCGGGTCGCAGAGAGCGGTGAGGCGTCGAAATATTTCTCCGTACGGACTGATGCGGCGCAGTTTGTGGCGTTTGCCGAAGGCTGGCTGGAGAAGCATGGGCGGACGGGCGCGCCCGTGTTTATCCTTGGCGAGAGCTATGGCACGCACCGGGCAGCCGAAGCGGCCGGGCAGATCGCTGAGGCTGGACGGCTTAACCTCGAGGGCGTGTTCCTGATGGGGCAGGCGGTCAACATCGTCGAATATTCCCAGCGTAAACAGAACATCCTCAGCTATATTGCCTCCTTGCCGACGCTGGCGGCGATTGCCTGGGATGTTGGCGCTGCGGACCGGGCCGGGCGCAGCTTTGAAGATTTCATGGCAGAAGCGCAGGCCTTCGGAGAGGCGGAGTATCTGGGCGCCCTGTTCAAGGGGCAGCGGATCACGGATGAAGAGCTGGCGGAGATTGCCGGGAAGCTGGAAGCCTTTACGGGCATTCCGGCGGCTTACTATACCGAAAACCGCCTGCGTATCTCGAAGGAACAATTCCGGGTGGAGCTGCTGAAGGACAAGGGATTGATCCTGGGACGGAGTGACGGGCGCTATACCGGGCCATTGGGCGACGGGCGGAGCGATCCGTCGAGCATCCTGCAGCAGGCCTACTCCAAGTTATTTGCCGCTTATGTGGAAGAAACCTTCGAGGACCTTCCACTGGAGTACTATAAGGAAACCTTCAGCGCGGGGCCGGGCTTTGACAGCTGGAACTGGGGCGCAGCTTCGCCGTTTGGACATTATGCCTATGCCGAGCGGCTGGACGCGGCGTTCCGGGCTTTTCCCGAGTTCCGGGTGTTTGTCGGCACGGGCTATCACGACACGATGACCACCGTGGGCGCGGCAGACTATCTGATTGATCAGTCCGACTGGCCGAAAGACCGGGTGCGGAGCGCCAAGTATATTGGCGGGCATATGGCCTATTCGGTGGATGCTTCGGCGAAGGCGTTTGGAGAGGATATCCGCGGCTGGATCCGTGGATGGCCTGAGGCGGGCGAGTGATCTTCATCGGCGCAGAAGAGATTGCGCGGGCGCTCAGCCATGCAGACTGTGTCGGCGTGATGCGGGGGGCAATGGCGCGGCTGTCCTCGGGCGAGACACGGCAGATGCTGCGGCAGATATTGCCGCTGGAGGAAGGCCGGATGTTCGGCATCATGGGCGGCACGCTGGGGCCGGGCGGGCCGTTCGGGTCCAAGCTCGTTTCCGTGAGGCCGCACCGGGGCGAGGGCGGGCCACCCTCCCATCAGGGCGCCGTGGTGATCTTTGATCCAGTGACGGGCGCCCCGCTCTGCCAGCTGGAAGCGGGCATGATCACGGCGATCCGCACGGCAAGCGCGAGCGCAATGGCAACCGATGTTCTGGCGCGGAGAGATGCGAGCGTTCTGGCAATTCTTGGCACGGGCGAGCAGGCCTGGCACCATGCGTGCGCGCTGCCGGTTGTGCGGTCTTTCCGCGAAATCAGGGTCTGGGGGCGCAGCCTTGAGCGCGCCGAAGCGCTTTCCAGGAAAGTCCGGGAGCGGACGGGGATTGCCTGCGTCGCACATTCAGAGGTTGCGGGCGCTGTTTGCGGCGCGGACGTGATCTGCACCGTGACCGGGGCGGCCGAGCCGATCCTGACGGCAGACATGGTGCACCTGGGCGCGCATGTGAATGTGGTCGGTTCTAGCTTTGACGGGCCGCGCGAGATTGATGACGCGCTGGTGGCCGCGGCGCGGTTCTTCGCGGATTCGCGCGCGTCGGTTCTGGCGCAGGGATCTGAGATCCGGCATGCAATTGCGAGCGGCGCGGTGACCGAGGCCCATCTGTTGGGTGAGATTGGCGAGGTGCTGCGCGGCACGGTTTCGGGCCGGGTCCATGACAGCGACATTACCCTCTATAAATCACTGGGGCATATCGTGCAGGATATTGCCGCAAGCTATCATGTCTATCAGACGATCCATGGGGAGCGGGCAGGATGATGCGTTTTAGGAATATTGCGGGCGCATGCGCGGCGGGACTCGTGCTTGGGCTGAATGCCTGCGCGCAAACGGGCACGCCGCCTGCTGCGCCTGTGGAGCAAGCCGCGCCGGTGGTGGCTGAAGTGGCTGCGCCTCTCCCGGTTGCGGCCGAGCCTGCGCCTTACCGGCGCGTCACAGAGCACAGCTTCACCGCCAATGGCGAGACGGTTTCCTACACGGCGATTGCCGGGGATACCTGGCTGCGCGATATGGCTGGCAAGCAGATGGCGAGCATCTTCTCCTTCAGCTATCTGCGCACGGATGTTCAGGACGGGGCGCGGCCTGTCGTGTTCGTGTTCAATGGCGGGCCGGGGTCTGCGTCGCTGTGGATTCACATGGGCGCGATCGGCCCGCGCCGGGTGGTGCTGGACGCGGATGTGAACCCCTCCAATGTTCCGCCGTTTGGGCTGGAGGATAATCCAAACAGCATTCTGGACGTGGCAGACCTCGTATTCATCGATCCGGTCGGCACGGGTTTTTCCGTGCCGCTGGAGGGAACTGACCCCAAGTCGTTCTGGGGGGTGGATGAGGACGCAGAGTCCATCGCGCAGTTCATCGAGCTGTGGCTGAGCGAGCACGGGCGCTGGAACTCGCCGAAATATGTGCTCGGAGAAAGCTATGGATCTATCCGCGCAGCCGTGCTGCCGCGAACCTTGATGGGCGGGCCGATCTATAATGGCCTGATGCGCGGCATAACGCTCGACGGAATTGTTCTTTTGGGCACGACGCTCGACGCGCGGCAGACCGGCGGCGCGGATGTGCCGGCCGGCACGCAGGCGGCCAAACAGGCGCGGTCTCTTCCCGGACTTGCCGTGACTTCAGTGTTCCACGGGCTGGTGGAGGCGCCGGCGGGCGGGGCCGTCGAGGCCTACAAGGCCGCCGATGCCTATGCGCGGGAGACTTATGAACCTGCACTGCGCGCCTACCATGAGGGCACGTTAACGCCAGAGACACGGGACAGCGTGCTGAAGGAGCTCGCCCGCATGACGGGGCTGGGCGAAAGCGATATCGGGAGTGACCTTCACATAGACGAGCGCAGCTATGCCAAGGCCGCCCTGCGCGGGCGCGGGCTGGAAATCGGCATGTATGACAGCCGCTACACCCTGCCTCTGGCCAATAGCGGGGGTGATCCGGTGGCGGATGATCCGGCGATGACGCGCTATGTGCCGGGCTTCATTGCGGCGTTTCATCAGATGATCCGGGATGATCTCGATGTCCGCCTCGGGCGGCCTTACGCGTCCATCCGCTGGCGGGAGCTGCTGTTTGGCTGGAACTGGAGCCGCAAGGGCGTGGCCGAAGGGCAGAGCTATGCCACGGACCTCGCCTGGGCCATGCGGCGCAATCCGGACCTGCGCGTGCTGGTGGCGTCGGGCTATTATGACCTCGTCACGACGCCCGCCGATGCGCGCGCCTCGATTGCGGCCGCCGGCCTGCCGCAGGATCGCGTGACGTTCACGGATTACGAGTCCGGGCACATGCTGTATCTGGGTGGAACCGCAGAGGCCTTTTCCGAAGATCTGAGGGACTTCCTGAAGAAGTGACCGTTCAGGCCGGGCCGATGGTGGCCAGGAAGTAGTCGATATCGCCGGCCGTGTTGAAGACCGACACCGATGGCCGGAAGCGGTGTGCCGAAACCGTGGTGGTGATGCCCGCGGCCTTGAATTTGGGGCCAAGGCGCGTGCGGGCATCCTGATAGCTACAGGCGACCAGAGGCGTGGCGCAGTCTTCGGGTGTCATCAGGCTATAGCCTTGCGACTTAAGGCCTTCCTTCAGCCGCGTCGTGAGCGTTACCGCATGCTGCTGGATTGCGTCCACGCCCAGGGCGACGATGTAATCGAGCGAGGCGTTGAGCAGGGCGACGGTCGTGTGCGAATAGGTGCCGAGCGCAAAGAGGCCGGTTGCGGTGTCGGCAAAGCCATAGCTTGCAACATCGTCCGCCGGAGGATCAAACGGGTAGACGTGGCTGGTGAAGCTAGAGATGCCGTAATAGCCATATTGCGTGCGGGTGAGGGCTTCGCGGGCGCCCTTGCGGACATAGAGGAAGCCGAGGCCGAAATCGCCCATCAGCCATTTGTAGCTGGCGCAGGCGGCAAAATCGACGCCGCTGGCATGCAGGTCTACCGGGATGCAGCCCGCCGCGTGGATAATGTCGGCATAGACGAGCGCGCCGCGCGAATGGGCGAGGTCGCAGATGGCCTTGAGATCGTGCTGGAAGCCGTTGATCGTGGAGACCAGGGAGAGCGCGACCAGACGCGTGCCGGGCGTGATCGCGCGGTCCATGTCTTCCAACGAGATGCGGCCATCGCGGTGTTTCACCCAGGCGACGTCGCAGCCGGCCTTTTCGAGCTCCAGGTAAAGCGGCACTGATCCGAAGAAGTGCAGCGTATCCGTGACGATGCGCGCACCGGCTTGCGGGAGCATCAGGGAGCGGACGATCATCTGCTCGCCGGTGGTCGTGCTTTGAACGAATGACAGTTCGTCCGGATCCGCATTGACGAGGCGAGCGAACTTTTCAATCGCGCCGGAACTGTTGAGCTCATAGCTGCCGCCGGGCGCATGCGCGGCGCGGTGGTCGAGATAGGTCTCGATTGAGGCGCGGGCCGGAAGGCTGATCGGGTGCTGGGAGCCTGCATTGAGGTAAACGCCTTCGCCGAGGCCGAAGCTGGCGCGGTCCGGCAGGCTGGAGCGGGCGCCAGAGGCTGCCGCCGGGGCAGCGGAAGCCGGGCCGCGGCAGGCAGCGGCGCCGGCGAGGCTTGCCGCGCTGAGGGCGAGCCAGTTGCGGCGGGTGATCTCTGCCATGGGGGTCTCCGTCTCTGCTGGCTGCGGTTCTGCCTGATCCATATTTTCATTATAGCGGGGGCGGGCGAATGGATCATGCGTTCCTTTTCCCGAATATGCATGATTGTTCCCGGCGGGGTGTTTCTGCGCGGGCGATAGGCATAGGATTTTTCCGTTCCATGGGGAGAGTTTAGGTGATGATGAAACTGTCTCGACTCACGAAGGCGCTTTCTGCCGCCGCGATCCTCGGTCTTCTCGCCGGGTGCGCCGCCAATGGGGCGCCCGTGGCCGCCGCGCCTGACGCCTGGACCGTGTTTGCGCAAGGCCCCGGCCAGAGCGTTCAGGACCGGGCGGCATTGGCGCCGGTCGAATACGCGGTCGCGTGGAGCGCGCTGAAGCTGGATCCGAAAGAGGGCGACAGCGCGACGATATCGGGCACGGCCTACCTTATGGACTGCGACTGTGATGTTGCGGCGCGGCCAGTGATGTTCCTGTTCAATGGCGGGCCGGGGGCATCTTCCTCGCCGCTCCATTTCTCCATGGGGCCCAAGGCGCGAGGGAAAGACGGCAACTTTCCGGATAATCCGTACACGCTCCTGAGGTCAGCAGATCTTGTCTTCATTGACCCTGTGGCAACCGGTTTCAGCCGGGCCAATTCGGAAGAGGGCAAGGCGCGCTATCTTGGCGTTGAAGGGGATGTAGACGCGGTGAACCGGTTCATCCGCGTCTGGCTGGAGGAGAATGACCGCACCGGGTCGCCGCTGGTGCTCGCCGGGCAGAGCTATGGCGGGACACGGCTCGCCAATCTGGTCGCCAAGGTCGGCGATCTGGATGTGCGCGGGCTGGTGATGGTCTCGCCCGCGCTCGACAGCGGCGCGGTGCAGACCGATCTCGGCCATGTGTTTGCGCTGCCGACCATGGCGGCGACGGCCTGGCGGTTTGGGCGGTCGGACATTGAAGCCGAAAGCGAGGCGGAAAGCTGGGAGATCGCGCGCGCCTATGCGCAGAGCGATTACCTGCTGGCGCTGCAGAAGGGCGACCTGATCGGCGCCGATGAGAAGGCGGCCGTGGCCGCTAAGATTGCCGGGATGACCGGGCTTTCGGCAGAAGATGTGGCCGGTGCAGACCTGCGCGTCGACATCCAGTTTTTCCTGGAAAATGTTCTGGCGCAGGATGGCTTGCTCGTCAGCCGTCTGAACACCGCCGTGACATCCCCCTTGCCGTCGCCGGAGGTGAATGATCACCGGCCGGCCGCGGCGAATGACCCGTCCCTGGGGCTCGGGCGGTCGAATGTCATCGTATCTCAGGACATCTCGGCGTATCTTGCGCAGGTCACGGGCTTGCCTGCGGGCGGGGAATATCGCTCGCTCAATCTGGACGCCAATTTCGCCTGGGACTGGCGGGCATCAACCAAGTCTCCCCGGTTTTATGTGAGCTCGGCGCCGGTACTTTCCCGCTTCATGCAGGAGAAGGCGGGTGTGAGCCTTCTGGTGTTTGCCGGATACCGCGATCTTGCGACGACGCTGCTGGGCACGCAATATGCGCTGACCCATAATGATCTGCCTCAGGAGCGAGTAGCGCTGGTCGCGCTGCCCGGCGGGCATTCCCCGTATGACGAAGACACGCTGAAGGCGGGCATTGCGGACCGGCTGCATGCCTTCATAGCCGCTGCTACAGTCGCAGGCGCAGACAAAAATCAGGAGACGAACCCATGATGTATCGCCTAGCAGCCCTTCTGGCGTCGTCGCTTCTGGCGTCTGCCTTGCCCTTGGCAGCCGCTCAGACGGAGCGGTTTGAGTACGCCATCATCCAGAATGGCGAGTCTGTCGGGCATCTGAAAGTGTCGGAGACCGGGCCATCGGCCGTTGTTGATTACTACGTCGACAGCAACGGGCGCGGGCCGAAACATCGCGAAGAGCTGACCGTTGACGCGGCGGGCATTCCCGTCAGCTGGCTGATTGTTGGCACTTCGCTCATGGGGGCGGGGGTTGAGGAATCCTTTGCGGTCAATGAGGGCGTGGCGCGCTGGCTGAGCCAGGCAGATTCCGGGCGGCAGGATCTGGCCGAGCCTGCGCTTTATGCCGTCAATGACGGCAGCCCGTGGGCGGATTATGTTTATGCGCGCGCCCTCCTGAAGGATGCAGACCAGCGGATGCCTGTGCTGCCGGGCGGCGAGATCCGGCTGGAAAAGGTGGAGGATGTGGTGGTGCCCTTTGGCGCGGCGGACAAGACTGTGGCCGTCTATCGCCTCTCGGGAATTGACATGAGCCCGAGCCTGCTAGCGACGGAGGAAGATGGCAGCCTCTTCGCGACTTTCTCTGAATCTTCTGCGGTTGTCCGTAAGGGATTTGAGGAGAGTGTCCAGCCGTTGCAGGCGGTTGCGCGTGAGCTCAATGCGGCGCGGACGGAGGAGCTGGCCCAGCGCCTGCTGCACCGCTATGACGCGCCCTACTCCATCGTGAACGTCCGTGTGCTTGATGTGAAAACCGGAACGCTGGGCGCGCCCGCCATTGTCACCGTAAACGGCAATATGATCACGGCGGTCACCCCCTATGCGCCGGGCGTCCTGCCCGAAGGCGAAGGCGCAGTGTTTGATGGGGCGGGCGGAACCCTGATGCCGGGGCTTGCCGATATGCACTCCCATGCTTCGGGCAATTCCGGGCTCTACTACCTGGCGGCCGGGGTGACCTCGACGCGCGACATGGGCAATGAGAACACCTTCCTGGCGGGCCTGCTTGAACGGATGGCAGAAGACCGGGTGGCCGGGCCGCGCATAACACCGGCGGGATTTGTGGAAGGGCGCAGCCCGTTTTCGGCGCGCCATGGCATCATCGCCGCTTCGGAAGAAGAGGCGCTAGCGGCGGTCGATTGGTATGCGGAGCGGGGATATGGCTATGTCAAATCCTACAACTCCATGAACCCGGCCTGGATGCCCGCAGTTGCCGAGCGGGCCCATTCGCATGGCATGCGGATGATCGGCCATATTCCGGCGTTCACGAATGCGGACGCCATGATAGATGCTGGCTTTGATGAGGTGACGCATATCAACCAGCTGATGCTCGGCTGGCTGCTGGAGATTACCGAAGATACCCGAACACCGCTGCGCCTGACGGGCATGGCGAGGGGCGCGACGCTGGACCTGAAATCCGAGAAGGTTCAAGCGACGGTGCGCCGCATGCAGGAGAATGAAACGGCGATTGATCCGACGGCGGTGATCCTTGAGCGGCTCATGCTGAGCCGAGCGGGCACGGTGGCTGCAGGTGACAAGGCTTATCTCGACCATATGCCGATTGCCTATCAGCGCTATCGGCGCCGCAGCTTTGTTTCGCTGGCAAATGCCGCGGAGGACGAAGCCTATCAGGAAGGGTTCCGGCGCGTTCTGGAAACGCTGAAGATGCTGCATGAGGCGGGAATCACCATTCTGCCGGGTACGGATGATGGAACAGGATTCACCGTTCACCGCGAGATCGAGCTCTATACCCTGGCCGGCATCCCGGCCGCCGAAGCATTGCGCATCGCGGCGTGGAACCCGATCGACTATATGGGCTATTCCGATACGCTTGGGGCTGTAGAGCCCGGCAAGCTCGCTGACTTCATCCTGCTCTCTGGCAATCCGCTGGAGGACATCAACGCCATCCGCGCGCCGCGAATGGTCGTACGGGACGGAGACGTGTATTTTCCTTCCGAAATCTATGAGGCGCTCAGTATCAAGCCGTTTGCAGAGCCGCCGGAGATGCTGCGCTCAACAGCTGAGCCAGCGCCTGTAGCGCCGGAGCCGGTGGCCGCCCAGCCCGCTGCCGCGCCAGTGCCAGACTTTGTCCAGCATTATCCGATGATTGCCGAGGGCCTTTCTATTGACGTGGACAAGTTGCCTTTCTCCGGCGCTGTCCGGGTGGGGAATGTGCTTTATCTCTCCGGTCAGATCGGGGGCGGTGGTCCTGCGCCTTCCGCCGATTTCCGAGACCATGCCGTGGAGGTGATGGAGTCGGTCAAACGTGTGGCGGCCTCGGCGGGAGCGGGGATGGACCAGGTATTCAAATGCACCGTCATGCTCGATGACATGGGCAACTGGCCCGCCTTCAACGAGGTTTATGCCGGCTACTTCACCAAGGGGCGCATGCCCGCGCGCAGCGCATTTGGCGCAGACGGGCTGGCGCTTGGCGCGTCCGTGGAGGTTGAGTGCATGGCCTATGTGGACGCTCCGTAGCCGGAAGGCCCGTCAGGATCATAGAGCGATGTTGCCGCGCACGGGAATGGCCGTGGTGGATTTCAGCTCGCCCAGCGTGGCCGTGGAATTGACGTTCTCCACGCCTGGCAGGTTCAGCAGGAAATCCATCAGGAACTCCTGATACCATTTCATCGACTTGGCGAGGATCTTCATCATGAGGTCCATCTCGCCGAAGATCGAATAGCATTCGAGGATTTCCGGCGTGTTCTGCACCTTGCGCAGGAAGATTTCCCGGTCCTTCTCCGATAGCCGCGCGACTTTGACATAGGCGAAGATGTGCAGGCCGTAGCCGAGCTTTTCGCGGTCAAGGATTGCGACCTGCTGGCGGATGTAGCCCTCGTCTTTCAGCCTTTGCAGACGGCGCCAGCAAGGCGATTGGGACAGGCCGACAATGTCTGCCAGCTCTACGGTGGAGACCGAACAGTCCTTCTGGAGCTGTTCAAGGATCTTGATATCAAATATCGACAGTTCTTCGCTCATGGCGATAGATTAGCCAACGTTTCGGAAAACACAACATTGGGAATGTTGGTCTGGAACAATTGTGCTGGAAACTATGCGGCGGTGAACTGCGCTGCCTGAAGAGTGGGCAATTACGCGCGTCAGGCGATGTCTCGGGCCGGATTGCCTGCACGCAGGAAGTTCAGCGTCGCGTCCAGCGTCAGCGGGCGCGAGATGTGGTAGCCCTGCACCGTATCGGCGCCCATGGCCCTTAGAAGCTCTACGACGCGTTCGTTTTCCACGCCTTCGGCAACCACCGACATGCCCATGGCATGGGCAAGGTCGATCGTCGAGCGGATCATCAGCTGGTCGGATGTTCCGTCCTCCACCGTCAGGATGAAGGATTTGTCGATCTTGAGCTCATGCGCCGGAATCTGTTTGAGATAGGAGAGGGAGGAAAGGCCCGCGCCATAGTCGTCGATCGAGATGGAAATCCCGGCGCCGCGGAAGAGGTTGATGATGCGCAGCGCCTTTTCAGGATCGCCGATGACGGCTGTCTCTGTGATCTCGAAGCAGAGCTTTGCGCCCGCGCTGCGGATCTTGCCGATGGCCCAGAGGGCGAAGCTTTCCTCGTTGAGCTGGCGGCCGGAAATGTTGACGGAGACGGGCAGGTCAAATCCGTTGCGGCGCATGGTGCGCTGGTCTTCAATGGCCTGGACGACGACCCATTCGGTCAGTTGCCGGATGTGGCCGGTTTCTTCCGCCAGAGGAATGAAATTGTCCGGGAAGATACGCCCTCTCTGCGGGTGGTCCCAGCGGATGAGGGCCTCAAAGCCGCAGATGCAGTTTTCGCGCAGGCCGAACTTGGGCTGGTAGTGCAGGGCAAGGCCGCCTTCGCGGGTGGCTATCAACATCTCGCTCATCAGGGAGAGCGTGCTTGCCGGGTTGCCGTAGGCGGCGAGGTCGAAGGCAGCGGAGGGCGCTTGCGTGTTCTCCGCCACATCGGCCGCGACAACGGCCTGGTCAATCAGGCCAAGGGGGCGCTCTTCGCCGGCCATCGGGACGGCCAGGCCGCTGCAGAGCATGAGATCAACTGATGCCTCGCCCACCATGGCAGGCTGCGAGCAGGCGGTCACGATGTGGGTCAGCGCTTCGGGCGTGGCGTATCGGCTACCGGGCGCCAGGATCAGGCCGAGGTCTGCGCCGTTGATACGGTAGGGGGCAGCGCCGGTAAATTCCTGAATACGGGCGGCCAGAGTTTCCATGGCCTGCGCGGCGGCAGCGTGGCCGATCGAGGCGCGCACCTTCCGGAAACGGAGCACGCGGATTACAGCAACCCGGACAACATCTTCTCCGCCCAAGGCAGTGATGTCTTCGCTCATCGCGCGGCGGTTTGGCAGGCCGGTTTCGATATCTTCCCGCGACAGCGTGATGATGGCTGCCTCGCGTGCTTCCAGTTCCGAGAGCATGGTATTGAAACTGCCCGCGAGGCGACCGAATTCATCGGCACCTGTAACGGCGACTGGCTGGCGGTTGCCATTGGCGAGCGCAAGGACAGCGTCGTCCAGCGCAGAGATCGGCCGGGTCAGCGTCCGGGCGACGAGGCCGCCGGAGACAACCAGCAGGAGCGCGCCGAAAATACTGAAGCCGAAGATCGCCCACATCATGGGCCGGTAGGGCGCCATGGCAGCATGCAAGGGATAGGTGATGACGAGGCTCATCTGCTCGCCGGCGCCGAAATTCTGGATGTGCTGAGAAGCGCCGATCCAGCCGCTTGTCTTGTGGATTTCCCCGTCCTCACCGGCCCAGTCCGCACTGCGGCGGATCTCGGCTTTCACCGGGATGGGCGACAGGTTTTCAAGCGCTTCCATGCGGGTCTGGTCAAGGTCGGACCAGAATACTGCCCAACCGACGAGGACGGGCGCGTTGATCGGCACGGCAACGGATTGGTAGTTGGCGCCTTCATGGTTCACCACGCCACTCCCGCTTCCGTTGGAGTACATGACGTCCAGCATAGAATCCGGCAGCTGCCCTTCCTCTCCATCAACGGTGATGTAGCGCCCGTCCGGGAAGGCAACGACGGCGTTGAGGCCGGCGGTGCGCGCGCTGACATTGCTGATGGCGGAGGCGATTGTGGGATAGTCTTCGGTGGCAACAGCTTCACGGAATCCATAGTCGGACGCGAGCACTTCAGCGCGGGCCGTCATGTTCTCGCTGGACATGTTCCAGAGCCGCTCGAAGATCGCCACGCTGGCGTTCAGCTCGCGCTCGACGGTACGCTCGGCATTGATCTTGATGCTGAGATAGACGGCGCCGGCGACGAGCAGGATGATCAGCCCGAACAGTGCCGAGTAGATGACCGTGAGCTTGCGCCGCAGTGAAGCGCCCAGCCAGGTCTGAAGCGGCCAACTGTTAATGGGCATGGGCTTTCGGCTTCATCTTGAGCGACACTTCGACAGGTGTCTTGGCCGTAGCCGGGGCTTCGACGCTAACTTCGCGCCCCATCGCGTCAGGATGCCAGACGGAGACTTTTCCGGCGGTCGAAAGGCTCAAGGTGACTTCGCCCTTTGCGTTGGTCTTTCCGTAGGCGGCGCTATCGACGACGCGAATGTAGGCCACCATCTCGTCATGAATGTTGCAGCCGATGGCAACGATGCCGGCATTTTCAAACGTGATCGATCGGGCTTCTTCCTTGCCGTAGAGTTTCAGCTCGAAGCGGTTTCCCTTGGAGAAGGAGTAGACGTGGTGGCGGACACGGTCGAGATTGGGGAAAGTTACTTCCGCGCCGACCGGAACAACCAGCAGGTAGGGATCGAAGGCGAGGTTCTCCTGGCGCATCTCGAACTTTCCCGGCGCTGAAGACTTCCCCGGCGCCGCCGACAGAACCACGGCGTTCTCGACCGGGTGGCCGGCGGCATCGGTCACCTTGAAGGTGACTTCACCGGCATGCGCCAAGGATGCCGGGATCGCCAGCAGGAAGAGGGCGGACAGGAGCGATCGAGCGAAATTTTTCATGCATCAACTTAAAACACGACATGGTTTCACTCACATTAATCACTTGGAAAAATAATAGCACGATCATGGGGTTATCGTGTTTTTGACGAAGAAAACAAAAAAACACTCGAAGGTTTAGCAGGGAGCGTAAACGTAAATGAAGCCAGCAGGATTGATGGCGTGCGCCGTCCTTGGCGCAGCTGTAGTATATGCTCCGGTTGCGGCCGCACAGACACTGGAGCCGGGCGGGAAACTTCTGTTAACCCGGGGTATCTCCAACGTTGAAGGATCGGGCGGGGGCGGATTAACGCCCTGGGCGCTGATTACCGGCAACGAAACCGATCGCGGCGTGGGGGCGAGTGCCCATTACAGCTATGCGACTGTTGCCGATTTTGATGTCGAAAGCTTTGGCGCGGCAGTGGGTCTTTATGACCGGCTGGAGCTGTCCTGGTCCCAGATGACGCTGGATACGCGGGATGCGGGCGCAGCGCTGGGGCTCGGACAGGGGTATGAAATCGGCCAGGACATCTGGGGCGCGAAGCTGCGTGTTGCCGGGGACGCTGTATACGGACAGGACAGCTGGATGCCGCAGATTGCGGTCGGGCTTCAATACAAGACCGCCGATCGCGGGGCGTTGGTTAAGGCCCTCGGCGCGCAGGAAGACGAGGGCATTGATGTCTATGCTTCTGCTACCAAACTGCTGCTGTCCGAAAGCCTGCTGGCCAACGCGACCCTGCGCTATACCAGCGCCAACCAGACCGGCCTTCTGGGATTCATGGGCGACCAGGACATGAACCTTCAGCCGGAGTTTTCACTGGGCTACATGCTGAGCCGCCGGCTGATCGTTGGCGGAGAGTACCGGTTCAAGCCGGATAACCTCGCCTTTGCGCAGGAAGACGATTATTTCGACTTTTTCAGCGCTTATGCCGTCAATGATACGCTGACGCTTACGGCCGGTTATGTCGATCTAGGATCGATCGCGACCTTTGATGGACAGCGTGGACTTTACCTCAGTGCACAGATCGGATTCTGACCCATGAAAATGCGTTTCCTGATTGCATCTGCCGTGCTTCTGTCCGGCATGGCCCATGCGCAGACAGAGGATGTGCCGGCAGGAGAATTGCCGGTCGATCCCTATGAGATGACAAATGAGAATGCCGGGGCGGACCCCATCGCGAGCGAGAACCTCTATGAGGTGTTTGGCGGCGAAGAGGGCGTAGCTCGGATCGTCGACACAATGGTCGACATCAGCCTTGAAGATTCCCGGATTGCCGAAATCCTCATGGCCAGCGACCTTGTGCGCCTGCGCCGGACCCTCAAGGAGCAGTTCTGCTACATTCTCGCTGGCCCGTGCGACTACACCGGCCGGGACATGGCCTCGTCGCACAAGGACCACGGCATCACGAACCGTGAGTTCAATGCCCTGGTCGAGAACCTCCAGCTTGCGATGAACAGGGAGGGCGTGCCCTTCCGTGCGCAGAACAAGCTGCTGGCCAAGCTTGCGCCGATGCAGCGGGATGTGGTGACGCGCTAATCGCCCTGGGGGGCGATTGCCAGCCTCCGGCTAGCTGATAAGCTTTCTCCTGCAGGGCCGCAGAGCCTGGGGAGGAAGTAGCATGAAATCAAGATCTGGCGCCTTGCTGGCAGGGTTGGTTCTGAGTGCGGTGGCGGCTGGCTGCAGCGCCCGTCCAGATGTGCAGCAGGCGTCGCAGCCGGCAGAAGCACCGGCCGCAAGCTGGACCATGATTGAGCCGGGCGGCGATACGCTTTGCGCGACGGGAACTCCCTTCCGCTTTCATGTGCGCGAAGGTGATCCGGAGCGGGTGATGATTTTCCTGAATGGGGGCGGGGCCTGCTGGAACGGTGACCTGTGCGATCTGGCCACCGAGCCTACGCCCTACACCCCTTTCGCAGACATGGAGTCCAACCAGCCAGACACGCTGGACGGTGTGTTCGACCTCAAGGCGGCCGGCAATCCCTTCGCCGGCTGGACCCAGGTTTTTGTGCCTTACTGCACGGGGGACGCCCATCTCGGCGCCAGGGACGCCACATATCAGACCTCGGCTGGAGCCGGCGTGATGATCCATCATCGGGGCAAGGTGAATGTTCAGGCAGCGCTTGAATGGGTGTATGCCAACCAGGCCGCGCCGGAACGCGTGTTTGTGACTGGAGGCAGCGCTGGTGCCATTGCCTCGCCCTACTATGCCGGTCTTGTGTCAGAACATTATCCGCAGGCAGAGGTGATCCAGCTGGCGGACGGCGCTGGCGGCTATCGCTCTCCCGGGATTTCCGGCGTGCTTGAGGCCTGGGGCGCATTTGATGCCCTTCCGGACTGGCCGGAGTTTGCTGCTGTCGATCGTGCAACGGCGACAACTGAGGACTTCTTCCGCGTCACAGCTGCGCGGTATCCGGATTTACAGCTCGCGCGGTTCGACAATGTCGATGACGAAGTTCAGCAGAGCTTCCTGGGGCTTTTGGGAACCGGCGAGCCTGTCCGCGCCCTGGTGGCCGCCAACTCTGCTGATCTGGCACGCGATATTCCGGGCATTAGAACATTCTCGGCGCCCGGTACGGGACACACCGCTTTGCGATACGGGGTGATGTACTCGACCGAGGCCGAAGGGGTACAGCTCGCCGATTGGGTGCGCGACCTCGCCGAAGGGCGCCCCGTCAAAACGGTTTCGTGCGAGCGGGACAACAGCTGCGATTGACGCCGGGCGTTCAGCTCAGACGCTGAAGCACTTTCTCACGGCCGATCAGGGGCAGGATCGCGCTCATTTCCGGGCCGTGCTCGGCGCCGGTGAGGGCCTTGCGCAGCGGCATGAACAGGCTGCGTCCCTTGCGGCCGGTCGCGGTTTTGAGCGCGCTGGTCCAGGCGCCCCAGCTTTCCGGGGTGAGGTCGCCCTCGGGAAGATGGGCGCCGGCGCCGGATATGAACTCGCGGTCTTCCTCGGCCACCAGCGGGGCGGGCGCGCCGAAGACCATATCCACCCATGCTTTCGCATCTGCCACGAAGGTGCAGTTTTCGCGCACGGCCAGCCAGAACGGCTCTGACGCGGCGCGGGCATCCAGGGTGATCAGCCGCTCACGGACGGCTTCAAACGGCATCGCATGCACCAGCGCCGCGTTCAGGGCGTGCAGGTCATCGTCATCGAAACGGGCCGGGGCGCGGCCGATTTTCGAGAAGGCGAACTCTTCGCAGAGCTGCTCCAGCGTGCTGCGCGCTTCAATGTTGTCCGACGTGCCGAGCTTGGCGAGGTGGCTGCAGATGGCCATCGGCTCAAAACCTCGGGCCCGAAGTTCGCCCATTGAGAGCGAACCGATGCGCTTGGAGAGGGCTGCGCCGTCAGCGCCAATCAGAAGGGGCGTGTGGGCCATCTCGGGCGCCTTGCCGCCGAGCGCCATGAAGATCTCGATCTGCGCGCCGGAATTGGTGACGTGGTCTTCGCCGCGGACGACATGGGTGATGCCGGCGTCGATGTCGTCGACGACCGAGGGGAGGGTGTAGAGATAGCTGCCATCCTCGCGAATGAGGATGGGGTCGGAGACAGAGGAGGTGTCGATGCTCTGCGGGCCGCGCACGAGATCGTGCCATTCCACGCGCTCGCCCGACAGTTTGAAGCGCCAGTGGGGTTTCAGGCCCTTGGCCTCCAGATCGGCGCGGTCTTTTTCCGTCAGCTGCAGGGCGGCGCGGTCATAGACCGGCGGACGGCCCCGGGACTGGGCGATCTTGCGTTTGACGTCGAGTTCCTCGGCCGTTTCGTAGCATGGATAGAGCAGGCCCATGGCCCGCAGCTTGTCGGCGGCGGCGTCATAGACGGCGAAGCGGTGGGACTGGTTGAACGTGTCGTCCCAGGTCAGGCCGAGCCAGGTGAGGTCGACTTTCAGCGCTTCTTCGTTCTCGGCCGTGGAGCGCTCCAGATCCGTGTCGTCGATGCGCAGGATGAACTTGCCCTGCTGGCCGCGCGAAAACATCCAGTTAATCAGGGCTGTACGCACATTTCCGACATGCAGTCGGCCAGTGGGCGAGGGCGCAAAACGAACAACAGGACGGGTCATGGGCGGCGGCTTTCTAGTTCCGGAAAGCGGCTTGAGACATCAAATCGCGGCAAAAGCCAAGCGTCACGGTCATATTCTTGCTATTGTTGTGGTTCACCTCCATTTCTAGCGGAAGGTTTGGGAGCAGCATATGCGATTCGGCTGGATTGTTTCGGCGGCCCTTTTTGTGGCGGCCTGTGGACAGAGCGACGTGACCCCGCAGGCGGGCAGCGAGGGCGCAGCAGCGGCCGATGTGGCAGCGGCAGCAGGCACCGAGGCCGGCAGCGCCCCGGAGGCCCCGCCGACAGATTATGCGGCCCTGTCGGGCTATGATGACAGCTGGTTCCTCAGCCCCGGCTGGCCGGGCGAGTATCCGCCGGGATTTGCCGTTCTGGACGCCGATGCGCGCGTGCCGGCGCGGGCCCGGCCCAACCCGACCGATCCGCAGGACATCACCTGCCTCCTGCCGCAATACGCCAATTACCAGCTGTGGAATAACGCCCGCAACGACGCTGACGACCTCGATTATTTCGTGGCCACCAAGAAGCTGCCCGTGACTGTCCTTGAGGACGCAGAGGTCGAGTTCGTGGGCGATGCGGGCATCGAGACACTGCCCCTGAAGGCGGGCGACCAGCTGACCTATCTGCGCTATATCGGCGAGGGGTTCACGGTGATGAGCTTCAACGGGCGCGAGTTCGACATCAACGAAGGCGAGCTGCGCGAGATTACCGATATCGGCGCGCTGGAAAATGAAGAGGACCTCTGGGTCCGCGTGACGTGCCTGGGCGGCAAGCAGGCGTGGCTGTTGTTTGATGAGGCCGTGCTTGAGCCGGGCATCTACCCCTCTCCGATCACCGGCTATGGCGACGCCAAGGACATCCGGCCCGAGGAGGTCGAGACCGTGCGCGAGATGATGGCGCTCGATGCTTTCGGGCTGGACCCGACCGCGTCGACTGTCGAGCCGCCACCGGTCGAGTGACCGCCGGCCGGCGAGCTAGTCGTCCCGGAAGCGGTGGGTGTTCGGGTAGCGCCGGTCGCGGCCGAAATTCTTGCCGCCGACTTTCACGCCCGGAGGGGCCTGGCGGCGCTTGTATTCGGCAATGTAGACGAGGTGCTCGATGCGCCGCACGGTGGCCGCGTCATGGCCGCGGGCGAGGATGTCGTCCACGTCTTCTTCCAGATCCACAAGGCCGCGCAGGATATCGTCCAGCACCGGATAAGGCGGCAGGGAGTCTTCGTCCTTCTGGTCGTCGCGCAGCTCGGCCGAGGGCGGCTTGGTGATGATCCGTTCCGGGATGACCTCACCAGCCGGGGCGAGGGCGTCTTTCGGATGGACGGCATTGCGCCATTTCGACAGCTCGAACACTTCGGTCTT
>SXGS01093014.1_pt1 | contig 29792 bp, 16 predicted proteins | sample 3174681 | NCBI WGS metagenome assembly SXGS01 (sample SAMN11356861, study PRJNA531348) | freshwater metagenome | isolation source: freshwater sample F1-80 | place: China: Fuxian Lake, Yuxi | collected 2017-12-25 | reverse complement strand
GCTACGATAGCCTGGAGGCGCGGCGGAAGCTGCTGGAGGAAATGATTCACTTCGAGGCGATGCACCAGAAGGCGCTGGCCGGTGGCTATGCGGAGCGCGAAGAAGTCCGCCAGAAGATCAAGCGCCTGCTCGTCGCGAAGTCTGAGGAGGAGCAACTCGCGGCGCTCCCGCCTGCGACGGTGCAGCCGCAGGAGATCGAGAGTTACTACCAGCAGCACGGGGACATCTACGGGACGCCCGGCCGCGCGCGGGTGGCGATTGTACGCGTCGATTGCCCTCGCACCGCCAGCGCGGAACAGCGCGCCCAGCTTCAGGCGCGTGCCGGCCAAGCGCGCACCGAGGCAGTGGAAGATTCCGGCAAGAGCATCGGTTTCGGCTTCGGCGCGGTGGCGCAGAAGTATTCGGACCATCAGGCGTCGCGTTACCGGGGCGGCGAAGTCGGCTGGCTGGAACTCGGTGGCAAATCCATCACCTGGTCGGCGGAACTGCTCGCCGCGATTTCGCAATTGCCCACCGCCGGGGCCATCAGCCCCGTCGTCGCGGCGGCGGATGGATTCTATCTCGTGAAGTTGCTGGAGCGCACCGAGGCCGGCGCGCGTCCGCTGGAGCAAGTCCGCCCCGGCATCGAACATCGGCTGATCCGCGAGCGTGAGCAGGCGCGCGAACAGACGATGCGTGCCGCTGCGCTGAAGGATCTCGAAGTCCGCATCAACGAGGCGCAACTGGCGGCGATGGTTCCATCGCCCGCGCCGCAGAAACTTCCGCCCTCACTGACGGGCCGCCCGGTTGCCAAAGTCCCCAACCCTTGAACTGAGTTTTTATGAATCTGAAATCCGACAATCACGGAACGTTCACTTGGATGCGCGCGGCGGGCGTCTTCGCCTCGTTGCTCTTCGCCACGTCGCTCGGCGCGCAGACGCTCCAGCAGACCGTCGCGCTCAAGGCCGGTTGGAACGCCGTCTGGGTCACGGTGCAGCCGACGAATAACTCGATCACCCGCGTCTTCGCCGGGCTGCCGGTCGAGAGCGTCTGGACCTACACGGAGAAGCTCGGCACCGCGCAGTTCATCCGTAACCAGAACGAGCTGCCGTGGGGCAACGCGGGCTGGCGTCGCTACCTCACCGACACCAATCGCACCTTCCTCACCACGCTCTTCACCGTGGACGCGCATCGCGCCTACCTCGTTCGGGCGACGAACGCCGGCACGCTGACGTTGACGGGGACGCCGATCATCCGCGCCATCGAGTGGGCACCGGACGCCTTCAGCCTGCGGGGCTTCTGCATCGATGATCACGAAGGCCCGACGGTGGCGAACTTCTTCGCCGCCTCGCCGGCGCATGTCGATCAGCCGGTGTACGAACTCCAGACCAACGGCGTCTGGCAGATGACTGCGCCCGAGGAGGAGCTTCACCCCGGACGTGCCTACTGGATCTACACGCGCGGCGGCTCGCAGTACCAAGGCCCGTGGACGGTGAGTGGAACGGAGGGAGACGGGGTGGATTTTGGTCTCGTCCGCGACAGCGCGACGATCCGGGTGCAAAACCATTCGCAGGATCTGCATATCCTGCAGGTCGAGGATCTCTTGGCACCCAGTCCGTTGTCCCAGCAGGTGCTGGACGGGCGCGGCGTGCCGACATGGCAACCCGTCTCCTCGCGCGACTTGCGGAGCGTGGCGGCGGGCCAGTCGAGTGAGATCCAGCTTTCGTTGCGGCGCGCGGACATGGCGGGAACAACTTTCGGCACGGTGCTGCGCTTCAAAGGCAGCGGCCTGTGCTACGACATTGCAGTTAATGGCGCTCGGGAGGCGTCTGTAGGGGGCGGCGGCGGCATCATGGCCGCGTCGGGCGGTGGCGACTCACCGCGCAATCACGTTGGGCTATGGGTTGGCTCGGCGACGGTTGACGCGGTGAGCGAACCGCACGCGGGGCCGGTTACCGCCCAGCAAGTGGGCGGGCAGGCGAGCCTCGCGCGCGCGCTGGCTTTGCCGGTGAGCGGCACCCGGTCGGGCGTGCTGCGCGAGGTGTTCACGAACATCGTGGGCGAAACCGTGGCGAGCCTGACGAGCGATCCGCGCTTTCCGTCGAACCCGTCCTTCACGAGGGTGGAGCCGAACTTCGAGGCGCCAACCGACTTCGCCGAAGCCTTCGGCCAGCGAATGCGCGCGCAAGTCATCGCGCCGGCCAACGGGGTTTACCGCTTCGGCATCGCGAGCGACGACAGCGCGGAGCTGTGGATGTCCTCGGACGAAACACCCGCGCACCGGGCCTTGATCGCGTCGGTCCCGAGCTGGACGGCTTCGCGTGAGTTCCTGAAATTCACGAACCAGATTTCCGCCCCCGTCACGCTGCGGGCCGGGCAGTCGTATTACCTCGAAGCGCTGATGAAGGAAGGGTTCAGCGGCGATCATCTCGCCGTGACGTGGCAGATGCCCGGCGCTCCCGCCATTGCGAACGGCCACGCGCCCATCCCCGGCGCGCAGCTCGCGCCCTACAGCGAGGCGCGTCCGCAGATCGTGCCGACACCCACGGTGAATGTGAGCGGCGCAGGCTCGTCCTTCCCGTTGCGCCTGCTGGTGCATGTGAATGGGAACGGCGATGCGTCGTTCCTCAAGGAAGTCATCCAACTCTGGCGCGACGGCGGCTACACGACCATCACCGGGCCGAACGATGCGGACGTGCAGGTGGCGGACACGAACAACCCCGGGCGTCATGTCCTGCTGACGGACGACAGTCGGCTCGTGGACTTCAAGGGCGTCGGCTACCGGCAGGGCGCGCCCGTGGGTCGGCGCATCAGCACGATTGATTTTGATTTCGCGGAGACGCACCTGCCGATGGCGGGCAGCTTCGCCAAGGGCGGCACGAACCAGATCACGCTGGTGCTCGGGACGAACGCGCCGACGAATCCCTTCCGGCACCGACAGCATCCCGATCACGACAACTACGAAGTCGTGAACAACCAGCGCCGGGCGCTGCCGGCGAATCGCGCGGAGGTGTTCAGCATCACGCGCAGCATCAGCCTGGAAGTTTCGCCCAGCCCGTTGCGCGGAGCGGTGGCGGACTACGGCTACAACGTGCTCGACGGCACGTATCGCGAGACCATCACCGGGCTGCACCAGAAGCCGCTGCTCGTGCAGGGCAAGTTCCGGCTCACCCGCGTGGCGACCAGCGGCGAACTGAATCCTCCGGCTCCGGCGAACTGATTTCTGAAAGGCACTCTCATGAAACGAATCTCTCTATTTTTCCAGCACGGGTTGTCGCTGGCGCTCCTGGCTCTCGTGCTTGGCACCGGCGTCGCCCAAGCGAACGATGGCCGGCCGCTGAAGGTCACCCTCTACGGGTCGGGCAGTACCGTTCACGCATTGGTCTTCCCCTTTGCTCCAACGAGCTATTTTATCGGCTCCGGTGAACCGCTCCGCAATTTGCCGCTCAAGGTCTATGACGCCGGTCGCATCAACGTCCTGGCAAACTCCATCGATGCCAAAAACGGGCCGATGTCCACGGATCTGTCGGGATCTTTCGCGGCCAATGTCGATTTCGTGGATAGTGCTGGAAAAATCGGCTGGCGCGACCGGACCATCGTTCTCGGCAACGCCGAGTTGGGTGCCTACACGCCTGCGTTCACCTTGCCGCTCGATACGACGGACAGCGGCGTGACGGGCTACTACATGACGCGCGGGCCGATTCGCGTGCGGGTGAAGTCTGGCTCCGATCCGCTGCCCGGCGTGCCAGTCAGCCTTCGGGCCACGGGCGCTTCCATTCCCCCGGGCTTCATCCCGCTGACGAAGACGACGGACGAAAACGGCATGGTCGAGTGGCCCGGCATGTTGGCGACTCCGAATGGCCAGGTCGTTTCGAGCAGTCCATTCTCCGTTTACACCTACGTCGCCGAAGTGCAGAGCACGACAGGGCTTTCGTTCCAGAACGGCTCCATCAACGTCCGTCCGTTTCAGAGCTGGCCGGAGGGCGCGACCATCTCCGTCAGCGCCGCCCCGATTGGCGGTGTGATCACCAACGCCCTCGGCACGCCGCTCAGTCAGCATCCGGTGACGATTCACGAAGGCAGTTGGAGCGGGCCGGTGGCGGATGACCCTGGGCAGACGGCCACGTTGTGGACGGATAACAACGGACGCTACGCGTCCAAACTCCTTCCCACCGGCAAGAACTACTTTGTGCGGCCCGCCACGACGCACGCGGGCGGGGAGTTCACCTTCAGTCCCGACCCGCAGCCCGTCCAGGCGGGACGTTCCACGGTGAATTACACGGTGAACACCGGCCCCGTGTCGGGCCGCGCACTCAGCGGAGCCGCCGCGCGCACGATGGGCGTGGGTTCGCAGGTCGCCGGGGTGCGCTTCACTCTTTATCGTGGCACCACGGTCGTGAAGTCCGTGGACACGGGCAACGACGGCACGTTCAACCTGGCGGGAGTGGAAGCCGGCACGTTCCGGCTGGTGCCGAGCAAGGCTCATGTGAGCTTCGATCCGCCGGAGTGGAACGCCCAATTGGGACAGGTCAGCCTGATCTTCGGCACCCTGTTCAAGATCGCCGGCAAGGTGACCGACTCCACCGGACGGCCCGTGCCGAACGTCACCGTGCTGGTGTCCACCAACAAGGGGGCCAGCCCGACGAACCAGGCCGCGCTGCCAGTCATCACCAGCGCGCTGGGTGATTACTCGATTGAGGGATTGTTCGACGACGGCGTCACCTACCGCGTCAGCGCCTCCGGTGCGAGCCTCATGCTCACGCCGAGTCGCTCGGTGCAGTTCAACCTGAACGGAAATTCCGTCGTGGACATGAACTTCATCGCTGCCGCCAGCGTGGCGGGCCACGTCACGCGCGACGGCACCAACGGCGTCGCAGGCATCACGATCACCGGCGTCGCTGAGGGGGGCGGGACGACCCGGACCGCAACCACGGATGCGAACGGCAATTACCAGCTCACGGGTTTCCCGAACGGCATCAACATCGAGGTCACGCCGAGCAGTGCCGACTATCGGTTTAATCTCGCGAAGCGCACGGTCGGCACCGGCGCGCTGAATGTTGATTTCATCGCCACGGGCTACATCAAGGGCCGGGTGACGTTCTCCGGGGGCAGCGGCGTGCCGAGCATCACCGTCATGGCGCAGAGCGTCGGGCTGGTCGTGCCTGTGCGCGAGTCGGTGATCACCGACAGCCAGGGATATTTCGCGCACACGAACCTCGCCAACGGCACCTGGCTCATCACGCCCTCGACGGAGGACGGCTTCAGCTTCGACACGCCTTCACTCACGCGCAGCACGGGCGTGGACGGCGTGAATTTCCGCGTGACGCAAAGCCCGCCGACGATTTCGCCGATCAACGATCAGTTCCTCGGCCGCGTCTCGGTGTCGCCCGCGCTGGGCTTCGTCGTGACTGACCGCGAGCAGCAGGTGCTGACCGTGAGCGCAGAGTCTTCCGACGTGCTCATTGTGCATCCGACGAACGGCGTGGCGCTGGCCAGCCAGACGCCGACGAACTGGACGGTGCAAATCGCCAGCGGCGCGAAGTCCGGCACGGCGCGCGTGAAGCTGCGCGTGCGCGATGGTGTGGGCGGCAGCGCGGTGACGGAGTTTCTGGTGAACGTCGATGTGCAGCCGGAGTATCGCATTCTCGAAATGCCGGAGCCGGTCGGCACCACTGAGGCGAACAACAAGGGGATCAATGACTCGGGCATGATGGTCGGCATCGTCTCCATCAACGCGCAGTGGTACGGCTACGTCCACACGCCCTACGGCGTGAATGGCGTCACGGATATCCGGGGCCAGACGCGGCTGATCGCGACGAACGGCGTGAACCTCGTGGGCTGGCCGCGCGCGATTAACAACCTCGGCGTGGTCGTGGGCAGTGATTGGATCTATGACCAGAACCGGGCCGTGACTTGCGGATCGCTCGGACTCAGCGGGTGCAACAACAACTGGGTAATGGGCGGGATCAACAACCTGAACCAGTTCACCGCCTACAGCCCGTGGGATACCTGCAACTTCAATTACGCCGTCACGCTCTCGCCGACGAACATCGGCCAGATGCTCGCGTCGCGGGAACAAGCCTCATTGTTGCCCTACTGGTATCGCATCAACAACCGCAGCCAGGTGCTGGCCTTCGACAAGTCCGGCCGGGTCTTCACGACAACCGCCGCGCCGGGCGTGCCAATGGTGCAGGTCGGCACGCGGACTGATTTGGTGTCCGGCAATTTCCCGGCGCTGTTTCTCAACGACCAGGGATCCATCGTCGGTCAGCTCGCTTCCGGGGTCACCTACCTGACGGACACCAACGGCACCAACCTCATCGAAATCAAACTGCCAGGTCAGAGCGTGAGTGCGCCCGGCGGCATCAACAATCGCGGCCAGGTGGTCGGAACCGCCAACACGCACCGGGGCACGCGCCTGTTCCTCTATCAGGGCGGCCAGGCGTTCGATCTGAACGACGTAATTTCCGCCAGCGACGCGGCGGTCTGGCGGTTGCATTACGGCGACGGCATCAACGACAGCGGCGAGATCGCGGGCACCGGCACCAAGGACGGCCGTTTTCGGTCCTTCCGCGCCGTGCCCGCCGTCGTCGCCGGCAAGTCCGTCGCCGCGCCCGCGCTCGCGGTGGCGCGCGCGCCGCAGTGGACCATTCTCGAGAAGCCCGCCGGCCAGGCGGACTTTCCTGATTCCAGCTACTTCTACTGGAGCGAGGCGGACCAACGTCTCTTCGCGCTCGCGGGCGATATCACCGCGCGCGTCTCGTGGCCGACGAACAGCAACCTCACCGATCCCGGCCGGTTCGTGACCATTGTCCATACAGTCTGGCCGCGCGAACCGCAGCGCCACGTCATCGGCGCGCCGGTCGAAGTCGAACCGTCATCCGTGGCGAACTTCCCGTATCGCTTCCACGCCGTGCCGTTCACCACGGCGAGCGGCGCGGTCGATTCCGGCACGCGCACCTTCAACGCCAGCTTCAACGGCTGGTCGGTGCTGCAATATCACCAGACCGATGGCGCGTCGCTGAACCCCGTCCGGCAACGCGTGTACTTCGAGGTCGTGAACAGCGACGTGTGGGACTCGGCGGTGTTCGGCCGGGTGGAGAAGCCCTGGGAAATCGGCCAGGCCATCGCGCCCAACAACGCGCCAGCGCGGACGGTCTTCACGCCCGCCGGTCCCGGCAACGACTTCGAGGTCGTGGCCCGGCAGCTTGGAGCGCAGTTCAACGGATTGACGGTGCAGTTTGAATCCGCGCCCGGTCTCGGCGCGCGCGTCGTCGCGACGAACATCGGCCAGACGCTTTCGGTGCGGCTCAATCCCGCCTCGAATAACGTGACCTCTGCGGAAGTGGTGAACGCCATCAATGCGATCGCCGAATTCGGCTATCTCGCGCGGCTCGCGAACAACGAAGTGGGCACGGGTGCCGTCAGCGCGGGGGGGGCGAACCTGCGCTTCAACGGCACCAACACGCATGTGATGACGCCGGACCTGACGACATGGTTCCGCGCCAGCACATCGCCGCTGGATGATTTTTTTCAGAGCCTTGGCATTGAGTATCTGGGCAATCAACTGCCGATGACGCTGGAGCTGTGGTTCAAGCCGGAGGCGGCCGGCGTCATTGTTTCCGAACAGGGCACGGCCGCCACCAACGGCGGGTGGCGTTACAGCGCGATCGAGATTCAACCTTCGGGCCAGGTGCAGGCGCGCGTCTGGGGTCTGCCGCCCATCACGCTCGGCACGGCGAACTTCAACGAATGGAACCACGTCGCGCTGCGCTATCGGCCGGATGCCTCGATCGATTTCGGAAATGCTTATGAGCCTAGCCTGTTGGACGGTGTCCTGAACGGAGAGCCGTCGGCCGCGCAGGGGCAGGGCACGCGTCTCACGCCCTGGACCGACGCCGTCGGCCAGCAGTTCCGTTTCGGCATCGGGCTGGGCACGGATCAGAACAACGGTTCGGGGCATTCCTTCCGCGGCCAGATTCGCGATGTCCGCCTCTGGGCCTACGCCTTGGATGACGCGACCGTTTCGTTCTACATGAACGCGGCTCCCGTCGGGAACGAGACCCCGCTGGTGGCTTGGTACAAACTCACCGACGGCGTCGGCGCCGTGGCGGCTGACAGCGCCGTCGCTCATACTGTGGCTGGCCAAACGATGGGCCCCGGCGGCAATGCCGCGATCGGCGGCACCACGCTCTGGCAGATTCTCGGCCTCCCCGAGTCGCGCACGACCATCGGCGGTTCGCTGGAGCACAACGATTACCCCGGCCGCAACGGCTTCGTGCTCTTCGAGAAGGCATTCTACGACGGCGAAGGCGCGGACCGCGCCCATGACCGCAACTCGCGTCGCGGCCCGATCATCCCGGTCAACAAAGGCACGTTGAAGACCGCCACGCCGGAGAACCAGATGGTCGTGGCGTGGTATCACAAGAACGCGCTCGGTGTCTCGTGGGCGGATCGTCCGGTGAAGTATCTCCCCGACTGGCCGACGAGCGCGGAGAAGATCATCATTGCTGGATTGAAGGACGCGCCGTTGGTGACTTCGGCGGCGTATCCCTCCGCGCGGATTTACAACCAGCCGGATCGCGCGCAGCCCGGCTTCAATCCGAACGAGGAACACGCGCTGCTCATCGACGGACGCATCACGGCGTTGCGCGATGATCTGAATTCGTTCCTCGATTTCTCCCGCGCTCACGCGCTGCTCAAGTATCGCGATCCCTTCACGCAGGAATGGCGCTTCAAGGTCTTCCCCGTGCAGGCGGAGGACGCCACGCGCACCTTCCGCTACGACTGGACGGCCGGGTTGGAAATCCAGCCGCCGTATCCGTTGAACCTCCTGCCGCTCTGCGCGCAGAGCGCGTCGGGCAGCGGGCCGATCTTCGAGGATTACAACGGGAAGTTCTATGCCTACGCCGCCGGTCCGGGCCAGAGCGCGACCAACGCGACCATCCGCTACTGGTACCGTCTGCAAAGCGGCTTCTACTACGACCTCGACGAGAATGGCGTGAACGACCGCGTGGCCGGCGACTGCGTCGCGTGGCTGGATCGCCGCGCCGAGGGCGCGCTCGCCTCGCCCAACCAACTCCAAGGCGCGACCGATGTGCCCATCCAGGTCAATTACACCATCCGCTGGCCGAGCGAGATTCCGACGCTGACCGTCGGCGACACGCTGCTCAACGCGCGCAATGGGTTGCCGGATATTTTCAACCAGGCCGCTGCGTCCGTCATCTTCGAGGGCGTGAATCCGGCGCTCTACAATCCCGCTGTGACCGGCGCGTCGCCGCTGGATTCCGGCGTGCGCCTCTACGACCCGCTCTCCGAACGCTCCGTGTCGTTGCCGGCGGCCTATGTGCCGGTGCCGCTCGATGACCTTCAGGCGGAGGGCCAGCGGCAGCTCTTCACGAAGCTGCCCTTCCACATCAAGACACGCCTGCTCTTCGACAGCCAGCAGCGCACGCTGAGTTTCCGCGGCACGCAAATTTACCGTGACCAACCCGAGGGCAGCCCGCTGCTGCTGCCTAACGTGATGGATGACGCCGAGCGCACGAACATCCTCGCGCTGGCCATCGGCGATCAGATTTGGGAAACGGCCGTGAAGAATCTCTACGACCTCACGCGCAATCCGAACCGCCTCAGCCTCGACGGCGATGGCGACGCGGACAAACGCCTGCTCGTCGGCCTGCGCGGCACGAGCACGAACTCGGTCACGCTCGTCCAGAGCGGCGGCCCGGTCGCCGAGACGCTCGGCAACGGTCCGAAGGCGCTGACGGCGGCGCTGCCCTTGAGCGACACGGCGGCGGGCCGCTTGTGGACGGGCGGAACCCGACCTGGCGTCCTGCAACTCGATGGCGTCAATGACCGCGTCGAGGTGCCGCACGCGGCCGAGTTGAACGCGTATCCGCTGACGATCAGTACGTGGATTCGCACCTCCGAGACGAACAGCAGTTCGCAGGGGGCCATCGTGAACAAGTACGCTTCGTCGAGTTTCAGTGGCTACAATCTCTTCGTCGCCGGAGGCCGGGTGCAGGCCTGGTACTTCCGCACGTCAGGCGACCACGTGTACAACGGCATGGATGGCGGCTTCATAGCGGATGGAAAGTGGCATCACATCACTCTGACCATTGATTCGACCGGTGGAAAAATCTTCGTCGATGGAACAAATCGAACCGCGGGAACTGCGGCTCCCTGGACCGGGACGCCCGGTCCGACGACGACCACTGCGCCGTTGAACATCGGCTACTACCTTGGCGCGCCCGCTCCCGCTCACTTCAACGGACAGATCGCCGACGTGCAGATTTGGAACGTCAGCAGGACGGTGGATCAGATTCGTGCCGACAAGGATCGCGCGCTCGTCGGTAACGAGCCGGGCCTTGTGGCTTACTGGCGCTTGAACGACGGCAGCGGAACGACGGCGGCGGATTCGACCGCGTCGCCGTTGCCCGGCACTTTGAATGGTGGTCCGACCTGGCAGCCGACGGAGCATCCATTCGCCCAAGCGAATGGCTACGTCACGCTCGCCTTCAACAACGACCCGCTCCTCGGCGGCCTGCCCGTCACGCTCAAGATCATCCGCATCGACTGCGCGTCCGGCGTCTTCCAGGGCGACATCCGCGTGCTGCCGGCGGACAACGTGTTCGATGAACGCCTCACGCTGCGGCACAGCGGCGACTTCGGTCTGGAGCCGCAGAACTTCGACTTTGAGTGGTACTACCGGCCCGGCGGCGAGTCGTATCCCATCCTGAACACCAATGGTAATGGTGCGCGCAATGTCGAGTGGCAGCTCTATCGCGCGGGGCGCGGCTTGAACACGCTCACGCTCGGCACCGGCGGCGAGTCAGGTATTCTCACCATCACGGACAATCGCTGGATCGTCCGATATCGCGGCTACACCAACGCCTGCGGCACGAACTGGGGCAACTACGCCGGCGCGCCCGGGATCGTTCCGACGATTTCGCAACTGGCCGAGGGCTGGATCAAGCGCGTGACGACGGCGCTCAATCCGTTCGACAGCCGCACGCTCGACTTCCGCAACTCGCCCGTGAACACGTTCGTGAGCCTGCTCGTCGCGGCGGGCCGGCGTTACGAAGGCGACATCGCCTTCAATCCCGACTCCGGCAACGTCAATGCCATCGGCCTGATCGAAACCTACGAGACGGTGCTGCGGCGCGGACGCGGCCTGAGCACGGACGTGGGCTTCAACGTGGCTGCCGCCAACGACGCGCTGCTGCACGCGGCGAGCAAGGTGTCCTCGCTCTACACGCTGCTCGGCAACGAAGCGTTCTTCGATCAGCAGGATCCGACCATCGGCTTTACCACGGCCGATGGCACCGTGGGCTCGCTCGCGCCTTCGCTCTTCGCCTTCCAGAACCAGACGGACTCGTTACTCGAAGAGGAACTCGCGCTGTTGCGCGGGCGCGATGAGAACCGGGGCGCGCCGGTGTACAACCGGCTCCCGCCGAATTTCACCGGCGGCGAAGGCCAGATCGCGTATCGCCAGACTTACAACATCACGGACGCGGAACCGCGCGACGGGTTCATCAACGAACAGGACGCGAGCCGGCTCTTCCCGCAGGGCCACGGCGATGCGTGGGGCCATTACCTCACCGCGCTCACGACGTATTACAAGCTGCTGCGCGAGACGAATTTCGTCTGGATGCCGCGCACCGAACAGGTGCTGCTCTCGGGCGCGCCCATCGAGGTGGACTTCGAGGATGAACGGAAGTTCGCCGCCGCTGCCGCCGCGAAATCCCGCGCCGGTGCCGAGATCGCCGCGCTCACGCATCGCCAGAAATACACCGGCGACGCCACCGGCCAGTGGCAGGGTTACAAGGACACAGATACGGATCGCGCCTGGGGCGTCACGGAATGGTCCCGCCGCGCCGGCCAAGGCGCTTACTTCGACTGGGTCGCGGCGAACGCGCTGCTGCCGTCCGTGGATTCGACGCATGTGGGCATCCAGAAGATTGACCGGACCACCGTCGCGGAGTTGAAGGAGATCGTCGCGAACCACTCCGCTGTGCAGAGCCAGGAAGACTCGGCCAATCTCGGATTGAATCCGCTGGGCGTGACGGACGGCATGGTGCCGTTCGACATTGATCCGACGTTCCTCGACGTGGGGTCCACAGCGCAGGTCGGCCAGGAAGCGGTGCAGGGTCTCGGCCACTTCGAACAGATCGCCCAGCGCGCGCTCAAGACGTTGAACAACGCCGTTGGTGTCTTCAACCACGCCAATTCGCTCTCGCAAAATCTCCGGCGCACGCAGGACACGGCGGCGGATTTCTCAGCGAACGTCGCGGATCAGGAACGCGACTACGACAACCGGCTCATCGAGATATTCGGCTACCCCTACGCTGGCACCAAAGGCCCTGGGAAGGTGTACGCGTCGAGCTACAACGGCCCGGACCTCGTTTACTTCAACTACGTCGATGCATCCGACCTCACTGGCGATACCACACCAGACGCGGCCCCCGGTGTGACGGCATTGCTCAAGGGTGCTCAGGGGCAGATCGCTTCGATTCCGGATTCCACACTGCCGGCGCTCGCGACGGTCAGCGTCACGTATCCGTTGAAGGATCGCGGCTGGCGTTTCACTGCGCCGACGACGTGGGGCAGTCGCCGCGCGCCCGGTGCGGTGCAAGGCGCGATCTCTGAACTGCTCCAGGCGCAGGGTAATCTGATTCAGGAACTCGATTCCTACGACGGCCTGCTCCAGGACATCCGGGCGCGCGTCGCCTTGCTCAAGGCCAAGCACGGGTTGCAGGAGGATCAGATCAACCTGATGAACCGCCGCCGCAACACGCTCATGGGCATGAACGCCGCCATCGGCGCGATGCGCGCGACGCATCTCACGTTGCGTTCCGCCGCAGACAACATCCGGACGCTCACCGATGACAGCATTCAGGCGCTGCCGTCCATAGCCGGTTTCTCGTTCGACATCTCCGCGCCGATTCGCGCCGTGCTGCTCCTCGCGGAGAAGCCGTTGCTCACGACGATTGAGTCCAGCGCGCTCACGGCGGAGATCGCAGAGAACGCGGTCGAGTTGAGCAAGGAGAACACCGCGCTCGAGACCGACATCCAGCTTCAGGTGAACGACAACCGCTACGAGATTCGTCAGGCCGTTGCGGAACTCGAATCCCTCATGCGCAACGAAAGCACCCAGCGCATCGGCCTCTACACGCTCAAGGAGGCGGTGGCTCAGGCGCTCGGCCGCTACAAATCCGAACTCGCCGCCGGCCTGCGCCTGCTCGACGAGCGCGACGCCTTCCGCAAGCGCACCGCCGCGCGCGTCGCGGATGCGCGTTACAGCGACGCGACCTTCCGCATCTTCCGCAACGACGCCATCCAGAAATATCGCGCCGCCTTCGACCTCGCCGCGCGCTACGTCTACGTCGCCGCGACGGCGTATGACTTCGAGACGACCTTCCTCGGCTCGCACACCGGCGCGGGCCAGCAGTTCCTCGCGGACATCGTCCGCCAGCGCGCGCTGGGCGAAGTCATCGACGGCGCGCCCATCGCGGGCCGCCACGGTCTGGCCGACGCGATGGCGCGGCTGATGCAGAACTTCGACGTGCTCAAGCCGAGCCTCGGCTTCAACAATCCGCAGTTGGAGCAGGGCCAGTTCTCGCTGCGCAACGAACTCTTCCGCGAGAAGGACGGCAGTACGCTGGCCGACGAAGCCTGGCGCGACGCGCTGGCGAAACATCGCGTGGACGACTTGTGGAGCGTGCCGGAATTCCGCCGCTACTGCCGGCCCTTCGCGCCCGCGCCGGAACAAGGCGGCCCCGCGCAGCCGGGCCTCGTGATCCCGTTCTCCACGACGGTCACCTTCGGCCTGAATCACTTCGGCTGGCCGCTGGCCGGCGGCGACGGCTCGTATGACGCCTCGCGGTTCTCGACCAAGATTCGCTCCGTCGGCACGTCTTTCAGCGGCTATCCGACGAACAACGACGGCGGCCTCGGCCTGTCGCGCACACCGCGCATCTACTTCATCCCCGTCGGCACGGACATCCTCCGCGCGGCGGCGGGGAACGTCTTCGAGACGCGCGAGTTCAAGCTTGTGGATCAGAAGATCCCGGTGCCGTTCCCGATCGGCAACTCGGACCTGAACAACCCCGGATGGATTCCGCAGAACGACAGCCTGAGCGGGACGTTCATCGACCTGCGCCGCTACTCGAGCTACCTCGCCACGTCGGACACGACGTTCGACGAGGAGAACACCACCACGGACTCGCGGCTCATCGGACGCTCGGTCTGGAACACCCGCTGGCTGCTGATCATCCCCGGCGGCACGCTCCTGAACGATCCAAGCGCCGGCCTCGACCGCTTCGTCGCGGACGTGTCGGACATCACCCTCTACTTCTCGACGTATTCCTTCGGCGGGAATTGATCTCCAACTCCAGCGACACCCGAACCCATCGACATCACATGAGCACTACCCTCTTCAGCCGCTCCTTGCGCCGCGCTGCCGCCCTCACGCTCGCCCTCATGGCCATTGAACTTCAGCCGTCCGTTCGCGCCACGCTGTCCGAGCCGGACCACGTTGTGTACGGCACGATCTTCGTCAACTCCACCCCCGTCACCGCCGCTATGACCAACTTCGTCGTGGAACTGCGCCGGACGACGAACGGTCCGGTAATCACCAGCTATCGCATGGGCGAGAATCCCGGGTTCGGGAACTACTACTCGATTAACGTCCCCATGGAATCGCTCGACCCGGAATCGATCATCCAGCCCGGGCTCGTGGATCCCAACGCCTCGTTGCCGGGGCAGACGTTGCATCTCACGGTGCGCGAACGAACCACCATCCGTTATCAGGCAAACTTCGTGGCCGGTGAGTACGCCAGCCAGCAGCGAATCAACTTCGGAACGGGTGCCGTCGGGCCGAGCCAGCTCGAGCTCTGGCAGGTCTTTCACCTGGGTGTCGCAGGGGTGAACATGAACCAGAACCTCAACGGCAAGGCTCAGTCCCTGCAAATGGATTACATCGCCGGAACGAATCCGCACGACACGAACTCCGTGTTCAAGCTGAACATCGCGCGCAATGGAGGGACTGAAATCTCGTTCCATGCCCTGCGCGCGGAAGGCGCGGGCTACGCGGGCCTGACCCGCCGCTACGATCTCGAATACTCGACCAATCTGGTGGCCGGCACGTGGCGCGGCGTCCCCGGTCACACGAACCTCGTCGGAAACAACCAGACGATCATCTACTCAACCCCAGCCAACGCCGGCACCGGCCCGTTCTACCGCGCGCAAATCCGCCTCGCCGGCCCGTGACGCGCGCCGTTTCGCACGATTCTTTTCCCGCGGTGGTTTCGTGGCGGGTTTGCGGTTGCCGGCCCTGAGCGAACGGGTTTTAACTAGCGGCGCACTTCACCATGAAAATGCCGCCGCTCTCCATCGTCTTTGCCGTCGCAGCTTTCGTCGCCGCTATCGTGCTTCCCAGGTCTGGATTCTCCGCGGCTGCGCCACCGCCTCCGGATGCCGTTGCATTCGGCGGCCTTTCGCCGGCGGAAGCGGCTGCCAAGGCCACGCTGCCGCCCGGCTTCAAGATGCACGTCTTCGCCGCCGAGCCGGATGTACGTCAGCCGATCGCCTTCTGCCTCGACCATCGCGGCCGCGTGTGGGTCGCCGAGGGGTTCACCTATCCGAAGCGCAAAGGGCATCCGCCCAAGACGGACAACGCAAGCGGTACCGCGACGCCTGAGCAGGTGAAGGACATTCTCGGCGGCGGCGATCGCATCCTCGTGCTCGAGGACACGGACGGCGATCACGCGTTCGACAAACGCACGGTGTTCATGGAGAACGTGAACCTGATCAGCGGCATCGAGATCGGTTTCGGCGGTGTTTGGATCGGCGCGGCTCCCTACCTTCTCTTCGTTCCGGTGAATGACTGGGACAACCCGAAGCCCGCCGGTGATCCGAAGATCCTGCTGGATGGTTGGAACTATTCCGCTGACACGCACGAGACGTTGAACACCTTCGCCTGGGGTCCGGACGGCTGGCTCTACGGCTGCCACGGCGTCTTCTGCCCCTCCAATCCCGGCAAGCCCGGCACCCCCGCGCAGGAACGGCAGTGGATGGACGCCGGTGTCTGGCGGTATCATCCGGTGCGCCACACCTTCGAGGTCTTCACCGAGGGAGGCAGCAATCCGTGGGGCCTCGACTTCGACGAACACGGGCAGCTATTCGCCGAGATGTGCGTCATCCCGCACTTCTGGCACATGATTCAGGGCGCGCGCATCGAGCGCCAGGGCGGCGAGCATTTCACCGTCGGCGCGGAGGAGACGAAGCGTTACCGCAAGAGCGCGGGCAAGCCGGTGCATCCGCACATCTACGAGGACATCAAGCAGCACGCGGATCACGTTCACTGGGCCGGCGCGGGCGGACCGCACGCGGGCAACGCGCGCAGCGACGCGGCCGGCGGCGGTCACGCGCACGCGGGTGTGATGTGTTACCTGGGCGAAAGCTGGCCGGCGGAGTATCGCGGCAAGCTCTTCCTCGGCAACATCCACGGCCAGCGCCTGAACATGGACATCCCGGTGCGCGACGGCTCGGGCTTCGTCGGCAAGCACGGGAAGGATTTTCTCAACTTCAATGACACCTGGTCACAGACGCTCAACCAGCTCTACGATCAGGACGGCTCAATGTTCATCATCGACTGGTACGACAAGAACCAGTGCCATCACAACCGCGAGGACGGCCATGACCGCGGCAACGGCCGCATCTACAAGGTCGTTTACAACCAGCAGAAGCCGACTCGCATCGATGTCGCGAAGCTGTCCGACGACGAACTGGTGAAGCTCGTGCCGTCGAAGAACGAATTCCTCAGCCGCCACGCCCGGCGTGTGTTGCAAGAGCGTGCCGCTGCGGACGGCCCGAAGCAATCGGTGTCCGCTGCCTTGCGCGGCCAACTCGCTGCGGGCGCAGATGCACCCGCAAAGCTTCGCGCTCTCTGGGCGTTGCACACGACGAGCGGCCTTGATGGGCAGACCGTGGTTGATGGAGCCGCGAATGGCAACGAGTGGGTGCGCGGCTGGACCTTGCAACTCACGTTCGAGACTACCAATAACATTTCGCGCATCATGCAGGAGGTCGCGGAGAAGCAGATTCGTTCCACGAATGACCCGTTGACCATGGCCGCATGGGATGACTCGAAGCTCGTCCGCCTCTTCCTCGCGTCGTCCGCCCAGCGCATGCCGAACCCGGACGCTCGTTTCAATCTGGTCCGCCGGTTGTTGAATCGCGCCGAGGATGCGGACGATCACAACCTTCCATTGATGTACTGGTTCGCTTTGGAGCCGCTCGTCACTGCGCGCCCCGCCGAGTCGCTTGCGATGGCGCTGGACACCCGTATCCCGCGCATCCTGAACTTCACCACACGCCGGCTTGCTGCCGAAGGCACCGCTGAGTTCCGCGAACTCGTCGCGGCTCATCTTGCGAAACTCACCGTGCCCGCGAAGCAGCTCGACATGCTCCAGGGTCTGAGCGCCGCGCTCAAAGGCCAGCGCAACGTGGCCATGCCGACGAACTGGCCTGCTGTGGAATCCAGCCTGACCGCCAGCGCCAATGCGGACATCCGCACTCTGGCGCAATCGCTCTCGCTCACGTTCGGCAGCCAGAACGCGCTGAACGGACTGCGTGCAAGCCTCACCGATGCGCAGGCACCCACGGCTGCGCGCCGCGCCGCGTTGGACGCTCTCGCCGGAGTGAAGGACGCGCAGCTTCCCGGTCTCTTGCGCGGATTGTTGTCCACGGCGGATCTGCGCGGCCCCGCGTTGCGCGCGCTGGCCGGCTTCGATGATGCACAGACCCCCGGAGCCATCATCGGCGTGTATGGCCAACTGGACGGCGCGCAGAAACGCGACGCGTTGAACACGCTCGTCTCCCGGCCCGCCTTCGCCCGGCCGTTGTTGACCGCGATTGCCGACGGCAAGGTGGCTTCCAAGGATTTGACCGCCGACATCATTCGCCAGCTTCGCAGCTTGAAGGACGATGGTGTGCAGCAGTTGCTCGCCAAGGTCTATGGCGCTGTTCGCGAGACGACGGCGGACAAGAAATCCGAGATCGAGAAGTACCGGAAGATTTACGCCGCCGGCTATTCGCAGCCCGGAGAAGCCGGTCGTGGTCGCGTCGTTTACAACCGCATCTGCGTGCAGTGCCACACGCTGTTCGACAGCGGTGGCAAGGTGGGGCCGGACATCACCGGCGCGAACCGCTCCGACCTCGCCTATCTGCTGGAGACGATCGTCGATCCCAACGCCGTGATCCCGAACGAGTATCGTACCAGCGAGATCGAGACCAAGGACGGCCGCAGCCTGACGGGCGTGGTGAAGGTCATGGGCGACAAATCGATCCTGCTTCAGACGGCCAACGAGGTCGTTACCATTCCGCGCGACGAAATCGCCAGCCAGCGCCAGACGGAGCTCTCGATGATGCCGGACGGATTGCTCGCGCCGTTGACGGATCAGGAGGTGCGCGATCTTCTCTACTATCTGTCGCGCTCCGGCCAGGTGCCGTTGCCCGCGGCGAACGCAGGAGCGAAGTGAAGTTCCCCGACGTCGCATGTCCGCCTGGAGTTCAATCGCCGATTGGAGCCGCCTCACGATGATGGCTGGCGTTCTTCTGCTGGCGGAGTTCGAGGTGCGCGCGGCATCGGTTTCGCGCGAGTCGCCGGCCTTTTTCGCGCTGACGAACTTTAGTTCCTTCCAGCGTTCCACTAATTCGGCCGGAGAGGTCGAACTGATCTCGGGGTGGATCATATCGCCCTTTGCGTGGGATGAACTGGTGGTGAGCTGGAACGCGCTGACTCCGTCCGGCAGTGGAATGAAGTTCGAGGCGCGCGCCGACGGGGCATCCGGCCCGACGAAATTCTACGTCCTCGGCGTGTGGGCTAGCGACATCACGTCGCGCCGTCGGGAGAGCGTCAACGGCCAGAAGGACGACCACGGCGATGTATCCACGGACACGCTCATCCTGCGGCGCCCGTCGGAACGCCTTCAGCTCCGCGTCACGTCGATGCCAAATGCAGCGGGCCGATGGCCGGAGTTGAAGTTCATCGGGCTGTCGCTGGTGCAACGTGGGGCGGCGGTGCGGACGATTCCGCCGGACAAGTCGGCCTGGGGCCGGATTCTGCCGGTGCCCGAGCGGTCGCAGCTTTCCTACGCCAACGGACGCGAATGGTGCAGCGCGACATCAGTCTCCATGGTGCTCTCGTATTGGGCGAAGCGCCTGAGCCGCCCGGAACTCGACATCGATGTGTCGGCGGTGGCAGCGGGCGTGAATGATCCGACATGGCAGGGCACCGGCAACTGGTCGTTCAACACCGCGTTCGCCGGGGAGCAGCGCGGGATGCGCGCCAGCGTCGTGCGTTTCGCGGACATCGCGGAGCTGGAGGCGCTCATCGTGGCCGGTGTGCCAGTGGTGATTTCCATCTCCTACCAATTGCTCTACGACCGTCCGTCCAGCGCGAGCAACGGCCACCTGGTTGTGTGCATCGGCTTCACGGAGAAGGGCGACGCGGTGATCAACGATCCGTGGGCGGACTTCAAGAAGGGCGACAAGGTGAGAGCGGTGATCCCCCGGGCGAATCTGGCGAAAGGCTGGGCGCACTCGAAGCGGACGGCGTATGTCATCCACCCGGAGACGTGGCCGATGCCGGGCGGTGACGCACTGAGGCGGTGAGTTGGTTTGTTGGAGAGCCGGTCTCCGACCCGGCCAGATGGGAAGTCTTCACGCGCCGGGTCGGAGACCGGCGCTCCGATATTCAGGAGACAGCCCCGGTCACCGCTTCCTCGCACTGACTCTTGCCGCAGCCGCAGCCACCGGCCGTTTCCTCCTGATCCGCAAAGTCGTGGCTGTCCCAGTCCGGGTCGAGGCCGAGATCCTTGAGCATCTGGAGATCTTTCTCGACCGGCTGATTGAGCGTCGTGAGGTAGTTGCCGACCATCAACGCACTCGCTCCGGCCGTGAACACCATGCTCTGCATGTCGCGGAGGTTCACCGTGCGGCCCCCGGCGATCATAATTTCCTGGCGCGGCAGGATGAACCGGAAGCAGGCAATGGTCTTGAGGATCTCCATCGGCGGCAGCTTCGGGAGATTGGCGAACGGCGTGCCGGGAATCGGGTTGAGGATGTTGATCGGCACCACGTTCGCGCCGATTTCCTTGAGCGAGAACGCCAGATCACAACGGTCTTCCCGCGTCTCGCCCATGCCGATGATGCCGCCGGAACAAATCTTGATGCCCGCCTTCTTGAGGTAGCCGATGGTCTCGACGCGATCCTCATACGAATGCGTCGTGCAATGCTGCGGGAAGAAGCGCTTCGAGCTTTCGAGGTTGTGACCGTAACATTCGAGGCCGGCTTCCTTGAGACGGTCGGCGACCTTCTGGCTCTTGATGATTCCGAGCGAGGCGTCAGGCCGTGTCTTGCCGCTGGACTTGAGCTCGCGGATGCGGTCGCACACTTCATCCAGCATCGGTCCTTCGTTCAGGCCCTTCCACGCCGCAACGAGGCCGACGGCGGTGACACTGTTGCGGTTCGCCTCGTCGGCGGCCTCGATCACGGGCTCGGGATCGATGAAGCCGTAGCGCGGCGAGCCGGTCTGGTGAAAGGCCGACTGCGCGCAGAAGCTGCAATTCTCCGAGCACGCGCCGGCCTTGGCATTGACGATCGAGCAGAGGTGAATCTTGTTGCCCTTGTAGTGCTCGCGGATGCGGTTCGCCCAAGCCATGAGCGCGAAGATGTCCGACGCGCCATCAAAGCCGAAAAGCCAGTTCGCCTCGTCGCGTGTGACAGTGCCGCCGTCGAGAACCCGGCGGCCGAGGAGGTCGAGACGTTCGAGAGTGGTCAGGTCAACTGGTGTGCGCTGCATGGTTGACAGGCTAAACTTCGAGCCGGCGGACAGGCAAGCATTGAGACAGAGGCGCTCCACTGAAAACACCAAGCTCTAAGGTCCAAACAGCATAAGGGAGAGGACGGGAAGCGGCTTGCCATCGCCGCGCGCGATCCGCAACCCTCCTGGCATGGCATTGCCGAATGAACCCGTGACGTTGAATCCAGAGCAAGTCGAAGCGTTGCGCAAGCAACTCGCGGCCATGCGGCATGACATCAACAACCACCTGTCGCTGATCATTGCGGCGGCGGAGCTCATCAAGCTCAACCCGGAATCGATCAGCCGCATGACCGTCACGCTGACTGAGCAGCCGGGGAAAATCTCGGCACACATCGGGCGGTTCACCGGCGAGTTCGAGAAGGCGCTCGGAATTCAGCGCGGTTGAGCGCGGCCGGGCATTGTCCGGCTGTAACCTCCGGCGCGCCGGCTTCGTCTCAGTTTCCGTGCGGATGCCGGCTTCGAGTAACGCGGCCCGCGCGAAGCGAACATGAAACGATACCTGCTCCATTATTTCCGCTGGCTCTCGCTCGCCGTCGCCCTGCCTTTGTTGGCGGCTGAGGAACCGGACATCGTCCCGCCCGCCAACCGCCCGGATCCAGCCGTGCTTCGCGAGCGCGGCCGCAATGCTGTGGAGCCCGGCCAGCGCCAGCGGCAGATGCGCGAGTTCCGCGAACGCAACGGCCCGCTTGGGACAAATCGTTCCGTATGGGAACAGCGTCGCGAAGAACTCCGCAAGCTGCCGCCGGCCGAACGCGAGGCGCGGCTCAAGGAACTCCGCCGCGAGATGCAGCAGGGCGGCGACAACTTTCGCCTCCTCTCGCCTGCCGAACGCGAGGCCAAGCGCGGCGAGATTCGCTCCCGCATCGAGAACCAGGTTGGCGAACTCAAGAAGCGCCGGGATGAAGGTACGTTGACGGAGTCGGAGAAACGCCGCCTCGAACGCATGGAACAGATGGCCCGTCGGCTGGCGCGTAATCCTGGATCCAACTCCGCCACCAACGGCGCGCTTCCTCCGCCGCGCCCGGCCGTTCCTAATTCTCCCGCGAAACCGTAACCACAACCCGACTCCCGTCATGAAACACACGCGAATGACCCCACTGAATCTCCTGTCGATGGCGCTGGCCATCGGCGTCGTGTCCGCGACTCTGCTGCCCGCAGCCGAGCCCGAAGCTCCGCCCGCGCCACGGCGGCAGGGCCCACCGCGCGGCGAAGGCGAAGCCAATAACAACCAGCGTGGCCCGCGCGGCCAGCAACGAGGACCGGAAGGCCGGTTCCAGCCGGGTGGTGGCCCGATGATGCAGGGCCGTGGCGGAATGATGCCGCCGATGGAATCCATCCTCACTGAGGAACAGCGAGAGAAGTTCGGCCAGGAATTGTTCGCCAATCGCGAGAAGAACCGGGAGTTGAACGAGAAGTTCACGAAGCTCCGCGGTGAGATGGATCAGGCGCTGTTCGCCGAGAAGATCGACGAAGGTTTGATCCGCACCAAGTCCAGGGAGCTCATGGAGGTGGAGGTCGAACGCTCGCTTCTGCGCGCCCGCGCCTTCGCGAAGATTCGCCCCTCATTGAGCGACGAACAACTCGAACGCCTGAAGGAATGGCGCAGTGAAATGGGCCGTGGACCGCAGGGTGGCCCCGGTGGATTCGGCGGGCCAGGAGGCCCGGGTGAAGGCCAGCGTCCCGGCGGTCGTCGCCAGGGTCCGCCGCCGGGCGAAGGTGGCGATGACGTCCTGCCGCCGCCCGTTCCGCAGAAGCGCCCCGTAGCTCCGGCGAAGTGAAGTCGTGGAATCTCGCGCCTCAACGGCCACTGTTCCGACGGTGGCCGTTGATCTTCATCCGCCCGCCGGCATGACCGATCCCGCCAGCCCTGAACGCGCCGACAGTGAGTTGGTCGCCGCTGTGCTGGCGGGTGACACGGCCAGTTTCGAGCCGCTTGTCGCTCGGCATTCGCCCCGGGTCTTCGCCACCGCGCGGCGTTACGCGCGACGCGAAAGCGAGATCGAGGACATCGCGCAGGAGGTCTGGGGCAAGGCGTTCCAACGGCTCGCCACCTTCCGCGGCGAGGCGCCGTTCGAGCACTGGCTCATGCGGATGACCGTGCGGACTTGCTACGACTTTCTTCGCGCCCATCAGCGCAACCGCGAGACGAACCTCGTCGATCTCGCCGAGGATGAATCCCAGTGGCTCGAACGATTCGCGGTGGCTCCCGAGGGTGCCTCCGAGGAATCCACTGCCGCACGACAACTGGTCGAGCGACTGCTTGGGATGCTGTCCCCGCCCGCGCGATTGGTGATCACGCTGCTCGAGATCGAGGATCGCACGGTGAAGGAGATTTCCGAACTCACCGGCTGGTCCGTCCCGCTGGTGAAGGTGCGCGCGTTCCGGGCCCGCGCCGAAATGAAGAAGTGCCTCCAGCGCATCGTGCGCGAAAAGTATCTGTAACCATTTTGCACACCTGCCGTCTTTCCACCCAGCACTGACATGAACCTTGATTCTCTTAGCAAGAAGCTGCTCGCCGCCGCCCGGAAGTATCCCCCGGCTGACGCGGTACCCTACGCCTTCGAGAAACGCATCCTGGCGCGCGTGACATCAGCGCGTCCGGTTTCCGACGAATGGGCGCAGTGGGTCCGTTCATTGTGGCTCGGCGCTGCCGCCTGCATGGCTGTCACCGTCGGCATCTACGCGTGGTCAGCCTTGCCCGAGGACGAACTGGAACTGGCAATGGACTTCTCCCAATCCATCGAACAGACCATTCTGGCCGACGATGAAGTGGACTTTGAATAGAGCCGGATGAAACCCTCGCGCGTCATTCTCGTCGTTCTCGCCACGCTCGTGATCTTCGCGGCGGGCGTCGTGACCGGCAGCCTCGTCACCCGCAAAACTGCCCATCCGCCGATGATGGGACAGCCGCTATGGGGCCGGTTCGAGATGGTGCGCCGGGCCGTGGATGAGTTGGATCGTCGCGGGCAGTTGAGCGGCGACCAACGGCAGCGCATCGACACTATCCTGCGCGATCACCAGGACTTGATCGCGGACTACTTCAGCATCCTCGAACCCGATGTGCAGGATGTCTTCCAGAAGCTGCGCGAGAGCGTTCGGCAGGAACTGAGCCCGGAACAGCGGCGGCAGTTTGAGGAACTTTCCCGGCGCCGCCTGGCGCGTCCGCCGAACCGGGATCAACGGCCCGAGGATTTTCGTCGTGGTCCGATGCCTCCCGGCGAAGGTGGATTCCGCCGCGGCCCCGGCCCGGACGACGGCCCGCCGCCCACGCAGCCGCCTCCCGGCGAGCGACGCTTCTGATCGCCCGCACTCCGCCGACATTGCGCTTGCGGGCGTTTCCATCGCCCAACATTCTCCGCGCGCCAATTCCATGTCGAACACCACGCCGTCATCATCAGGCCTGCCGCGCCCATCCGTGTTTCAGCGCGCCATTCGAGTCGTGCTGCATCTGGGCATCGTCGCCTGCGTTGCCATTTCTTTGGGCTGGGTGGTGCAAACTTCCTCAACGGCGCTGGATCACGATTCGACTCCGGCGGGTTTCGGACGGGGGATGTTCCATGGGGCCATCATGCCGATGGCACTGCCGAATCTACTCATCGGGCAGGATGTGACCATCTACGCGCCGCGCAACACTGGCCGGACTTACAAGCTCGGCTATGCGGCCGGGGTCAACGCGTGCGGGTTGCTGTTCTTCGGCTACTTCTTCTGGCGCGTGAACCGGACAAGGCGGGCCTTGTCCGGCAGTGCGTAGCCGAAGCGCGTGCGGGAACCGCCGCTACTTTTTCGGCGCGAATACGACGGGCTCCTCGGGTCCCTGCCGGGCGCTGCGCACCCAGTCGCCCGTGTCGAAGAAGGCGATGAAGATCATGAAGCCGATGAGCAGCATCGCACACGCGGTCTGGAAGTAGTTCAGAATCGCGCCGCTGACCGGCTTGCGGCGGATTTGTTCGATCAAGGCCAGCGTGATGTGACCGCCGTCGAGCACGGGGAAGGGGAGGAGGTTGAGCAGGGCAAGGTTCACGTTCATGACCACGCTGAACCACAGCACGAGCCGCCAGCCGTCCGGGCTGTCGAAGAGGTTCGTATAGACGCGGATGATCATCACCGCGCCGCCAAGCTGCTGCGGCCCGATGTCCGACTTCGGTGAAAAAAGAGCGCTCAGAGTGCCGACGATCTGGCTCACGCTGGAAGTGATTTGGTCCCACGGATGCGGATAAGCCAGGGCATTTGTCGCGCGACCTTCCCACGACGGGATGAGCCCGAAGGACGGCTGGCTGTCGGCGGGGGTGACGGGCTTCTCAGCACGCATGGTGACTTCGATCTTCTGGTCGCCTCGCTGGACGCCAAACTTAACGGGCCCGGCCGCAGGATTGGTGGCGTTCTCCTGGGCTTTGAGCACGGCGTGAACGGAATAAATTTTCTCGCCGTTGATCGACATTACTTGATCCCCGCGTTTGAGTCCCGCGGCCGCCGCCGGGCTGTTCGTGAAGACATCGTGCACGACCACGTCGTGTGCCGGCGCGATGAGCACCTGCCGCAGCGCCTTGCGTTCATACCATTTCGTCGGCCGACGGTAGGGCGTCACGGTTGTGGTCAACTCCTGACCCGCGCGCAGGTATTTGAAGTGAATGTTTGTGCCCTCGCTGGTGACGATGCGCCACACGACGCTCTCGTGCGAGGAGGCTCCGAACTGCTTGATCGGATGGCCGTCGATCTCAAGAACCTCGTCGCCCGGGCGCAAGCCGCCTTTCCATGCCGGCCCGCCAATATCGACCCAGCCGATGGTGCGCGTCTGATCGGACTCCTTCACAGGCTTGCCGACGCCCCAGACGATGACTGCAAACACCACCGCGAGCAAAAAGCTGAAGAGCGGCCCGGCAAAGGCCACGATGATCTTGTCCATCGCGGTGATGGACGGCAGTTGCGCCGGCCGATCCTCGGCCTTGCCCTCGATCGCCTCCATCGGCGCCATTTGCGGCAACGCGACGTAACCGCCGGCGGGAATCCAGCCCAGCGCGTATTCGACGCCGCGAATCTTCCGCTTCCAAATCGGTTTTCCGAACCAGATCGCGAATCGATCCACATGCAAGCCGCGCCAGCGCGCCGCCAGAAAGTGCCCCAGCTCATGCACAAAGATGAGCAGGTTGAACAGCAGGATGACCTCCAGGAGGATGAAGGTGAATTTCAGAGCTTGCATACGTGTTTATCGGACTGCGGACATGGCGCACAAGGCGCGCGGCGAATATAGCGACGAGTCTCTTGCTGGCAATCGCCTTGTCCGGCGAGAAGATTTATCGGCGCATCCATGCGTCTGGGAAAGGTCGATCAGGCCAGCCGGGCGGACGCCGTCTGCCGCGCCCAGGCGTCGGCGGCGAGGATGGTTTTCAAGTCGGGATGCGCCACCAGTTCGTGGGCGTGCATCGTCGCGGTGACGAGTGCGGGGATCTGGTCGAACGTGAGCCTGCGGTTGCAGAACGCTTCGACCGCAACCTCGTTCGCGGCGTTGAACACCGCCGGCAGCGTGCCGCCGCGTTCGCCCGCCTCGCGGGCCAGCGCGAGCGCCGGGAAGCGACTGTGGTCGGGTTCCTCGAACGTCAGGCTGCCGATCTTCGCGAAGTTCGTCTGCACGCGCTCACTGCCGGCGCGCGCCGGATAAGTCAGCGCATACTGGATCGGCAGGCACATGTCGGGTGTCGAGAGTTGCGCGAGGATGGAGCCGTCCACGAATTCGACCATTGAATGCACGATGCTCTGCGGATGGACCACCACGTTCACGCGCGCCATCTCGATGTCAAAGAGCCACCGCGCCTCGATCATCTCCAGGCCCTTGTTGAAGAGCGTCGCGGAATCGATGGTGATCTTCCGGCCCATGACCCACGAAGGATGCTTGAGCGCGCGTTCGACAGTGATCTCGCGGAACTTCTCCCCCGGCCACGCCGCGCGATCACGGAACGGCCCGCCACTGGCGGTGAGAATCAACTGCCGCACGGACTCCGGCGGCTTGCCGTCGAGGCATTGGAAGATCGCCGAGTGCTCGCTGTCCACTGCCAGGACTTTGACCCCGTGCTTGCGGGCCTCTGTCATCACGATTTCGCCGGCCATCACGAGAATTTCCTTCGAGGCCACAGCGATGTCCTTACCCGCCCGGATTGCCGCCAGCGCCGGTTGCAGGCCGGCTGTTCCGACGATCGCGATCAACACGATGTCCGCCTCGGGCATCGTTGCGAGCTTGAGCAATCCCTCGTCGCCGCTTGCAACTTCGGTCGTCGAGGCCAGCGCCTCGCGCACTGCCGGAACTTTTGCGGCGTCCGCGATTGAGGCCAGCCGTGGCTGATGACGTTTCGCCTGCTCGATTAGCAATTCGGAGTTGCCACCCGCCGCCAGCCCGACGAGGCGGATTTGGTCCGGCAGATCCTGCACAACCTTGATGGTGCTGGTGCCGATGCTGCCGGTGCAGCCGAGGAGAACGACCTTCTTCATTGCGGATTGGCGATTGTCACGGATGTGTCAGAACATGCCGCAGGTAGAGATACATGAGCGGTGCATTGAACAGGAGGCTGTCGAGCAGATCGAGAATCCCGCCGATGCCGGGGAAGAAGTTGCCTGAGTCCTTCACGCCCGCCTCGCGCTTGAAGAGGCTCTCGATCAAATCCCCCACCACAGCCGACGTGCTCAACAACACTCCGAGAATGATCGCGTGCATCAGGTTCATCCCCGGCAGGTGCGAACCCGCCAGGCTCGCGAACGCCACGCTCGCGCCGGTGGACACCACGATGGCCCCGCCGAATCCCTCCCACGTTTTCCCCGGGCTGATGCGCGGGATCATTTTGTGCCGGCCGATCAACGAGCCCACCACATACGCGCCGGTGTCGCTGAACTTCGTCACCAGGATGAAGTAGAGCACGTAGAACTTCCCGTCCGCTTCGATCTTCGGGAACAGGTAGATCTTCTGGATGAAGTTCAGCAGCCACGGCACGTACATCAGCCCGAACAACGTCGTCGAGATTGCGAGGATGCCCTTCGTGTTCGTCTTCGAGAGGAATTGCAGCACGCACAGCCCAAGCACGAACGTGATGAGGAAAATGCTCTCGAAGTCATTCACCCGCGACGGTGTGCCGTGCAGGCCGAGGAATCCCTCGAGATGCAGGCACGTCCCGATGAGCAACGCTGCGCCGCCGAACACGCCCCAGCTCTTGAAGCAAACCATGCCCTCCTTCTCCACGAGCCCGTAGAACTCGATCAAGCCCACGATGCCGAGCGTCAACAGCACGAGCAGAAACACCGTGTCTGAAATCACCTTGCTGCCCGAGAAGAGCGCGCCGATGACGATTCCCCACAACACCAGCGTGCTGCACAACCGGCGGACAAACACGCGCCCCTTCGACGGCGGCGAAGCCGGTGCGGGTGCGGAAACAGTCGATGACATGTGGCCAGACGTTATCCATCGGAAACTGGGTGTCTATCCTCATATTCTGCGCGCCGGAACGATGTCGTTGAGCCACGGATGGAACACAGATGGAACACGGAACAGAAATGACAGCAGCTCGGCGAGTGGCTTACGACAACCTTACGCCTTTTGGTGAGCGCACTTCATTCCATCGGAATCGCTGAAGAATTCGCTCTCATCCGTGTTTCGTCCGTGTTCCATCCGTGGCTAACGAGTTCTTCCGGCTTTTAAATCGTCGGAGCCTCTGGTCAGCACCGCCGCCCGACTCAGCTCAAGACCGCCTTTACCACATGCCCATGCACGTCCGTCAGGCGATAGCGCCGGCCCTGATGCTTGAAGGTGAGCTTCTCGTGATCGATGCCGAGCTGGTTCATCACTGTCGCCTGGAAGTCGTGAACGTGGACCGGGTCGATGACCGCGTTGTAGGAGAAATCGTCCGTCTCGCCGTAGCTCATGCCCGGCTTGAAGCCGCCGCCGGCCATCCACATCGTGAAACAACGCGGATGATGATCGCGCCCGTAATCGTTCTTCGTCAGCTTGCCCTGCGAATACGCGGTGCGCCCGAACTCACCGCCCCACACCACGATGGTGTCATCAAGCAGTCCGCGTGATTTCAAATCCGTCACCAGCGCCGCAGCCGCCTGGTCGGTCTTCGCGCACTCGTTGCGGATCGCGCCGGGCAGACCGCCGTGATGATCCCAGCCTTGGTGATAAAGCTGGATGAACCGCACGTTGCGCTCCGCCATGCGCCGTGCGAGCAGACAGTTCGCCGCGAACGTCCCGGGCTTGCGCGCGTCCGGCCCGTAAAGGTCGAACGTCGCATCCGATTCCTTCGAGACATCCATCACATCCGGCACCGACGTCTGCATCCGGTAAGCCATCTCGTACTGGGCCACGCGCGAGTTGATGTCCGGATCGCCGAGGTCGTTGTATTGCACCTCGTGCAACTCCGCGAGCCGGTCGAGCAGCTTGCGCCGGCTCTCCGCTGTCACGCCGGCGGGATTGTTCAAGTAGAGCACCGGGTCCTTGCCCGAGCGGAACTGCACGCCCTGATGCAGCGACGAGAGAAACCCATTTCCCCACAAGCGCGAGTAAAGCGGCTGATCGCGGCTGGCGTTCTTCGAGATCAGCACCACGAACGCGGGCAGATTGTCATTCGCGCTGCCGAGACCGTAGCTCAGCCACGCGCCCATCGAGGGACGCCCGGCAATCTGCGATCCAGTCTGGAAGAATGTGATGGCCGGGTCGTGGTTGATGGCCTCGGTATGCAGCGATTTGATGAAGCACAGGTCATCGGCGATCTTCGCCGTGTGGGGGAGCAACTCGCTCACCCACGCGCCGCTCCGGCCGTGCTGCTGGAACTTGAACGCCGACCCCGCCAGCGGCAGCGACGACTGGTTGCCCGACATGCCGGTGAGCCGCTGCCCCATGCGCACCGACGCCGGCAGTTCCTGGCCGTTCAACTCGTTCAAGCGCGGC
>SXGS01690453.1_pt1 | contig 29794 bp, 24 predicted proteins | sample 3174681 | NCBI WGS metagenome assembly SXGS01 (sample SAMN11356861, study PRJNA531348) | freshwater metagenome | isolation source: freshwater sample F1-80 | place: China: Fuxian Lake, Yuxi | collected 2017-12-25 | reverse complement strand
AGCCGAAGGAGCCGACAAAGCACCAATACGACTACGACGCCGCCGCGTGCCTGAACTTCATCCGCGCGAACGACCTCGAAGGGATCGTGAAGCTGAACATCGAAACGAACCACGCGACGCTCGCTGGCCACACGATGATGCACGAGCTGGAATACGCCTCGATCCAAGGGGCACTCGGCAGCATCGACGCGAACACCGGCGACCTGCTGCTCGGCTGGGACACCGACCAGTTCCCGACCGACATCTACCTCACAACGCAGTGCATGTTGGTTATCATGAAGCAGGGTGGCCTCGCCCCCGGTGGCGTCAACTTCGACGCGAAGGTCCGCCGCGAATCGTTCGAGCCGCTCGACCTGTTTTACGCCCACATCGGCGGCATGGACGCGTTCGCTCGCGGTCTGAAGATCGCCGCCGCGATCCGCAAAGAGGGCATCCTGTCCGACCTCGTCAAGCAGCGCTACAGCAGCTACGACACCGGCATCGGCCAACAAATCGAACAAGGCAAAGTCGGCTTCGCCGAGCTGGAAAAATACATGCTCGCCAAAGGCAATCCCGCCCCGAACGACTCCGGCCGACAAGAAATGATCGAGAACATCATCAACGAGTACCTGTAGTCTTCGAAAGGAGACCTTGTGATGAGTACCGAGCCTTCACCGACCGAAGCTGAATCCAAGACAGCACAGAAGGATGAATTCGATTGGGTTCCCTTCGTGCTCTGCGCAGGAATCGGGATCGTGTGGCTCTGGGGCTCGTTTGCGCTCGAACATTATTTCGGGATTGATTTCAAGTTCCGAAAGCTCCAGCCGGGCCAACGTCCGATCTCAATTTGGTTCCCGCTCATTGGCACGGCCGTGACACTTCTTGTGGCTCCGATTTGGTATCTTCGCTCGGCAAGTTTCAAATCACGAGCTGTGACCGCCGCCGGAGTCATCACTTCGATCGGAACAGTTTCTTTGAAGGGTTGGCGAGACGTTTCATATCGCTATGAATTCAACAACCAAACGATCGAAGGAAAACATTCCGTGATCACACAAACGGCCGACAAATTGAAAGTCGGTGATTCAGTGCAAGTACTCGTTGATCCTACGAACCCTCAAAATAGTCAACTTGCTGGTTGACTTGTGGAGTTAGTTGTGTCCGGTCCTGATTTTTCCAAAGCCGAGCTCATTCCCGTCATCGCTCAAGACATCGCCACTGGCGATGTGCTGATGCTGGCCTACATGAACCAAGCGGCCTATCAAGAGACGCTGCAAACCGGTCGCGTCTGCTACTGGAGCCGCAGCCGCCAGAAACTCTGGCGCAAGGGTGAAGAGAGTGGCAACGTCCAAGAGCTGAAGGAAATCTACTACGACTGCGACGCCGACACGCTGCTCGTGAAGGTCAACCAAATCGGCGGAGCCGCCTGCCACGAAGGCTACAAAAGCTGCTTCTTCCGCCGCATCGACCCGGCGACCGGAAACGTCCTCGTCGTCGGCGACCGAGTCTTCGACCCGAAAGCGGTCTACAAAAAGTAACAGGCGAGGAACACTAATCGGCACTGATCGTCACTAATCTCGGAGATGGGACTCCTGAATTAGCGAAGATGAGTGCCGATTAGTGTTCCCAAAAAATCAATCGAGAAGTTCGACATGTCAGACAAAGTTCTCAAGCTCGGAATTCCAGCCGGCAGCCTGCAAGAGGCGACCGCCGCGCTGTTTCAACGCGCGGGGTACAACATCAAATTTCAGTCGCGGAGCTACTACCCGACGATTGACGATCCGGAAATCGAGTGCATGTTGATCCGCGCTCAGGAAATGGCGCGGTACGTCGAAGAGGGAGTGCTCGACGCGGGCATCACCGGGTTCGACTGGATTCAAGAGACGAACGCCGACGTCACCGAAATCTGCGAGCTGATGTTTTCCAAAGTCAGCCGCAACCCGGTGCGCTGGGTGTTGTGCGTGCCGAATGACTCTCCGGTGAAGACCGTCAAAGATCTGCAAGGCAAGCGAATCGCGACCGAAGTGGTCGGCCTGACGACCCGCTACCTCGCGAAGCACGGCGTCACCGCGAAGGTCGAATTCAGTTGGGGCGCGACGGAAGTGAAACCGCCGAAGCTGGCGGACGCGATTGTTGAAGTTACCGAAACCGGCAGTTCGTTGCGAGCCAACAACCTGCGAATCGTCGAAGAGCTGTTGCAGAGCACGACGCGATTCATCGCCAACAAGTCTTCTGCTGCCGACCCGTGGAAGAAGAACAAGATCGACAACATCGCGCTGATGCTTGCCGGTTGCTTGAATGCCGAGGGTAAAGTCGGCCTGATGATGAACGTCCGCCGGAGCGATCTCGAAAAGGTGCTCAAGCAGCTCCCCGCGCTGCAAATGCCGACGGTCTCGTCGCTGTCGGACCCCGATTGGGTGGACGTCAACACGATCGTCGATGAGTCGCTCGTCCGCACGATCATCCCGGCTCTGAAGACCGCCGGCGCTCGCGGCATTGTCGAGTACGGCATCAACAAGATCATCGACTGAGTTCGTAGGATGGGCACTCTTGCCCGTCCGGTTTTTGAAGGTGACGGGAAAGAGTGCCCGTCCTACGCATGAGCGTCACCGTCCTGAAACTCGGCGGCAGCCTGCTCGATCTCGGTGACTTGCCGGATCGGTTGGGGTCAGTATTCAAGATGCTCGACGACGACCGGCCGTTGCTCGTTTGCGGAGGCGGTGATGCGGCCGATGTTGTGCGACGTTGGCATGAAACACACGCCCTCGATGAAGAGCAATCGCACTGGCTGGCGATGGATTCGATCCGGCTGAATCAACGGCTGCTGCTGACGCTGATGCCGGAATTGGAACTGGTCTCGAACCGGGCCGCCGCCGAGTTAGCATGGTCGCACGGCCGAGTTCCGTTGCTCGACTTGATGGCCTTCGTCAGCATCGAGGAATCAACCGCCGAACAAGACACGGTACTGCCTCACGCTTGGGACGTGACCAGCGATTCGCTCGCCGCCTGGGTCGCCATCCGCTGGCCGGCAAGTCGGTTCGTGTTGCTGAAGTCGGTTGAATTGCCAAACAAAGATGCCCGCTGGACGTTGCAGACTGCCGCCGATGCGGGATTCGTGGACCGCTATTTCCCCAGGCTTACATCGAGTTTGCCGCCGACATTTTGGTGTGACCTGCGCAGCAACACGGAAGCGGGAATACAACCACTCGCCGACTGACGAAGGACGGACGGGGGCGTCCATCCTACAAAGTGCGGTGATCAGTCCTTTTTCGGGGCGGACAGTTTCGGACGATCAGGGCAGGGGTGTTGGAACGGGAGTTTGGCTCCGCGCCACGAGCCTTTGGCGTCGTGCTTGAGTTCGGCGTAGTTCTTTGCGAGTTCGACGACCGCGTCGTCGCTCTTGTCGACGTCCAGCGCGAGCCAATGTCCTTCGACGCCGGTCTTCGCGACGCGAATGCCAGCGGCGAGTCGGCCGCGATGATCGCCTCCGGCACAGTCACCCGCGATGAGTGCGGCCATCAAGCGATCGGCGAGGCTTCCTTCGGTCTCCTCGTAGGCGCGAGCCATCTCGGTGATGACGGCTCGGCCGGTGAGCGTGTTTCCTTGGCAGCAGTAGAAGCGACCGGTCATTGCTCCCCAGTAGCGGCTCGCTTCGGGAGCTTGCGTCGGGTTGTGAACGGCCGCTTGACCCTGCATGTCGATGATCGCCAACTGACGGAGTTCCGGCGTCTTGTCGTCCTTGAGCAACTCGGCGATCACCGCTTCCGGCCGCTTGCCCGATTGCAGCAGGTCGAGCGCCGGTTCACCCCACTTCGGGACGTGATAATGCTGAGTGCAAAACGCACCGACATCAGCTCGGACATACGGCACGACCTTGCCAACGGCCGGATACTTGCTGGCGACTGCCGCACCGCAGACGTGATTCTCTGGATCGACCGCGACGATCGAGAACGTCGCAGTGATCGCAGGCGGAGCGGCATCTAGCGATTGGCAGAGCCCTGACGCCAGCGAAATGAAGGTCACCAACCAGATTCGATTCATCGTGGGTCTCCTGAGTTGCTGCATGAGACGTGTTTCACTCAAGATCATCAATGCTCACGGAATTCCCAACGGCAAGCTGGCGGACTTTTACACGGAACTTACGAATGGCCGGCTGAAGGACAACCGCGCCGCCGGCCGCGACCGCCAACAACGTTCCATCCCCATAATCAGATCCGGCGAGCCAATCGCGGAACTGCTCAGCCAGGGTGGTGGCTCGCACGCTCGCCGCGTATCGTTTGCCGAGCATTGTGGGGTAAGTTTGTGGACCATTCTGTCATTCAACATCGTCTCGCCATCGACGTGGGGAATACCCGCATCAAGCTAGGGCTGTTCGCGTCGCCGAGTTCGGAAGCGCGCGGCGAACTGCCGGCATGTATCGAACGAATCTCGTTGTTGGCGGACGATCCACTATCGTGGGAGCTGCTCGCTCAATGGCAATCGACGGCGACGAATTGGTTACCGCCTGCGATCGCCGGTTCAAATCCGAACGGCGTTGAGCGACTGAAATCTGCGTGGCCGAGTTCACTTGGCCCAGTTCCGCAAACGATCGCAAACACCGACGACTTCCCGCTGTTGGTCCGTGTCGATGAGCCACGTCGTGTCGGCATCGACCGGCTGCTGAACGCCGTTGCCGTGAACGAACTGCGTGACGAAAATCGTCCGGCAGTCATCGTCGATTCTGGAACAGCGACGACGGTCGATGTCGTCTCGGCCGATGGCGCATTCGAGGGAGGCGCAATCCTTCCCGGCTTGGCGCTCTCGGCGAAAGCGCTGCACGAATACACGGCGCTCCTGCCGCTCGTCTCGGTGCCGGAACTCGGACAAGCGACTCCGGAACCGCTCGGCCGCAACACACGCGCGGCAATTCGTAGCGGTCTTTTTTGGGGGCAACTCGGAGCCGTCAAAGAATTGATCGATCGGCAAGTCGGATCAGACGCGGCGATCTTCGTCACCGGCGGCGGAGGAGCGCTGCTGGCCGAGCATCTTCCGCGAGCACGCTTTGAACCGCACTTGCCGTTACAAGGGCTGGTCCTCATTGTCGGCCGTTTGCCGTCAGCCGACAGCCGTCAGCCGTGATACTGTTTTTTGAACTTCTAAAAACGGTATCACGGCTGACGGCCATCGGCGAACGGCTTTCGGCCAAACACTCACTGCGAGCAACTTCATGACGATGCCACTTCACCAGCCGACCAACCTAAAAGAACTCCGCGACAGCGGCTGGATTTCCAAGACGGTCAAGCAAGAGATTCGGGACAACTTCCTGCGGATGCTCGCGGCTGGGGACGAACTATTTCCCGGCATCCTCGGCTACGAGAGCACTGTCATCCCGGAGATCAACATCGCGATCATCGCCGGGCACGACATGCTGTTCCTCGGCGAGAAAGGCCAGGGGAAGAGCCGCTTGATGCGGACGCTCGTGCGGTTCCTCGATGACGAGATTCCGTTCATCGCGCATCCCGAAGCTCCGCTGCACGACGACCCGTTTCAACCGATCACGCGCGTCTGCCGCGAGCTGATCGCCAACGTCCCAGCCAGCGAAGTCCCAATCGGCTGGTGGCCGCGATCGGAACGCTACGTCGAGCGGCTCGCACCCGGCACGAAGTTCGCCGACATCATCGGCGAGATCGACCCGGCCAAGCTCGTCGGCGGTGTCAGCATGTCGGCGGAAGCCGCGTTGCATTTCGGCCTGATCCCACGCATGCACCGCGGCCTCTTCGCGATGAACGAACTGCCGGAACTCGATGAACTCGTGCAGGTCGGGCTGTTCAACATTCTCGAAGAGCGCGACGTGCAGATTCGTGGCTACCCGGTGAAGTTTGACATCGACGTGCTGATTTTGTTCTCGGCGAACCCAGCGACATACAACCGCAGTGGCAAGGTGATTCCGCAACTCAAGGATCGCGTCGGCTCCGTGATCCACACGCACTACCCGAAGGAGCGCGATCAGGGGATCGAGATTCTCGAACAAGAAGCGGCGATCGACCTCGGCGAGCCGTTCCCGGTCATCGTGCCGCGCTTCATGAAAGAGATCATCGAAGAGCTGAGCATCGCCGCTCGCAAATCGAAGTACATCGACCAAGCCTCCGGCGTGAGTGCCCGGTTCAGCATCGCCAACTACCGGACGATGATCGCCAGCGCCCGCCAGCGCGGAGCACGACTCGGCGAGCGTCCCGCCGTGCCGCGCATCAGCGACCTCGGCCACTTGTATTCGTCCTCGCTCGGCAAGCTGGAACTCGACTTGATGGGCAGCCACCAAATGTCCGAACGCCAAATCCTCGACGCCCTGCTGGCCGAAGCAATCCGCACCGTCTTCGCCGAGTACGTCGAGCAACACGGCCTCGAAGAGATTTCACAAATCTTTGCTCAGGGAGTGAAGATCGAAGTCGGCGACATGCTGCCATCGAGCTACTACGCCGAGCGTCTGAAGCGTGTTCCGCCTGCCTGGGACAAAGCCTTTGAACTCAACGCCTCGACTGATCCGGCTGTCCGCGCGTCGTGCGTCGAATTCGTCCTCGCTGGGTTGTATGCGACCGATCAAGTCTCGCGTTCACAGTCGAACGGACAAATCCGGTATGAGTTCTGAGTCAGTCGTCACGCGGATACGATAAACCCACAACGTATCGAAAGCCGCAATTCATGCCCGAACGCAAACAGCCATCCCACGACGTCTCCCTCGTGCGCGAGTTGCTCCGCACGGCGGATTCGGCGCGCGACGGTTTGCCGTACACGGCTGAGTTCTCACGGCTGAAAACGGAGTACTCCACTCGGTCGGGCGAGCGAATTAAGGATCATGACTTTTGGCAGCTTCTGACACGCATCGGAAAACAAGGTGGGCTTGGCGGATCGCATCGCAAGAAAACGACTGCTCCGCCAAAGCTGACCGGTGATCAAGAATTGGAGTTGCTGCGGCTGTTTCCCGATGGGATCGGCAGCCGCGATTCATTGCCATACACAGCTCGATTCGACGAGTTGCACGCCCGATTTCGTCGATTGACGTTGCTTTCCATTTCCAAGCACGATTTCTGGCGAGCGGTCTCGAACATCGCCAAGCGATCTCGCAAGCCGAAACCCATCAAGGGTCCGATTTCAGCGGGAACACTTCCCGAGGAATTGGTGACGAATCTGCTGGAGCAGAATCCGTGGTGGGAAGGGAAGTCTTGGAAACGGACGGAACCGTATCGTCGTTGGGCTTACGAGGAATTGGCGCGAAGAGTCGATTCGGGGATCGCCGCGATCATCGCCCTTCGCGGGACTCGACAAGTCGGGAAGTCCGAACTTCAAAATCAATTCATTGAAGAGTTGTTGTTGCAACGTGAGGTTTCGCCGAATCATCTTCTGCGAGTTCAATTCGACGAAACGCCGACGCTGGGACGGTTCGAGTCGCCGGTGCTTGCCATCGTTCGCTGGTTTGAAGAGGCCGTGCTCAAGGAACCGATCAATGCCGCCGCACAGCGTGACGAAACGGTCTACTTGTTCTTCGACGAACTGCAAAACCTCAGCGGCTGGGAAAACCAACTCAAACAATTGGTCGATCATCGTTCGGTGAAAGTGATCGCCACGGGAAGTTCGGCGCTCAGAATTGCTCAGGGACAGGACAGCCTCGCCGGCCGGATCAGCATGATTCATCTCGGCCCGCTGCGGTTGCGTGAGATTGCGGCCATTCGATTTGAAGAGAATCTGCCACCGGCGATCGCGAAACCCAATGGACTAGAAACCTGGACGACACCGGAGTTCTGGCGCGGACTGCTCACTCATTCGAAGCAGCATGAATCCTTGCTGCGCAGGTCATTTGAAGCATTCGCAAACTACGGTGGCTATCCGATCTGTCATAAGCTCGACAAAGACGTACCGGTTGATCGCTTCCGAATGCGGGATCAAATCCAAGCAATGGTCATCGACCGCACGATCCGACATGACTTGAAGGTTGGACCAAGTGGGGCTCATCGCAATTCCGAAATTGTGGAAGCCATCATTCGGCAAGTCTGCCGGTACGCGGGCCAAGCGGTCCCGCCGAAGACGTTGCTCAAGGAATTGCAGCAGCTGGGACGAGATTCCATCTCGGAAAAAGCCGTGCGTGACTCGATCAGTTTCCTCGTGGACTCGTTGCTCATTGCCGAAATACCGCCGTTCGAAGGAATCGGTAAGAAAGCAGGACATCCCTCGAAACTTTGCCTTTGCGACCACTTCGTCCGCGAGGCATGGTTGCAAGAACAAGTTCCGCTGACCGCCAAGGAATTTGAAAAGGCCCCTGAGTCTGTCATCACTCAAGCGGGGCACTTGGCTGAGAGCATCGTTGGGGCGTACTTCACTAGTGTTCCTGGGCTTGAAGTGAGTTGGCTTCCAGAGACCACCGATGAGTCAGAAATTGACTTCGTGCTGACGGTCGGGCTGAAGCGAATTCCTGTTGAAGTGAAGTATCGTCGCCAGTTGAAGACCAGCGATTCGTCAGCCATTCGGCATTTCGTCGCTCAGCCCAAATACAACGCCCCCTTCGGGATCGTCATCACGCGCGAAGACGCGGGCGAGAGAGACAACGTCTTTTACATTCCACTGCCAGCCCTGTTGGCGCTCAGGTGAACGCGGAATGTCGCTCCCTGCGAAGAATTTCGAGACCAGCATGTTGGTGACAAGCAATTTCCTGGGCGGTGTGATTCACACCTATCAGCGGTACGACCCGCGGAACTTTCCGCCGCCAAGTCAGCCGCCGCCGGATTTGGTCTCGCCGGCGTTTGAACACATGCTCGAATACGGCGACATGAGCGAATTGACCGACGAAGAGTTGGCTCGCGCGGTGCATCTCGACATTCGGCAGATTGCCGGGCTGGGGCCGAGCCTCGAATCGCTGAAACGTATGCTGCTCGAACGGAAGCGGAAGATTCTGGAGACGTGGGAGACGAAGCGCGTTGCGGCCGACACGAAGCAAGCGTTTCAAACGCAGGCTGAGTCGATGCAGCCGCCGAAGGAACTCGCGGCGTCCTTCGCGAAGGCCGTGAAGGACGAGCAGATTCGTGAACTCGAACGGATGTGGTATCGCGCTGGCAACGAGCGATCGAAGTTCGCTCGGCAACTGCTGCAACTGGCCGAGCGGCTGGGTGAGAAGTATCAGGTCGATGAGCTTGCCGCGAAGTACGAGTTCATCGGCCGCCAGCCGCTGTCAGTCGAGCAAGCTCTGGCGATCAAAGAGGAGCTCGAAACGATTGACCGGCTGCTCAAGCAACTCGAAGAGGCGGTGAAGACGGCGCAAATCGCGATCATCGACCTCGAAGAACTGTCGCAGTTCGCGGACGAAGAACAGCTCGAAGGGCTGGCTCAATTGCAACAGCAGGTTGAAGAGCTGATGCGGCAAATGGCCGAGCAGCAAGGTCTCGAAAAGACGAAACGGGGCTATCAACTCACCCCGCAGGCGTATCGACTGTTCCAAGGGAAGCTGCTCGAAAAGATCTTCAGCCAATTGCAGGCGTCACGCAGTGGTCGGCATCAAGGCCCGATCATCGGTGAGGGTGCGGTAGAATTGCAGACGACGAAGGAGTACGAGTTCGGTGATTCCGTCTCACAGATGGACATCCCGCAGACATTGGTCAACGCGATGTTGCGAACGGCGGCTGAAAGTTACCGGCGAGCGGGGGGTGTTACCCCCCCGAGTGTTGTCGGCTCCAACTCACTCGGGGGGTTAACACCCCCCGCTCGCCTGTGTCTTAAGCCCGAAGATATCGTCATTCATCGGACGCGGAACAACCCCAAGTGCGCGACCGCCGTACTGATGGATATGAGCGGTTCAATGCGCTACGACGGGCTGTACGTCAGCGTGAAGCGGATGGCGCTCGCGCTCGATGGCCTGATTCGCAAAGAGTATCCCGGCGACTTCCTGCAATTCATCGAGATGGCCAGTTTTGCTCGGCCGGTGCCGATGGGGGACGTCGTCTCATTGCTGCCGAAGCCGGTGACGATCTTCGATCCGGTTGTTCGTCTACGAGCCGACATGAGCAACGCGGACATCACCGAGGCGATGATCCCGCCGCACTTCACGAACATCCAACACGCGCTGCAGCTCGGTCGGCAGTTTCTCAACAACCGCGACACGCCCAACCGGCAGATCATCCTCATCACTGACGGCCTGCCGACAGCGCACTTCGACGGCTCAGACCTGTACCTGCTGTACCCGTCCGATCCGCTGACCGAAGCAGCCACGATGCGCGAGGCGTTGCTCTGCCAGCGCGAGGGGATCGTCATCAACATCTTTCTGCTGGCGACGTGGAGCCAGTCGCACGAAGACATCCGCTTCGCACATCGCGTCGCCGAGACGACCAAAGGGCGAGTCTTCTTCACCGCTGGCCGAGATCTCGACCGCTTCGTCGTCTGGGACTACGTCAATCGCCGGAAGTCGATCGTCTGCTGATTTCGAGTTCATTCAGAGAGCCGCATCATGTCGCACAAGGAACTTGGATATTGTTCGGCCGTTGAATTGGCGGCGATGATGCGGAGACGAACGGTGTCGCCGGTCGAGGTCATGCGAGCGACGCTCGCGCGGATCGAGCGGTTCAATCCGGCACTGAACGCCTTCGTGACCGTGCAGGCCGAGGAAGCAATGTGCTCGGCGGCGAAGGCCGAGGAAGCGTTGATGCGCGGCGAGTGCTGGGGGCCGTTGCACGGCGTACCGCTGCATGTGAAGGACAATCTGTTTGTCGCTGGTTCGCGGACGACGTTCGGTTCGAAGCTGACGGAGACGAACGTGACGTCGCAGGATTGCCCGGCGGTCGAACGGCTGCGGAAGGCGGGGATGATCGTCGTCGGCCGGACCAACACGCCGGAGCAGGGTTGGAAGGGAGTCACCGACAATCGGGTGTTCGGGATCACTCGCAATCCGTGGAACACGAAGCTGACTCCCGGCGGATCGAGCGGCGGAGCCTCGGCGGCGGTCGCGGCCGGCCTGGGACCGATCGGACTGGGGACCGACGGCGGCGGATCGCTGCGGATTCCGGCTTCCTTCAGCGGAGTGTTCGGTTTCAAGGCGAGCTTCGGCCGCATTCCGAATTGGCCCGGCAGCGGCGGAGCGATGTTGCGGCACATCGGCACGATCACGCGAACGGTGGCCGACATGGCGACCGCGCTGGACGTGATGGCCGGACCCGATCCGCGCGATCTGTTGTCGTTGCCGGCGACGGGTGAGTGCTATTCGGCGAACCTCGACTGTGACCTGCATGGCAAGCGAGTCGCCTACAGCCCGAACCTCGGTTACGCCCGCGTCGATCCAGAAGTCGCTGCGATCTGTCAGCGTGCCGCCGAGCGATTCTTCGAAGCAGGTGCGATCGTCGAACAAGTGCAACTCGACTGGCGCGATCCTTACGACGCTTGGAGCGTGTTCTTCTTCGGAACGGCTGCCGCGTCGCTCGAAAAGAAATTGCCGACGCAGTGTGAACTGCTCGATCCCGGTCTGCGGCGAGTGGCCGAGGCGGGACTCAAACTTCGCGGTGTCGATTTCGCGAACGCGCTCGCGGCTCGGAATGACTTCTGGGAGAAAGTTCGGCGCGTTTACGAGCGATTCGATTTGTTGCTCTGTCCGACGCTGCCGGTGCCGCCGTTCGCAGTGGGTCAAGACGATGCCGATCCGATCGACGGCGAGAAGCTGGGACCGCTGCAATGGACTCGGTTCACTTACCCGTTCAATCTCACCGGTCAACCTGCGGCGAGTGTCCCTGCCGGTTGGACCAAATCGGGACTGCCCGTCGGTCTGCAAATCATTGGCAACCGATTTGCGGATTTACTCGTGCTGCAAGCCGCGCGCGCTTGGGAACAAATCCAACCGTGGGGCGATCAGCAACCGAAGCTCGAACCGGTCACTTGAAAAGTCTCTGGTTGTTTGGTCGCGCCGCTTCGGGTTGGAAAGTGTCGGTGACTTGATGGGTGGCATTGAAATCCTGCAGCCGCTGAAATGGAGTCTTCTCGTCGCACAGGCGGCTCGCCTGTGTCTTCAATTGCCCCGATAAAACGAAGCACCGTTCGCCGACCGTGCCACGAAAGAGGAATCCATGTCGATATTGTCTGGCCAAGTGGCCGTCGTGACGGGTGCGAATCAAGGGATCGGCAAAGGAATCGCGCGAGCACTGGCGAAGGCCGGATGTCGGCTGGCGATATGTGCTCGCAACGCCGTCAAGCTGACGGCGACGGCCGACGAGTTACTCGGTGAGGGGGCGGAAGTTCTCGCCTTGTCGACCGACGTCTCCAGAGAGGCGGACGTCGTCGCGTTCTTCGCCGCGATTGACAAGCAGTACGGCCAAGTCGATGTGTTGGTCAACAACGCTGGCGCGTTTGACGGCGGTCCGCTAGATGAGTTGTCGATGGCTGCTTGGGAGAATGTGATTGGCGCGTGTCTGACTGGGACATTCTTGTGCAGCCGCGAGGCGTTCAAGCGGATGAAGCCGCGACGTAGTGGCCGGATCTTGAACCTCGGCTCGATCTCGGCTCAGCGTCCACGCGCAGGAGGTGTGCCGTATGCCGCCGCGAAGTTTGGGACCTGGGGGCTGACGCAGGCGACAGCCCTCGACGTTCGGCCATTTGGGATCACTTGCTGTTGTTTGCACCCTGGCAACGTGCTCGTCGAGCGTCGTTCTGAAAGCGGGTTGAAGAGCGACGATGAGCCGATGATGAGCATCGAAACCATCGCCAATGCCGCGATGGCGATGTTAACGGTCCCGGCCGATGTCAATTTTCTCGAAGCGATCGTCATGCCGCGCGACCAGGAATACCTCGCTCGCGGGTGACGCGGAGGATGGGCACTCTTGCCCGTCCCGTGTTCGCGGTCAGCAACTTTAGTCGGGCAAGAGTGCCCAACCTCCGTCGCTGCGAACGCGATAGCCGACGCTCGATTTTGCCATTACGATGCCGCCCCGTTGAGTGATTTGGCTGGCACGCACGAGGAGCCTCGGCCAATGACTGGGCATCGCTGCTCTGATGTTTTGTCTGCCACGCGGTTCGTGAGCCGCTCGCGGAGTCGTCAAATACCAGCCCGACGCGCCAGCGAGGGTGTGCCGTCGATCGATGACCCAACCCCTCGCTGGCGCGTCGGGCTGGTGTGGCTTTCGCTGTTGGTGGGATTCAACGGGGGAAATTCGACCGCCAACGCCGCTGACTCTTCCCAATTGCTCACGCTGTTCCGCACCGGACAATACGCCGAATGCGTCGAGGCTACGGCCAAGGCGATTGCCGAAAGCGAATTCAACGAGAGCTACCGATTGCTCAAGCTGCGATCCGAAATGGAACTCGGCCGATACGCCGACGCGGCGGAGACCTTGGAGACGGCACTCAAGAAATTCAGTAGCAGCATCGAGCTGCGCTGGGTAGGCCGAGAGGTCACGCGCTTCAACGGCCAACCACAACGGGTCGCGGAGCTGGAAGACGAATTCGCAAAGCTCGTGCAGCAGACTCCGTGGCGGTACAGCGATGCGGCTAATCGGCTCATTGTGGGACGGTTTGTTCTCAGCCAGGGAGCTGATCCGAAGAAGGTGCTCGACGGGGCGTACAACGTCGTCAAGAAGTTCTCACCGACTTATGCGCCGGTCTACATCGCGTGCGGCGAGTTGGCTCTGGAGAAGAACGATTTCGCCCTCGCAGCTCAGAACTTCGAGCAAGCCGCGAAACTCGATCCAGCGGATGCCGACGCGCAGTTCGGGTTGGCTCAAGCGTTCGCGCCCAGCGATGCAGAGAAGACCAACGCGGCGATCAAAGCGACCATGGAACGGAATCCGAATCACGTCGACTGCCTGCTGTTTGTGGCAGACGAACACATTGATGCCGAACGCTACGACGATGCCGAGACAGTTCTCACTCAAGTTGAGACGATCAACCCACTGCATCCCAAGGCGGCGGCGTATCGCGCAGTGCTGGCTCATTTGCGGAATCAGCCAGAGAGCGAGAAGCAATATCGCGGTACGGCACTCAAGCATTGGGTGACAAATCCGGGAGTCGATCATTTGATCGGCAAGAAGCTGTCGCAGAAGTACCGCTTCGCGGAAGGGGAGGCTCATCAGCGGCAGGCGTTGGAGTTCAATGCGAAGTTCTTGCCTGCCAAGATGCAGCTCGCGTCGGACCTGCTGCGTCTTGGTCAGGAAGAGGAAGGTTGGAAGCTGGCCAACGAGGTCTACGAGACGGACGGCTACAACCTCTTCGCGCACAATCTGGTCACGTTGCAGGAGAGCCTCGCGAAGTTTCGGACGCTCGAAGCGGACGGCATCGCGCTCCGCATGGACGCTCGCGAGGCGGATATCTACGGCCGCCGAGTGCTCGAGTTGCTCAAGCGAGCCAAACGGGACTTGTGCGCGAAGTACGACGTGACGCTCCCCTCGCCGATCATTGTCGAGCTGTTTCCGAAGCAAGAAGACTTCGCGATCCGCACGTTCGGGCTGCCCGGCGGAGCGGGCTTTCTCGGCGTCTGCTTCGGCACCGTCATCACGGCGAACAGCCCGGCCTCGCAGGACAAGAACCCGACTTGCTGGGAAGCGACGTTGTGGCACGAGTTCTGTCACGTCGTGACGCTCAACAAGACGCACAACAAAATGCCACGCTGGCTCAGCGAAGGAATCTCCGTCTTCGAGGAACGCCAAGCCGATCCGACGTGGGGCCAAACGATTAATCCGCTGTACCGCAAGATGCTGCTCGGCGACGAATTGACGCCGGTCAGCGAACTCAGCGGTGCGTTCCTGCATCCGCGCAGCAGCCTGCATCTTCAGTTCGCGTACTTCGAGTCATCGCTGGTCGTCGAATACCTCGTTGAGAAGCACGGCCTCGACACACTGCAAAAGATTCTGGTCGATCTCGGCAACGGCCTGACGATCAACGACACACTCGCTCGGCACACCGGATCGATCAACGAACTGGACTTGGCGTTCGCGGCATTCGCTCGGCAGCGGGCGATCGAGATGGCTCGCGACGCCGATTGGACGGAACCGGAACTTCCGAAGCGCGCGAGTGCCGAGCTGCTCGCCGCGTACCTCAAAGCGCACCCCAACAACTACGCCGCGCTGCAACGACAGGCGAAACAGTTTCTCACCGACAAGAAGTTCGCCGAAGCGAAGCAGCCGCTCGAAACCATGCGTCGGCTGTACCCGAATGATGCGAGCGGCGACGGGCATCTCGTGCTGCTCGCTCGCGTGCATCGCGAGTTGAAAGAGACTCCGCAAGAACGGGCCGTCTTGGAAAGCCTCGCGAAACTGACCGACGACAGCGTTGACCTGTTCGCTCGGCTGGCCGAGCTGACTTCGCAAGCCGACGAGTGGGAAGCGACTCGCCAGTTCGTTCAACGCTGGCTGGCCGTCAGCCCGCTGCAACCATTCCCGCACCGCATCGCGGCCGAGGCCGCCGAGAAGCTGCACGACGACTCGTTCGCGATCGACAGCTACCGCGCACTCCTGCTGCTCAACCCCGTGGACGTCGCGGACCTGCATCTGAAACTCGCGACGGCACTGCAACGCAGCGACGATCTGCCGTCGGCCAAACGCCACGCGCTGCTGGCGCTCGAAGGGGCTCCGCGATTCCGAGCGGCTCACAAACGGCTGCTGGAAATCCTCCAAGCGAGCGAGCCGACAATTCATCCGGCGGACAAGCCGACCAAGCCCCTAAGGCCGGCAAAACCAGCGGCGGCGTCGAAATGAAATGGGAGACGCGATGAAAAGAACCCGAAGCGCCAGCGAGGGCGAACGCTCCAGAATGCACCGAATGCAGAGTCTCTTGAAGCGTTCGCCCTCGCGGGCGCTTCGGGTTAGTTTCGCGCTGCTCCTCATCGCTGGCGTTGCCATCGCTCAGCGTCCACCGTTCATGCGGCGTGAGTTTCGGCCGGAGCTGGTCGATCGCAACGGTGTCCCGGAATGGAAGAACGACGAACGCTTCAAGTCCGACGTCTTCACGTTCGTCCGCATTCGGTACTCGTCCTACGGCGGTGGACGCGGCAGCGGGAATTGGCACATCGACTACCCGGACAGCGATCTCAACTTTTCGTACCGACTGCATGAACTGACGGCACTCGAAACCGATCCGAACGGCAAGATTCTCGAACTGACGGACGAGGCGCTGTTCGACTACCCGTGGATTTACGTCATCGAACCGGGCCGCATGAGCCTCACGGAAGCCGAGGTCGTGGGGCTGCGAAAGTACCTGCTCAACGGCGGCTTCATGATGGTGGACGACTTCTGGGGCGAGCACGAATGGCAGAACTTCTACGAGAACATCAAGCGCGTCTTCCCTGATCGCGAGCCGGTGGAGCTGCCGCTCGAACACGAGATCTTTCACTGCGTCTACGACCTCGCAAAAAAGCCACAGGTTCCCAGCATGCACTTTTGGCAAAACACGGGACTGACTTACGAACGTCCTGATGCCTCTGAGGTCCACTACCGCGCGCTCTTCGACGACAAGGGGCGGATGATGGCCATCATCTGCCATAACACCGACCTCGGCGACGGCTGGGAGCGCGAGGGGGAAGACCCACGCTACTTCAAAGAATTGGCCGAGCCGTGGTCGTACCCGATGGGGATCAACATCGTGACCTTCGCGATGACGCACTGAAATTATTTCGGGACGCCCAGCAGTTCTTCTTCCTCCTCTTGGATCCCGCCGCGAGGAGTGGCCATGATGACTCCTCGCATTTCGCGTTCGATATCGGAGGCTCGTTTGCGATCACGCTCGGCTTCGTCGGCCTTCCCTTCGGCGGTCAGTTTCTTCGCACGGAACTGATACGCCTTGGCGACCTGAGCATCGACTCGTTTGGCTTTGCGATAGTCGGCGATCGCGAGGTCGAACTCGCGCTGCTGATAGTAGGCATCGCCTCGGATCGAATACGCTTCAAAGTGTGGGTCGATTTGGATGGCTCGGTTGCAGTCGGCGATGGCTTTGTCGAGTTCGCCGTTCGACAACCAGAAGGCGGCTCGGCTGGAATACGATCGGCCGTACTTTGGTTGGACCTGTATCGCAGTCTCGTAGCTGGCGAGCCCGACCTTCGATTCGCCACCGGCGATCAGGTGCTGAGCAAGCTGCACATAGTTGCCCGCGTCCTTCGGCTCTTGAGCGACGTGGCGGTTGAGATCGTTCAGTTTGCCGAGCCAGGCGACCTTGGCGGCATCGGCCTGGGCTTCTTCTTCGCGGCCGAGTTGCATCAAGCAGGCTCGGCGTTGCAGATAGAACTTCGCGTTGTACCGCTCACGAGCGATCGCTTTCGAGAAGTCGGCCACGGCTTGCTCGTAGTCCTTCAATTCAAAATGAGCCAAGCCACGATTGTTCAAAGCGTTGACGTTGTCCGGCTGGAACTTGAGTGCCTGGTCGTAGTCGGCGATCGCCTGTTGGTGTTGTTTCGACTGATAGGCCACGAAGCCGCGATTGATCAGCGACTCGACGTACTTCGGTTCGATCTGCAAGGCCTGATCGAAGTCCGCGCGAGCTTTCGCGAGATCGGACTTAGCCAACCAAGCCAGTCCTCGATTGTTGAGTGCTTGCGTGTGATTCGGATTGATCTCGATGGCGGCTGTGAAATCGGCGATGGCGAGGTCGATCTGATTCTGTGTCATCAAGAAGAAACCGCGCGTGTGTCGGAACTTCGCGTCCTTCGGCAAGAGTTCGATCGCCTTGGTGAAGTCGATCAGCGCGGCCGAAGCCTGCCCGGCGTCCGCCAACAGGCTGGCTCGCTGGAAGTACGCTTCGGAGCATTTCGGATCGAGCTTGATCGCCTCAGCCAGTGTTTGCAGGGCCGACTTCCACTGCCGCTGTTGCAAGGCGGCCGTGGCTTTTTCGAGCAGCGATTTGACGTCGCTCGACGTGGTTTCAGCGGCGGGCTTGTCGGCGGACGGAGTTTTCGATGATCCGCCGCAGCCGATGAGTGACAGGCTGCAAAGCCCCAACGAGACAACGGTCGCGAGCCGAGAGAGCCCGCGCAAAAACCACAATGGCTTGCGCATGATGTCCGCTCCTGGAGCATCCGCTGAGTGGGATGTGAGGCTGGAGGACTGAAATTCGGCGAGGGATCGCCAAAGAAGTGATGGACTGGAAGGAGCAGCCGATTCATTGAAAAGACTCGGCAGCGGAGAGGGGCGGGCTTGTACTCGTGAAATCGAAATCGAGTCAATGTCGGTCGGCGCGATCGATCTCACTAATCCGAAGCGCCAGCGAGGGCGAGCGCTCCAACAGATTTCGAAATCGGAGCGTCTCGAAGCATTCGCCCTCGCTGGCGCATCGGGTTCGTTTGGCGATATCCCGTTGACCCAACGGTTGGTTTTCGAGTCCACTGCCGACGAACAGCTCAAGGAGGATGCTGATGGCGATTCACACAAGTGCTCCCGAATTGGCGACGGAAACGAAGATCGTGTCGGATGCAAGCGGACCAGCGTCGAATCCTCGTACCGCACGGCGATCAGAGCCGTCCGTGAAGGAGATCATCGCGGCGGCGCGATCGCAGCCGGCTCCGGCGTTGGGCGGTTTGATTCTGAGCGGTGTCTCGGCGGTGTTGCTGTTTGCGAGTTTCACTCCGCTGGATTGGTCGTCGCTGGCGTGGCTCGCACTCGTTCCGCTGTGCGTGCTGATCCAACTTGAACGAGTGCCGCGACGGCTGTGGCTCACGACTTGGACCGGTGGGTTGATCTTCTGGTTGCCGACCCTGCAATGGCTACGGCTGGGGCATGAGTCGATGTACGTCGCGTGGTTCGCGCTGGCGTTTTATCTGTCGGCCTATTGGTGGGCCTTCGTCGGCCTGTCGCGTGCGGCGGTGCATCGCTGCGGACTGCCGATGGTTGTGGCCGTACCGCTGGTCTGGACCGGTTTGGAATTCTGCCGAGCACATCTGATGACCGGCTTCGCGTGGTATCAACTGGGGCATTCGCAGTATCGCTGGATCGAGTTGATTCAGATTTCGGATGTGCTCGGCGCGTACGGCGTGAGTGCCGTTGTCGCGATGAGCAACGCGGTGCTCGCCGGTTTGGTTCCGCAGACCTGGCTGAGCCGCTTGCGATTGATCGCTCCGATTCAACTTCCTTCCGAGTTGCGTCATCTGTCTCCGCCGACCGTCGCTGACGAAACATCGCTGGCCGATTCACGAGGTTTGTTCCGCCGGCAATTCGTTTCCGTCGCCGCGGGATTGCTCGTGATGGCGGCGGTGCTGGGATACGGTTACGTCCGACGTGGTCAGGCCGAGTTCACCGCCGGTCCGCGCGTGGCGTTGATTCAAGGGAACTTTGAATCGTCGGTGAAACACGACGCGGCCGAGTTCGCGGCGATCTATCGAACTCACGAACTGCTGACCGGCTACACGGTGCCGTACAAGCCGGACCTGATCCTCTGGCCGGAGTCGATGTTTCGCTGGCCGCTGACCGACGCCGATCCCAATTTGTCCGAGACGGACCTGCGACGCTTGGCTCCGATGATCCCGCCCAAACTTTGGAGCGACCCGGATGTTCGCAAGTCGCTGCACGAGATGTCGCAGAAGACCGGAGCCAGATTGGTCATCGGCCTCGATCGCCTCACCGTCAACGAGCAGGGCTTGAAGCACTTCAACTCGGCGGCGTTCGTCACGCCCGAACGCGGCATTGCCGACAGCTACGACAAACGGCATCGCGTGATCTTCGGCGAGTACATCCCGCTGGAAGACTCGCTGCCGTGGCTGAAGGCGTTCACCCCTTTCTCGGATGACTTCGGGATCGCGGCGGGATCAGCTCCGGTTACGTTTGATGCCGGACGCTGGAACGTCGCTCCGATCATCTGCTTTGAAGACACCGTGCCACATGTCATTCGCGACGTCGTGCGGAGCGCCGGCGACAAGAAGCTCGCGTGCCTGTTGAACCTGACGAACGACGGCTGGTTCCACGGCAGCAGCGAGCTGGACCAGCATCTCATCACCGCTGCGTTTCGCGCGGTGGAGTGTCGCACTCCGCTGGTTCGAGCGGTCAACACGGGCATCTCCGCAGTCATCGACGGTGATGGCGTGATCCGCGAGCCAGAGACCTTCATTGACGGCGACGCGACATGGACCAAGCAACGCGAGCAGCTTCAGCAGACCAAGCACGAACGCTCGGATCGTCGAGTGCCGTTGTCGATGTTCGATCCCGTCCGTTCGACACTGACCGATCCGGCGACGGGCCGTTGGCGAAAATCGATGAACGCGGCGGTGATCGACACCGTGCCGCTCGACAATCGCCGCAGTTGGTACGTTGCTTCGGGCGACTGGTTTGCCGGGACATGCTCGGCCGCGTGCGGGCTGTTCTTCGTGGTCGGACTGATTCCGAGACGTCGAGTGGCGTGATTCGTTGTGGAGCACGTTTTTAACGTGCTCGTCACGGGCACGTTGAAAACGTGCCCCACGTTACTTTTTGCCCAAGGCTCGTTGCTGGGCGAAGAACTCTTGCAGCAGGCCCTTGCATTCCTGTTGAAGAACGCCGCCGAGCACAGTGGCGCGATGGTTCAGCCGTGAGTCCTCAGTGATCTGGAACAATGAGTGACACGCTCCGGCTTTCGGATCGGCGGTGCCGTAGATGACTGTCGGAATGCGAGCCAGCACGATGGCTCCGGCGCACATTGGGCAGGGTTCGAGCGTGACGTAGATTGTGCAGTCCAGCAGCCGCCACGACTCGAGCGATTGGGCGGCTTGCGTGATGGCGATCATCTCGGCGTGTGCGGTTGGATCTTTGAGTGACTCGCGCTGGTTGTAACCTTCGCCGATGATGCGGTCGTTGTGGACGATGACTGCGCCGATCGGGACTTCGCCTTCGTCGAAGGCTTGGCGAGCAAGCTGGATCGCGGCGCGCATCCAGCGGTCGTGGGGTTGCAGCGGATGGTCGTCGGATGCGAAGTCCATGCGGTCGCTCGAGGTGGAAATGAGAAGAGCACGCGAATGGTCGCGTGCTCTTCGTGGTTTGTAGACCGGTCACTCCGTGACCGGAAAATTCGAGTCACAGAGTGATTCGTCTACTAGGCTTTCAAACCGATGGGTTCATCGGGGTTGTGGCAGATTTCGAGTTCGACCGCTTCGACATTCAGCGTGCTGGAATTCTCCATCGGGACGTCTTCGAAGACGGCCTTCGAGAGGATCACGTCAACGGCCTTTCGTTCTCGGATTTGAGCTTCGAGATTTTCGATGACGCCGGACTTCTCCATGCGGGCTCGCAGCCGGCGGACGTTTTCGCCTCGGGCCATCGCCATGTAGTGCAGTTCGGCTTCGATGTCGTACTCGCTGACGTCAATGTTTTCTTGCGTGGCGATCTTGTCGAGGATGAAGTGTTCCTTCATCGCTCGCCGAGTCATCGAGACTTGATGCTGCCGCAGTTCGTTCTCGCGGACGCGGATTTCCTGCTCGGTGTAGCCGGCTTGCTGCATTTCGAGGACTTCGCGGTACATCGCGTTCTCGACTTGCTTGAGCACGAGGTCTTCGGGCAACTCCCAAGTCGCCGACGCGGTGATCTTGTCGAGCACTTGTTTGCGGACGGCTTGTCGCTGGTCGTACTGAATCTGCCGTTGCAGAGCTTGCTCGATTTCGATGCGCAGTTCGTCGAGTGTTTCGACCCCGACGCGCTGGAACAACGTGCGGTTCAGTTCTGGCAATTTGACGCGATCGACTTCTTCAATCTTGAACGTGGCCTGAACTTTCTCGCCACGCATGGCGACGTTTTCGGCCTCCTTCGAGATTGTGATGGACGTCTCGCATGTGTCGCCGGCTTTCGCACCGGCGAGTAGCTTGTCGAAGTCGGCGATCTCGCCGTCTTCGAACCGCAACGTTGAGCGGACACGAGCGGTGAAGTGCGCGTGGTCCTGCAGCGTGCTTCCCTGGTAGGAAAACGAGGCGCAGATTTTGACACTGTCACCCGACTCGACGCCGCCGTCCGAGGGGACGAGTTCGGCATACTGCTCGAGAAAGCGTTGCTGAGCTTCATTGACGTCGGTTTCACCCGTCTCGCGAATCGGCCGCTTGATCGTGATCTGGTCATAGGCGGGTAGATCGAACGCGGGACGCACTTCGACTTGGAATTCGTATTCAAAGTCACCCGCATCGGGGATCGTCAGGTTCTCGACGTCGAGGTCCGGCTCGTTGATCGGCTCGATGTTCGTGTCTTGCGAGAGCTGTTCGAGGCTGCCGATAAGCACCTTCTGCTTGATCTCGTCGTTGAGTTCGCGGGAGAACCGTTTAGCAATGATGTCCTTGGGAGCCTTTCCCGGACGGAAACCCGGCACGGCGGCCTTGGATTTCATTTCATCGAGCACAAAGTTGCGGATATGTGCGATGTCGTCCTGCGGCACCTTCACTTTGACGTGCTTCTTGCAGGGGCCGATGTCTTTGACATCGACACCCAGGGTCATCCGCCAGCCTGGAGCGGCTTCGGGCTGCGATTCGGCGGCGGGAATGTCAGCGGTGGTCGGTTCTTGTTCGGCAACTGGATTTTCGGCAACAGTACTCACGAGGTGTTTCCTCCAAAGGAGCTGGAGCGGATGCTCGACTAGCTCCAAACGCGGGCGAGGCCCGCCAACAAAAAAACTGGACCGTCAACAGCCCAGTTCGGGAAGAGCGGGAGACGGGGATCGAACCCGCGACAACCACGTTGGCAACGTGGTGCTCTACCACTGAGCTACTCCCGCAAGTTATGAGGGCGAACGATATAGCGGTCGGCGTCCCGATGGGTCAAGGCACGCCGTCCAAAATGAGGACACTGCCACAGTTCGGCCGAGGCTCACCAGCGGTGAGGCTCTTGCAGTCGCTCATTCGGACTCCACACCCAGCAGAGATTCCAATTCTCGCCGGACGTCACGCAGTTGAATCGACTGAACCAAAACCCGCGTTGAACCTGCGTCCTCAAGCATGTTTTTCCAGCCTTGTTGGCTTTGAGCCAGCACGACCACCATCGCTGTACTCGACGATTTTTTCCAACGCACCAAATCTTGTAGGCCGGCGGACAAGCCGTTCGAAACGGAGTCCGCCATCAACAACACCGCATCGGTGGGACCGCTTCGCAGTCGAGTCATCCCGCGCTGCAGATCCGTCATCATCAGCACTCGGAAGCCGAGTTTTGTCAAATAGTCTCGCAGCAAATCCTGATGCTTGGGTCGAGTTTCGATGCAGAGAACCGTCTTCGGGCCGTTGTTGTTTTCACCGCGTGGAATGCTCCCCAATTCCTTGAAGGCTTTGCGCGTGGCGTGAACGACTTCGGTGGCGGACTGGAATCGCTCGTTCGGATTGACCCGCATCAAATGGTCAATAATTTCGCCGAGCGCGGCGGGAACCTGTGGAGCGATCGACCGAACCTGCCTGACATTCGTGTAACGGCTGAGCTGTTTGCGTTCGCTGCGATCCTTTGTCGCAGGGTACGGGGGTGAGCCGGTGAGCAGTTCGTAGACGATTGCCCCCAGGAAGAATAAATCACTGCGCGGATCATCGTCTGGAGCACCGGTTCCCTTTTCGAGAGTCGCGTATTCCAGCGCTCGCAGATTTCCCTCGTCAGTGCCGCTCTCGGTCGAATTGAGGCTCGCCAAGCCAAAGTCCACCAATTTGGCAACTCGGTCGCTGCTCATCAGCACGTTGGTCAATTTGAAGTCGCGATGCGTCATTCCCTTCGAGAGGGCGTATTCCAGCCCCTCAGCCATGTCGAGCAGGCACTGAGCGGATTCGATGGGCGAGCATTGGCCACGAATTTTCAGGAACTCACGGAGGTTGCCCCCTTCGACGAATTCCATCGTCAGGAAGTGCTCGCCACGATCTTCGCCGACGTCATAAATTGGCACGATGTTTTTGTGCCGCAACCTTTGGCAAATTTCCGCCTCGCGGTGGAACTGCTTAACGTAATTCGGATCGCTCGCCCATCGCTGTCGGAGCACTTTCAGGCCAATCATTTTGCCGTCGTCCAACGAGCAAGCTCGGAAAACGCGAGCGAAGCTCCCCGAAGCATTGCGGTACAGCAGTTTGTACCGGCCGAGGATCAGGCCGTCGGTCTCCCCTTTGTGCAACTTGCTCAACTGATACGTCGTCAGGAGCCCCTGGCGTTCGAGCAGGTCAAGTAGCGGGCCAGGCTGTCGCGAAACGCTCGCGGCCTCATCGACTGCGGTTGCCAGTTGATCTGGTGAGACCAATTCCAGCGCCACCAAGACGCGCCGCAACTCATCGAGGCTCTGAAAGGACATCAGCCGACCGTTGACATTGCGAGCGTTGGGAAGCACCACGCGCTCAGGGATAAGTTGGGCAATCACTGGGGACACGGCAGATCATCCAACTCAATTGCCAATTTGCCGTGGGGGAAAGATGCTAGGCCCGTCCGAAAGTAGACGCAAGCAGCCATGTCACCGGCGATCCAAGTTCTGAGGAACTCAACGAGCAAACGCTCGACTGTGGGAATTACTCTCCAGATTGTGGCCCGTGACTGCGGGAATCCGCCGGTGAACGTTCGATCGTCAGAATTCGCGCCACACCAAGGATCACACCTTTCCGTATCGCAGCGCGCCGGCCGCGATGGTGGCTCGGACATGAATTTCGTCGTCCGAACCACTCCAGTCGAACAGCACGAGATCGGCTCGTGAACCGCGAGCCAGTCGCTGTTCCTCGACTTTCAAAGCCCGTGCAGTATTCCGGCTGGCCATATTCCAGGCGTCGTGCAGCGAGAGCCCGGCGGCTCGAATGGCGTAGGCGACGCAGGCGTTGGTCAATTGAGCTGATCCTGCCAAATACTGTGGGTTCGCGGCCACGACGATTTTGCCTTCCGGCAGGATTTCGACTTCGCCCGATTCGATCTGGTAGCGCCCCGGCGGACAACCCGCCAATCCGGCGGAGTCGCAGGTGATGATCGTGTGCAGCGTCGATTTGGCGCGCACGACCGAGCGGATGACGCTGGCTGGCAGGTGATGTCCGTCGGTGATGAGGCAGGCAAATAGCCTTTTGTCCCCAAGTTGTTCCCAAATGTAGTTCGGGTGCCGCCGGATCATCCCGTGCGCGCCGTTGCCCAAATGAGTGCTCAGAGTGGCTCCGGCGTTGATCGCGTCAGTGACCTGTTCCGGAGTTGCTCCGGTGTGGCCGATCGAAACGGTTATGCCTGCGGCGACCGCATGGCGAATGAACTCGACCGCATTGCCGGTCTCCGGCGCGAGCGTCACGAGTCGAATGCGATTGCCGGAGAGATCCTGCAAGCGGCGGAACTCGTCCCAGTTCGCGGGCCGTACTTGCGACAACGGATGCGCGCCGCGCGGGCCGTCTTCCGGCGAGATGTGCGGTCCTTCCAGATGAATTCCGGGCACCATCTTGTCGGCCCATACAGTCGACTCGCAGGCTTCCCGGATCGCCTTAACTCCGGCCGCAAGCGCTTCAAAGCTGGCAGTGATCAGCGTCGGACACAGCCGAGTGATGCCGAACGCAAAGTGCGTTTCCAAGACAGTCAACACTTGCTCTGCCGTCAGTTTTGGATCGCAGAACCAAATCCCTTTGTGGCCGTTGATCTGCAAGTCGAACAGCCCCGGCGCGATCCACGGCCAACTGGCAGCGTCTCCCTCCGGCCAGGCGGGTTCGACACGGGCGATGCGTTCGGCTTCGACGGTCACACAGATCGGTTCGCCGTTCACATAACTTCGTCCGCGAAGTTCCAGCATCGCAAAGTTCCTGGTGTCATCACTGCGTTGGAGTTTTGCCAATTCGTCATTGGCGTTTGGACAGATTCCGGAACGTGACCTACGTTTGGGCGGCCATGGTGGAACACCGCTGCACCGATCGTGTCAATCGTAGGAATCGTGTCGAATGAATTGGGATCGTCATACCTTGTGGAGCGCCGGCTGGCCAGCGTTGAGCGCTGGGGCGGTGGGTGTCGTCCTGTCGGCGGTCATTTCGCCAGGATTTCTGATTCCGTCGTGTGTCGCGGTGTCGGCGGTGGCCGGCAGTTTCCTAACGGCCGCTTGGGTGCATCGCGGTCAGCAAGAGGCGAAGGCCCGATTGCGGCATCCTGAGCTCTCCGGAACGGGCAACCCCGGTGGCATCTTCGGTGAGGTGACTCAGGCCGCGGTCACACTGTTGCGGCAGTACGAGTCTGAGCTGCAGCGGCTCAGCGTGGCCAAGGGCGAACTCGAGATTTCCGGAAAGCTTCAAAAGAAACAAGCTCGACGGTTGGATGCCGCATTGCGATCGATCGATCAGCCGGTGGTTCTGTGCGACACTCGCGATCAAGTCCTGTTTACGAACACGGCGTCGCGTCGCTTGGGACTCGTCGAAGACGACTCCATTTCAGATTCCGGGACGTTTGGCGACTTGTCGAGATTCATCGCGCTTCAACAACTGATTCACGACACGCGCACGCGAGCGGTCGCCGCTCCGCGACGCACGGCAGAGTTGAACTTCACAATCAATCAGCAAGCGATCCCGTTTCGGACGACCGTGACGGCGCTATTCGATGACCAGAACGAATTGCTCGGCACACTGGCGGTGCTGACGGACGTCCGCGAAGAGAAGTCCGCCAAGGCCCGGCATGCCGAGTTCGTCTCCTCGGTCGCTCACGAGTTCAAAACGCCGATGGCCAGCATCAAGGCGTTTCTGGAACTGCTCGTCGATGGAGACGTGAGCGAGCCGGACGAACAGAAAGCGATGTTCGAAAAGATCGACTACCAAGTCGATCGGTTGAACCGATTAGTCAGCAACTTGTTGAACTTGGCTCGTATCGAATCGGGTGCCGTCAAGTTGACGCGCGAAGACTGCGACCTGAACGATGTCATTCAGCGAGCCGCCGAGGTCATCCGCCCGTTGGCCGAGGAACGCGGGCAACAGTTCGTCGCCGATCTCAGCCAGCTCTATTTGCCGGTCAATGTCGATCGAGATTTTCTCGGTCAGGCGATCATCAACCTACTCTCGAATGCTGTGAAGTACACGCCCGAGAAGGGCCGCATCACTCTCCGCAGCCACATGGAAGAACTGGAAGCGATCATTGTTGTCGAGGACACCGGCTACGGAATCCCGCCGGAATCACTGCCAAAGATCTTCGATCGCTTTTATCGAGTCCCGGAACATCAGCATGCCGCAAAAGGGACGGGGCTTGGTTTGGCGTTTGTGCAGTCGATCGCCGAAGACTTGCACAACGGCCACATCGGCGTCGAATCGACGGTCGGTGTCGGTTCCAAGTTCTCGATGCGGATTCCGCTCGGACATCAGGATTCAAAACGACCCAAAAAGCCCGCAGCCAAACCAGAGCCAGCGCTCGCCAACGCTTGATCACGCGATCCTTTCGAGAGGTAAGAAAGATGAGCCACCACGTTCATGTCTGCGACGACGAGCCACACATCGTGCTGGCGGTGTCGTTGAAGTTCTCCAAAGCGGGATTCCGAGTCACCACCGACAACAATGGCCAATCCGCGTGGGAATCGATCTTGCGTGATCCTCCGCAGTTGGTCGTGACCGACCTGCAGATGCCGCATCTGGATGGCTTGGGCCTCATCAAGAACATTCGGTCCCACCCAGACCTGAAGGACATTCCGGTCATCCTGCTGACCGCGAAGGGTTACGAATTGGACGAAGAAGAACTGCGCGTCGAAAACGGCGTGCAGCAGGTGCTCTGCAAGCCGTTCTCGCCGCGCGAGTTGATCTCAATTGCCAATTCCTTGTTGGAGGCGGCAGTCACCCACTGAGAATTCTTGGATTTCGCAAACGGGTTCAATGTCCGATCCCAGCGAGTGATTCATGTTGGATTTCCTCTCCGAAAGAACGATCGCTCGGCACATGCTGACACTCGGCGGCATCGCGATCACGATGTCCTCGTTGGGGGCAATGCATCCGTGGATCGCGGGTTGCGGTTCGTTCCTCGTGATGACCATCGTGGTCGGAATCGTGGCTCTGCGAGGCGATGGCCGCGCGGCGGCCCTGATCGTCGCAGTCGCCGCGATGTTGAGTTCCGGTGTCTGCTGGTACAGCGACGGCGACCTGTCCCTGGTCCTCGCCTTGTTCGTCAGCATGTTTGGCACAGTCATCATGGGCTTGCTCAGTGCGATCGTCTGCAAGACCAGCCATAACCGCCTGCAAAAGATCAACGACCTGGAAACTCAACAATTGGAATTGGTTCGAAAGGTCTACGACTACGACGGCAGCACATGTTTGTCTGGTGAAATTCCGATCTTTGGGTTGAGTTCAAGCCCGGAAGCAGCGAGTCCGTCGGCCGAGAAGCCAGACACGGCGTTTGGCCAGTTGCTGTCAGAATTGGTCGAACCATCCGCCTCGCCGGTCATCAACCCGGATGTGTTTGACTTCGCGATGCTGCTGCTTTCGATGCAACAAATCGGGCACCGTTTGTCATCGGAACTGAAGTTCGATGCCCTGGTGTCCGCGATTCTGGATACGACGAAAGAAGTGCTTCGCTGCCAGCACGCGGAACTGCATCTGTGGAATGCTCGCGAAGAGCGATTCTCCAACGCCGTTCCGTCGGAAACCGCCCCACTTCCGGATTCGATGCGAGCCGTACTCATCCAAGCGGCCCCATTGCCAGCCTCGTTCGCGTGGGTCATGCAGCAACGTCGGATTTTGACCCAAAGAGATGTCCTCGCTGGGAAAGTGAAGGCTGCTGATTTGTCTGGCGAAACGCTGCCGAAAGCCATCGCGCCGTTGTTGGTTGGCAACGACCTGGTCGGTGTTTTGGTGGTCCATGACGCTGAAGACGAAGGTCCGACCTTCATCCGCATGTTGCATATCCTTGCCAACCATTGCGCTCTAAGCCTGAAGAACTCGCAGTTGTTCCGCACCATACAGGAAATGGGCCGCCGAGACGGGCTAACCGGCCTGCTACATCACGCTCCGTTCCTGGATGAATTGGAACGCTTGGTCGACGAGGCGCAGGCCCACAATCAACCTCTGACCCTCGTGATGAGCGACCTCGATCACTTCAAGGATTTCAACGACAACCACGGCCATCAAGCTGGCGACAAAGTGCTGCAAGAAGTGGCAAAGTGGTGGAGGGCGATCATGCCCGACCACGCAGTCCTGGGCCGGTATGGCGGTGAGGAATTCATCGGTGCGTTGCCGGGCGAATCTCTGAGCCGCGGCACCGAGTTGGCCGAAATGCTTCGCTCTGCACTGGCATCGCATCCCGTCAGTCACAATGGCATTCAATTGCACGTCACTGCCAGCTTTGGAGTCACAGAACTCGGCAATCCGGCAACCAATGCCACGCGGTTGATCCGCCTTGCCGATAAAGCTCTGTACCGCGCCAAAAATGATGGCCGCAATCTCGTGGAAACGCACGATCCGTTGCGTCCAGAAATTGCCATGTTGGCTGAAACCTCGCAGTTCTCGCTGCGATAGACCCTGGAGGATTCGACAATCATGGCGATCACTACGGAAACCTTCGGTCGAGTCCTAGTCGCGCACACGCCCGAAGAACTCAACGAAGAAAACGCTCGCGAGTTAATGAACGCTCTGGAGACTCCGGTCGCCAACGGGACGGTCTGTGTCGTCGCTCAAATGGATCGCACTGAGTCGCTCGACAGCGCAGGCCTGACGGCCCTTCTCGACCTGCGTGATGAGTTGCGACAGCACAACGGCAACCTCAAAGTCTGCAACCTGACCGAGACCGGCCAAAAGGTCTTCGAGCTGACTCGCTTGGACAACCACCTCGACACCTTTGATTCCGTGATCGATGCGGTCGCCAGTTTCCTGAGCGCGGGATAACCATTGTAGGTCAGGGGCGCTCGCTCATCTCAAACGCAACGGTTCTGAACAAAGCAGAAGTAGAGGAAAAGATCGCTGGGACGTTCTCATTGGGTGTGTTTTGGAAAGGCCCTTTGGGAATGGAGTCCCAGCGATGTGTGCGCAGATTAAGTT
>SXGS01472990.1_pt1 | contig 29797 bp, 27 predicted proteins | sample 3174681 | NCBI WGS metagenome assembly SXGS01 (sample SAMN11356861, study PRJNA531348) | freshwater metagenome | isolation source: freshwater sample F1-80 | place: China: Fuxian Lake, Yuxi | collected 2017-12-25 | reverse complement strand
GGAAAGGTCCCGCAGATTATCGAGCATCCAAAAATCGGGGCGGCCGCGCGCGCGCTCTACGACGAGGGCAACCGCTTGCTCGACGAGGTCGTGCAGAAGGGCACGCTGCGGGCACGCGCCGTCACGGCGTCTTGGCCTGCGAATTCGGACGGCGACGACATCCTCGTGTGGACGGACGCGACCCGTTCCGCGGAGCGCGCGCGTTTTCCCATGCTTCGGCAGCAACAGAGCAAAGACGAGCGTTCGCCCTGCCGGTCACTCGCGGACTACCTGGCCCCGAAGGACAGCGGGCTCGTCGACTGGCTGGGCGGGTTTGCCGTCACGGCGGGTCTTGGCGCCGAGGAGCTCGCGGCAGACTACCAAGCCGACGGCGACGATTACCGGGCGATCCTGGTGAAGGCCCTCGCGGATCGGCTCGCCGAGGCCGGAGCGGAGCTTCTGCACGAGCGCGCGCGACAAGCCTGGGGCCACGAAGCGCGGGAGCTCTCCAATCAGGAGAGGATCGCCGAGAAATACCGCGGAATTCGTCCCGCGTTCGGCTACCCGGCGTGCCCCGATCACAGCGAGAAGACGACCCTCTTTCGGCTGCTCGACGCCGAAGCGATCGGCATGGCGCTCACCGAGAGCTTCGCGATGACGCCGGCGGCGAGCGTGAGCGGGCTCTACCTTCACCACCCCGACGCGCGTTATTTCAATGTTGGGTCTATTGATCGCGATCAAGTAGAGGATTACGCGGCGCGCAAGCGTGTCCCGCTCGCCGAGGTCGAGCGCTGGCTGCGGTCGTCCCTCGCGTACGAGGCGGGCCTCGTCGCGGCCGAGGGAGCTGCCCGCTCGAACGCAGGATCGATCAGAGGCACGCGCCCGGAAACACGGTGAGGACCATGGTGCCGTTGGCGTCCGCTGTGCTGTGCACGAGGAGCTCGTCCTTGCCGTCCGCGTCGAGGTCGCCCGACGCGACCGAAGGTGTTCCCATTTTTCCCGCAGCCATCACCGGCACCTCCAGCATCGGCGCGAACGTGCCGTCGCCGTTGCCGCGGTAGACGGCGATGCTTAGAGGCCCCGCGTTGAAGATGGGCCGTGCGACGGCGAGGTCGAGACGGGCGTCCCCGTCGAAGTCGCCGCGGGTCATCTTGAACGTCAGCGGATCCGCGAGCGTCGCCGCCGGCGTAAAGCCGCCTTTGCCGTCGCCGAGATGCAGCTGGGCAGCCTCATTTCCGGCGGTCACGACGTCGAGCGACCCGTCGCCGTTGAAATCACCCGTGACGAGGGAGTTGGGAGCAACGTCGTTTTTGGCACTGGGCGCGGGGTACTCCACGAAGGCGGAGGCGTTGGGCCCGCCAACGTCGAGGTACACGCTGAAGGAGGTGGTGGAGACGTCGTGCGCGACGAGATCCGCCTTGCCGTCGTTGTTGAAGTCGCCGGCGGCAACCGAGAGGTAGGTCCCGGCCCAAGCCGACTTCGAAGCGAACGCGAGGGAGGTCGGCGCGGAGAACCCGCCGGCGCCATCGTTGAAGCGCACGCGGACGGGCATGAAATCGGGCACGGGGTAAACCTGGTTCGAGTAACCGAGATCGAGGTCGCCGTCGCCGTCGAAGTCGCCAGCCGCGATCGACCTTGCCAGGCCCGCCGGGTACGTCTTCGACGCGTACGTCCCGTTGGCTTGTCGTAGCCCGACGACGACGTTAAACGAGTCGTAGTTGGCATAGGCAAGATCCGAGAGGCCGTTCCCGTCGAGGTCGGCGACGATCACGTCGTAGGGTTCGGCTGGGCCGACCACGCCGGAGGAAATGGGGGCGCCAAACACGCCGTTCTTGTTGTTGAAGAACGAGCGTCCTCCGCCGCCCGCGGTCGCCGCCGTCACGTCGAGCCAGCCGTCCCCGTCGAGGTCGCCAGTGGCGATGTCCCAGACGTACACCTTCTGTGGGTACTCCGTCCGCGTCTTGAAGCCGAGTTGTCCGAGGCACGACTTGGGGTTGCACACGCCCGCCTCGCAGGCCTGCTTGTTCGGGCATGCGGTCATGCACGATCCGCAGTGGAGGGGATCGCTCGTCAGCTCGGCTTCGCAGCCGTCGATGGGGTCGGCGTTGCAGTCGCCTTTGCCCGAATGGCAGGCAAATCCGCAGACGCCCGAGCTGCAGGTCGGGCTCGATCCGGCCGTCGATGGGCAGCCGTTGCCACACGCGCCGCAGTGAAGGGCGTTGGTGGTCACGTCGACACATGCGCCGTCGCACTCGGTCTCGCCGTTCGGACAGGCGAGCCCACCACCCGCGCCGCCGGAACCGCCGAGGCCGCCCGTGGCCGCGGTCGAGACCAGCGCGCTTCCACCCGTGCCGCCGCCGCCGGTCGATGCGCCGCTGGTCGTCCCCGTGGCCTCGGGGCTCGTGATGGGGTCTACGAGCACGGCGTTCGCGCACGCTGCCGCGAGCAGCACGCCGAGGAAGCCAAGCGGTGGACCGAGGTTGGATGCGTTCATGGAGCTTCACCGTATCCTTGCCGGCGTTCACCCTCAATGGACCAGCAGGGGCGGGCGCCGGAGGATCAAGAGTGAGTGTCACGGTTGACTCTGCGGCGCTCGACAGGATCGCCGCACATCTGACGAGTGACCAGTCTCGGGTATACTCCATGGTCATGTTGCCGCCAGTCGTTGCGAGCGCCGCAAAGGACGTACGGCGCGAGCTAGAGCGGCAACTCCCCGGCCGTGTTGGGCGCGTCGTGGTGTTCGGCTCGACGGCCCGGGGCACGGCGAACGAGGACTCGGATGTCGACCTGCTGATCGTCCTCGATCACCTCGCGGTCGGTGAGCGTGCCCGCATCATCGACATCGCGGCGACCATCGGCTTCGAGCGCGACCTTCGCATCGTGCCGCTGGTGATCTCGGAGAGCGCCTGGGCCGAGCTCGAGAGCCGTGAGCTGCTCTTGCCACGCGAGGTCGCGCGCGACGGCGTCATCGTATGACCGACGACAATCGCCGAGCCAATGCACGCGCCGACCTAGCGGCCGCGGCCGATGCGCTGCGCGCCGCCGAGGCGCTGATCGACCTCGGCCTGCTGCGCGACGCGGTCAGTCGCGCCTACTACGCTGCGTTTCACGCGATGCGTCCGCTCCGAGCTTGCCGCGGTACGCGATCTGGTCGCGCGTGCTCAGGGTTTCGTCGACGATAAAAAGTGACTTGTCACTTTCTATAGCGCCGTGTAGGGTCCGGGCGTGACTCGAACGACGGGCAGTGAAGGCGCGGGGGATCGGGCAGGGGAGCTCGCCGTGCGCCGCACCCGCACCCCCGCCGCGCCCGCGCGCACCCAGGTCCAGCGCATGCCCGCGCGCCGCACCCAGGCCCAGCGCAAGCAAGAGACGCGGGGGCAGCTCCTCGACGCCGCGCTCGAGCAGCTCGTCCTTGCGGGCCTCGCAGCCTTCACCACGACGGAGGTCTGCCGCCGCGCGGGCCTGAGCCAGGGCGCGCTCTTCAAGCATTTCCCGGCGAAGTCCGAGCTCCTCGCGGCCGTCGCCGAGCACCTCTTCTTGCAGCTGCGCGCGCGTTTCGAGGCGGCCTTCGTCGCGCTGCCGAAGAAGCAGCGCAACGTGCACGGCGGGCTCGCGCTCCTCTGGGCCCAGATGCTCGATCCGCGGCTCGCCGCGGCGTTCGAGCTCTACACGGCCGCGCGCACCGATCGCGAGCTCGGCGCACGGCTAGCGCCCGTCGTTCGCGCCCACATCGCGCACATCGAGGCGTTCACCGTCACGCTCGTCGAGCTCGGCGATCCGGCGCGCGTTCGCACCGCGACGGGCCTCGCCATCGCCGCGATCCAGGGGCTCGTCTTGAACCAGCTGGCGCTGCCCGACGCCTCCCAGATCAAGCGGCTCAAGGCCGACCTCGACGTGCTCGGCGCGCTCCTCTTCGCCTCGGCCTAGCGCACTTTGCCCAACTCATTCCCTCGAGGACACCGTGCCCAACTTCGCCGCATTGCCCAGCTCCGCCGTATTGCCCAGCTCCGCCGTATTGCCCAGCTCCGCCGTATTGCCCAGCTTCGCCGTATTGCCCAACTTCGCCGTATTGCCCAACTTCGCCGTATTGCCCAGCTTCGCCGTATTGCCCAGCTTCGCCGCATTGCCCAACTTCGCCGCATTGCCCAGCTTCGCCGTATTGCCCAGCTTCGCCGTATTGCCCAGCTTCGCCATATTCCCCAGCTGCGCCACCGTGCAACGCTAGTGCCCAGAGACCGAACATGCGTGAGCATCTCGATCCGTCGCTCGTCGCGATCCCCTTCTACTTCGCTGCCATGTTGTGGGAGCGGCGCGCCATAGTCCGCCGGCGTGCGAGCGGCGAGGCCCTCGTCGGCTACGAACGGAAGGACACGCTCGCGAGCCTCGGCACCGGCATCGTTTCGGTGGCCACGGTCGGCGTCATCGGCCTCGGACAGATGGCGCTCGGAACGTGGCTCTACGGCCACCGCTTCCTGTCGCTCGGCGACGGCTGGCTCGCCTGGACGGTGGCGATGCTGGTCTGGGACTTTGCCTATTACTGGCTGCATCGCGCCGAGCACTCGGTGCGCATCCTCTGGGCCACGCACGTGAGTCACCACTCGAGCGAGCACTTCAATTTCTCGACCGCGCTGCGCCAGCCGTGGGCGCCCTTGTTCGCCTTCGTCACGTTTCCGCCGATCGCGCTCCTCGGCATCGAACCGTGGATCATCATGACCTCGGGCGGCATCAACCTCATCTACCAATTCCTCGTCCACACCGAGTGCGTGAACAAGCTGCCGCGCGCGATCGAGCTCGTCTTCAACACGCCGAGCCACCACCGCGTGCATCACGGGTCGAACCCGCAGTATCTCGACAAGAACCACGGCGGGATCTTGATCGTGTGGGATCGCCTCTTCGGCAGCTTCGAGCCCGAGGTCGAGCCCGTGGTGTACGGCCTCACGAAGAACGTGAAGAGCTTCAATCTGTGGACCATCTTCGTCCACGAGTTCGTGGCCATCGCGGGTGCCGCCCGACGCGCGCGCACACTCGGCGATTCCCTCCGGCACGTGTTCGCGGGACCGGGCTGGAAGGCGGCGCCGGCGCCGGCGGCAGTCCGCGGAACAGCGTCGGACGCGGCCGAGTAGCGCCCGTTCCAGCCGCAGGCCAATTGTCCACCGCGAGCGAAACCCGTGAAAAACTTGGTGAGTTTCACCGTGCGCTGGCGTTAGAATCTCGCGCGGGCACCGAACGCGAGGTTCGCGATGGCTACTCGTTCGTGCTCACTTGAGATCAAGCTTCTATCGGTCACGCTGCCGCTCCTCGTGAGCTGCGCCGCGGTGGAGCCGCACGGTGGCTACGGCGCCGAGGACGTCGACGGCGACGGCGTCCCCGACGATACGCCGGCTTTGGCCTACGAGGCGGGGCCGTTCGACAAGAATGACGTGCTCACGGACGGCGAGCTCACCGACTCGGGCGCGCTCGACGTGACCTTAGTGCAGGCGTTCTTGAACAAGAACCCCTATGGGTGGAAGTCCGTGCTCGCGACGTACACTACGGGCGGCAAGACGGCGGCGCAGGCGATCGTGGACGCCGCCAAGGCGCACGGCATCAACCCCATCGTGGTGCTCACGCGGCTGCAGCTCGAGCAGTCGCTGATTGGCAAAGAGACCGCCACGCAGAAGGCGCTCGACTACGCCATGGGCTGCGGCTGTCCTGACAATCAACAGTGCAATCCGGCGTACAAGGGCTTTGGCAAACAGGTCGACTGCATGGCCGCGCGGTTTCGCTCGTACCTCGACGATCTCGGCGACGGCGGCACCACCGTGGCGGGCTTCGGCGTCGGCAAGGGCAAGAAGACGCTCGACGGCTACACGGTGACGCCGGAGAACCAGGCGACCGCGGCGATCTACACGTACACGCCGTGGGTCTCGTCGGCGAAGAACCACCGCAAGATCTGGGCGCTCTTCGCCGACACCGTGGGCTACGACGGGCCTCTGCCGGTGATCCCCGACGGCGCGAGCGGTGCGGGCGGCATGGACGGCGCGGGCGGCTCCGGCAGCGGCGGCGCGGGCGGAGAGGGGCAGGGCGGTGGAGGGCCCGGGCCTCTCGAGCTCGTCATCGACAACGGCGGCGGTGCCACCGCGACGACGGCGTTCGAGGCCTCGGCCGAGTGGCAGCTCGGCACCAGCGCGCCCGGCAAATACGGCGCGAGCTACGCGTATCGATCGACCGGCGCCAGCGCGGACGCGGCGCTTTTTCGCGTGTACCTCGAGAGCGATCGCACGGTCACCATCGAGGCGTGGTGGACGGCGGGCGCCAACCGCTCGAAGACGGCGCCGTTCTTGGTGTTCGACGCCGCCGACACGAAGGTCGGCACGATCGAGGTGAACCAGCAAGCGGGCGGCGCCGGCTGGGGCCTGCTCGGCAGCTTCGCGCTCTCGAAGGGCTGGAACTCCGTCGCGCTCTCGCGCTGGACGACGCCGGGCTATGTAGTCGTCGCCGACGCCGTGCGCTTCACGGCGCCGTGACCGGACTCTCGCAGGATCGGGAGCGAGCGCCACGCGCACGCTACCTCACTTGCGGTCTCGCTCGTCGGTCGGGGGGCTCTTGCCGGCGCCGCCAGCCCCGCTCGTCGCTTCACCGCGCCGTGAGCGACACCACGCGGCCGCGCGTCAGCGGGTCCACTCGTCGAGGTATTTGGGCAACATCGCGCGCCAGGTCGGCCAGTCGTGGTTCCAGTCGGGCCCCCACGGATCGACGCGGTTCGGGATGCGCTTCTTGCCGAGCACGTTCGCCATCGCCCAGCTCTCTCCCATGTTCTCGGCGCGGCCGTCGCCCGAGGCGAACACGATGAGGCGCTGGCGCAAGACGTCGAGGTGCGGCCCGCTCAAGGTCGGCACGAACTGCAGCGGTGAGGAGACGAAGTAGTCCTCGGTGAAGTTCTTCACCTCGATGAAGCGCATGAGGTCGTAGGTGCCGCTCATGCCGAGCGCGCGGTGGAAGATGTCGGGGAAGCGGCACACGGCCGCCACCGCGTGAAACGCGCCGATCGACGCGCCCGAGGTCCAGATTGGCACGCTGTCGTTGCCGCAGTCGCGGCGGATCGCCGGCGCCACCTCGTGCTTCACGTACTGGTGAAACTTGTGCTGCATGGCCATGCGCTCGGCGGGGCTACCCTCTTTGCGGAACCAGGCGCTGCCCGCGACGCTGTCGCACGAGTAGATCTTGATGCGCCCCGCCTCGATGAGCGGCCAGAGCGCGTAGACGAGCTTCATGCGCTCGATCTCTTCGGCGTCGCCGCCCGCGGTCGGAAACACCAGCACGGGCTGCCCGTGGTGCCCCCAGCGAACCATCGTCGATTGAGCGCGCATGCGCTCGGAGTACCAGCTTGATTTGACGAACTCGTCGGCCATGGTCCCTCGCTTCATTTCGTAGTTCGCGTCTCGTGTCTCGAGTCTTGAGAGTCTAGCGGCCCTCGACGCGGCGCCACTCTTGGATGCGGTTGAAGAAGAGCTCGGTGAACTGGTCAATCTCGTGCTGCGGAAAGAGCGCCGTCACCTTCTGGCGCACGGCCGTCTTGGCCTCTTCGGTCCCGAAGAACTCGTGCGCTACCTCGTCGAGGTGGCCGAGGTGCTTGTCGCAGAACTCCTCGAAGCGCGTCGTCTCGAAGCGCTGGTCGGCGATCTGCGCGTACTGGTCGAGCTTCTCTTCGAAGGTGCCTTCGCCGGCGGCGATCTCGTAGAACGGCGTCCAGTCGAGCGTCTGACGCATCTTGCGCTTCGTGGCGGCGCAGAACACGCTCCACTTGATGTACGACTTCACGAGCCACGGAAAGTGGTAGTGCAGGCTCGTCACCTGGGAGTCGGGGCAGGGGTTCGCGAAGTCGATGGGGTGCCAGACGCCGTCGCGGCGCAGCGACTCGCAGCTGTTGAACTCCCACCCGAAGAACGCGTTGATCGTGAGCGTGATCTTGCGAAGGTGGTCGAGCTCTTTCTGTGAGATGAAATCGCGCTGCATCGTATAGCGATCGTGGAGCGGCGCGTCCGGGTCGTAGAGCACCGAGTGCGTCTGGGGCCCGAAGCCGATGCACCGCACGAAGCGGTCGAACGGGGCGACGGCCGCCTGCACGTGCATCACGGTCTTGCCGCTCTCATCGTACGCCTGGCGGAGCTTGGCCTCGTCCGGGCAGCGCGTCACTCCGCGCCAGCCGCCGCCGTCGTAGGGCTTCACGAAGAGCGGGTAGCCGAGCTTCGGGCCGAGGCGGCCGACGTCGAAGAGCTTGGCGTAGCGCGAGAGCGTGGGCTGCAGATCGGGGGTGGGCTCGTAGTCCTTCGGCGGGATCATCCACGTCCCGGGGATGGGCATCCCGAGGCGCATCATCGCGCAATAGGACGTGTGCTTCTCCATCGACTGGACCGCCCACGGGTTGTTGAACACGTAGAGGTCGTTCATCACGATGGCCTTTTTGATCCACTCGCGGCTCGTGTGGTACCAGTGCGTCAGCCGATCGATGACGACGTCGTATTTGCACGACTGCATGAGATCGAACGGCTCGATCGTCACGCGCTCGACGTGCATCCTGAGGGTGTTGCCCTGGTGCGGGATGCGCAGGTCGAGCCGGCGCATGATCCCCTCGTAGCAAGCGGGCCAGCAGATGTCGGCGCCGAGGGAGAGGCCGATGTTGCGGGTGATTTCGGTCATGGGGTGTCTCGCGGTGGGTGGCTGCCGAGCGGCGTCACTCGTAGACCATCATGAGGGGTCCGGGGAAGAGCCAAGACAAGCCTTCGCGCGATCGGTCGCGCCAGTTTTCCCAGTTGTGGCCGTCGCGCGCCTCGACGAAGCGCACCTGCATGCCCGTCGCGTCGAGCAGCGGGACGAGGCTCCGGTTCTCGTAGATGAGCGACTCGTACACGCCGCAGCTCACGAACACGCGCTCGCTCACCGCCGACGGCGCGCCGCGGAAGCCGTTCATGAACTTCACGACCGGATCGAACACGGGGCCGCGGTGGTTGCGTGAGCCGATGTCGGTGAAGGCGAAAGAGCCCGACTGGAGCAAGAGGCGCCCCCAGAATCCGGGGTAGCGGACCGCGGTCGAGAGCGACGCGACGCCGCCGAAGCTCGCGCCCATGAGGCAGCGGCCCCGCGGCTCGCCGATGAGCGGCCAGCGCGACTCGAGGTGCGGGACGACCTCTTCGGTGACGAAGCGGGCGTGGGCCTCGTGGTTCGCGTACTCCTTGAGCCGGTCGGGCGAGTCGAGGAAGAGCGCGACGAGGTCGGGGATCTCGAGCCGGTGGATGAGGTTGTCGAGGACCGTGCGCAGCCCCGCATATCTCATGTAGTCCGAGCCGTCGTGCACGACGAGCAGCGGGTAGCGGCGCGAGCGACGAAAGCGCGCGGGCAGGTAGAGAAAGCCGGTGCGCTTCGCCTCGAGGGCGGCGCTGTCGAAGGTGAAGGGCTCGAGCGTGCCGCGGCGCGCGAGGGTGTCGTCCTGCGACCACTCGGGGATGACGTAGCCCTCCCCCGCGAGCACCGAGTTGGCGCCGAAGGGATCGCGCGCGCGGTGGGGATTCAAGGGATCTTGGATCCACTGCGTGCCGCCGTTCTTCTGCAGCTCGAGCTTGTACTCGACGCGCGAGTGCGGCGGGATCTCGAGCGTGAGGTGCCAGAGATCGGTGCCCTCGACGAGGGTGAGCGCCTGCGCCGACTCGAGGCCGAAGATCCAGTGCCGGAGGTAGAGGGCGTCGGCCTCGCCGCGATAGATGAAGGTCGCGCTCGAGCCCTCGACGAAGGGGAAGCGCTTGCCCTCCATCCACGCGGCGATCGCCTCGGGGCTCGGCCCTGCGGCGAGCAGCTCCTCGATCGCGTGGCTCATCCCGAGCTCCCTTCGCCGAAGCCGGGGTCGGAGCCGCGACCCGCGCCGGGGGTCGACGGGCGAGCCGCGCCGGGGCTCGAGGGACGAAGTGAGCCGGGGCTCGAGGGACGAAGTGAGCCGGGGCTCGAGGGGCGAGCCGCGCCGGGGCTCGAGGGGCGAGCCGCGCCGGGGCTCGAGGGGCGACCGACCTCGAAGACGGGGAGGGTCGAGCCGCCCTCGGCGTAGAACGGCGCGGCAATTCCTGGGCGCGACGGCGGCGCGGGGGGGATGCCGTGCACCGCGGTCGTGCCGTCGGGAGCGAGCTCGACGATGCCGGTCGGCCGCACGAGCTCGAGCGATTCGTCGTGTGTGCGCTCGAGCGTGATCTGCCTGCGCTCGGGGAACGCGAGGCAGCGGGCGGGAGCGAAGCGGCGCGCGATGACGCCCACGCGCTCGTCGTCGTGGAGCTTGAGACGCGTCTCGGGGTGAGGGAGCACGACGAGGCCCGGGGCGAGCCCGAGCCCGCGATCGAGCACCTCGGCGGCGCCCTGTCCTTGCGGCGGGCTGTCGTGAAAGAGGACGACGCGGTCGGTGAGCACCATCGCGCCCGCGGACCAGCCGCACACGACGTGGCCGTCGAGCAGCTCGGCCACGCCGAAGAGGCGCATGCGGTTCAAGATGGACGCGACGTGACCTCCGGTGATGGCCAGGGCGTTGCATTGCGCGAGCATGTCGGCGAGCTCGCGCCGGTGGGCGGCGACGTGCGGGCGCTCGAAGGGCCGAACCTCGCGCTCGTACTCGGCGTGGACGCGCTCGCACTGCGCGAGGTGGTAGCGATCGAGGTCGCGGATCGCCTCGATCGACGCGGTCTTCTCTTCGGCGAGGATCTCAGGCGGCGCGCGCCGCTGGCGAATGACCTGGTTGGCATCGAGCTCGTGCTCGAGTCGGATGCGATAGAAGTCCTGCTTGTGGCGCAGCGTCTCTTGGCGCTTGCGATGGGCCGCGCGAAGCTCGCGGTCGTGTGCGAACACCTCGTCGGCGCGCCGGTGCAAGAGGAGGTTGAACGTGCGGCAGCCGAGGTGCTCGGTGAGCTCGCGATCCTCGCTCTCGCGCTCTTGCCAGCCGGCCGTAATCGTGGCGATCGGCCCCTCGAGCTCGAGCTCGTCGAGCGCCGCCTTCACCGTGGGATCGAAGCGCTGATTGCCGAGCAGCACGATGGCGCGCGGCGGGCGACGCGGGGGCTTCTGCGAGGTCCGGGCGCGCGGCGGATCGGAGAGTTTTCTGGCGCGCGGGTTCATGTCGACGGGCGGCGCGCGGCGACTCCGGCGGCGCAGGCGCGATCGCGTGCGGCTCGCCAGCTAACGGCAGCAGAGCTCACGCGGCGCGCACCTTCACGGTCTGGCCCGTGAGATCGAGCATCCGGCGCAGCTCGTCGTAGTCGGGGTGCTTGAGGCGGATCCAGGCGTTCGCCATGTAGCCGCCCTCGACCGGCTGGGTCGGCGTGCCGGCGCCAGGCAGATGCATGTCCATGATCCACTGGCCGAAGGCGCGCTCGAGCTGCGCGATCCCCTCGTAGCCTCGGATGCGGCCGTCGCGCTCCGGGCGTAGCGCGATGAGGCCGGCGGAGTAGCGGCGCGAGAGCGCTTGGCTCGGTCGGCCGTGAACGACGGCCATCGCCCACTCGCGATAGATGTCGATGTCGTTGCCCGTCGCGTAGAGATCCCACGCGCGCACGCCGGGCGGGCGACACCCGATCTCGCTGAAGTTGAGTCCCTTCGGCCCGTAGAACCACTCCATGTGCGTGGCCGTCGTGCCGAGGTCGAGCGCGGCGATGACCTTGCGCCCGAGCGCCTTCACTTCGAGGTAGCCGGGGGCCGAGTCGACGCGGTTCGTCGCGATGAACTGGGGGCTGATCCAGCGGTGGCGCATCGCGTCGAGCACGTTCGGGTAGTAGTGAGTCACGAACTCGTGGGCGACGTTGCCGCCGATGCTGATCGTGTCCCAGAAGCCTTCATGTCCCTCGATGAACTCTTCGGCGGCGATGCTGCGGCCTTGACCGACGCCCATCGCGCGCAGGCCCGCTTCGAGCTCGCGCACGTCGTCGACCCGCATCGTGCCGGAGGCGCCCGCCGCGTCGCGTGGCTTCAAGATCAGCGGAAAGCCGACCTTGAGCGCGAAGGCGCGGAGCTCATCGGGATCGCTCGAGCCGAGCGACTGCGCGCAGGGGACGCCGGCGGCGCGCAGCGTCTCTTTCATCGCGGGCTTGTCGCGGCAGAGGAACGTCGAGTGCACGCTCGTGCCGGGGATCCCGCAGGACTCGCGCACCTTCGCCGCGGCCATGACGTGCGCCTCGATCGTGGCCTCGAGGCGATCGACGCGCACCTGGCTCTGCACGCGCTTCACCGCGCGCTCGAGGACGACGGGCGAGGTGACGTTGGGCACCTCTTCGTAGTGGTGGAGCCAGCTCTTCAGCTCGTCGCCGAGCATCCCGATCGGCCGCTCCCCGATCCCGGTGACGCGAGCGCCGACCGCGTGCAGGGCGCGGACGAACTCGCGCTGGTTGGAAGGGAACGAGGGCTCGATGAAGACGACGTCGGCGGGCATGAATCGGCGGACACGTTACCATTCGGCGCGCTCGTTCGTAAGCCACGAACACCGCGTTGCGTGAGTCGCGCGCGGGCGGGCGCTCGCTAGATCGCGCGACGCCTGACCGGCCGAGGTCAAGGCGCGAGCTTGCGGTAGAGCTCGGCGTACTCGCGGACGCGCCTGCGCCACGACCAGTCCTCGCGCATGCCGTTGTGCTGCAGGCGCCGCCACGCCCCGCGATCGCGCCAGCACTCGAGCGCGTAGCCGATGGCCCACTTGAGCCCGCGCACGTCGAAGTGCTCGAACGAGAAGCCGTTGCCGCGCCCGTTGCGGGCGTCGAACTGGCGCACGGTGTCGGCGAGGCCGCCGGTCTTGTGCACGATGGGCGGCGTGCCGTACGCGAGGCTGTACATCTGATTCAAGCCGCACGGCTCGTAGCGTGAAGGCATGAGGAACATGTCGCTGCCGGCCTCGATGAGGTGGGCGAGCGGCTCGCTGAAGGTGTTTACGTACGCGACGTTTCGCGGGGCCACCTTGGAGAGCTGCGTGAAGAGATCGGCGTAGCGCTTCTCGCCGCTGCCGAGCACGACGAGCTGCACGTCGGCCTGCCGCAAGAGCGCGGGCAAGACCTCGAAGAACAGGTCGAAGCCCTTCTGCCAGGCGAGGCGCGAGACGATGCCGAAGACCGGGACGCCGCGGCGATAGGGCAGCCTCGTCATGTCGAGGAGGGCGCGCTTGCATGTCTCTTTGCCGGCGAGGTCGTCGGCCGAGTACGTCGCGGGGAGGAGCGCGTCGTTTCTCGGGCTCCACACGTCGTCGTCGATGCCGTTGAGGATCCCGAAGAGCACGTCGCGGCGGCCACGCAGGTATGCGTCGAGGCCGACGCCATGCTCGGGCTGCTGGATCTCGCGCGCGTAGGTGGGGCTCACCGTGGTGATCGCGTTCGCGTGCAAGATCCCGGTCAGCATGAAGGAGAGCCGTCCGGCGCGGAGCTCTTCTTGGTGGAGCTGCTCGGCGGCCTGCTCGAGGCCGACGTCGGCGAGGACATCGGCGGCGAAGGTGCCCTGGTGGCCGATGTTGTGAATGGTGAGGACCGTGCGCGTGTTCGAGAACAGCCGGTCCCAGGCGAACACCGTGCGCAGCGTCACGGGCACGAGCCCGGACTGCCAGTCGTTGCAGTGGACGATGTCGGGCGCGAAGCCGAGCTGCTGAGCGACGCGGAGCGCGGCCAGGCCGAGGAAGGCGAAGCGGACGTGCTCGTCGCCGTCGCCCGAGTAGATCGCGGGGCGGTCGTAGAGCTGGTTGCACTCGATGAAATAGACCGAGACGTTGGTGCCGGGCAGGGTCGTGCGCAGCGTCGAGAACCGCAGGATCCGCCGGCCCATTCGCACGTCGAGCGGCGGCACGACGAGCTCGACCGGGTGCTCTGCCTCGCGAATGCGCCGGTAATACGGCACGACGACGCGCACGTCGTGCCCCTCGGCGGCGAGCGCCTTCGGCAGGGCCGCGGAGACGTCGCCGAGGCCGCCGGTCTTGGCGAACGGAGCGACCTCGGAGGAGATGAACAGGATGCGCATCGGTGGGTGCGGGCAGCGCTAGGCGTAGCGGACGCGAACCGTGCTGATGAGCTTCTCGAGCAGCTCTTCCACGACCCCGGTGCGCTCGTCGCGCACGATCGCGTAGCCGTCGCCCTCGTAGCTGTCGCTCTTCGGCGCGCCGATCGTCGGCAGCTTCGACTCGACGACCCATTTGCCGACCGCGCGCTGCGCCTCGTCGCCGCCTTCAATCCCGGCGACGCGCCCGCGCCCGATCCCGCGGAAGAAGGCGCAGCCGACCGCGTAGCGGCGATGCCACGGCGTGTCGAAGGCGCCGTCGATGGTCGCGCGTGCCCACGCGCGGTAGGCGTCGGTCTCGGTGGCGTAGCTCACCATCTTGACGATGTTCGCGCCGGGCGGGCGCTGCGCGATTTCGCCGATGGCGATCGAGCCGTCGGTGCGGCGAAACCACTCCATGTGCGTGAAGCCGTCGCGCAGGCCGAGCGCGTCGATGGCCTTGATGCCGACGCGGGCGACCTCTTCATATTCCGGGCGGTCGATGTCGCGCGGGAGCATGCAGCACCACTGGATCCAGGGGTTCTCGACGACGGTGAGCGGCGGCGGCAGGTAGTGCGAGATCGAGCGGGCGCGTCCGCGGCCGCCGACGGTGATGGTCTCGAAGCTGCCCTCGGTGCCCTGCAAGAACTCCTCGCCGAGCACCGGGTTATCGCGGCTCGCGCCCATGCCGCGCACGCCCGACCGCAGCTCGGCGAGGTTCGCGACGCGGAAGGTCGCCTTGGCGCCGAGGCCGGCCGGGGGCTTGAGCACGATCGGAAAGCCCACCTCGTGCGCGAAACTATCGGCGTCTTCCATCCGCGTGATGAGCCGATGCCGTGCGACCGGCAGGCCCGCCTGGCGCAGGCGATCTTTCATGCGCGCCTTGTCGCGGAAGAGATCGGCGGTGTTCGGATCGGTGCCGGGGACGCCGAAATGATCGCGCGCGACGGCGAGCTGCACCTGCAGCGGCTCGAGCACGCCGACGATGCGATGCGGCTGCCCGTGGCGGCGGCGCAGGACGTCGATGGCGCCGATGAGCTCCGAGGCGGCGAGCGGGTTGTCGACGCGAGCGAAGTCAGCGAACAGCCGACGCTCCTCTCCGCGCGGCTCCTGGCACACGACGCCGAGGACGCGGACGCCGTCGAGGCGAGCTGCGGCGCGCACGAAGCGCAGCGTGGTCTCGAGGGGGAAGGGGGCGACGAAGACTACGGAACGCATGGGGGGCGGCAGGTTATCGCGAAAAGTGCCATAAATCTCGGGGATTCGCGCGCTCGGCCGCTTGTGGGAGAGAGGCGGCGCTCGCGGCGACCCGCCGTTTTTTGCGTGACGACTCCCGCGGCTCGCCCACTATGCTGCGCTCGTCGCGATGCGAGTCGTCTTCTTAGCGCCGAGCTATCCGCCCGAGATGCAGGAGTACACGCGTGGCCTCGCGGAGGTCGGCGCCGAGGTCTACGGGATCGGCGACAGCGCCCCCGGGAGCCTGCCGAAGAAGCTGCGCGGCTACCTCACCGACTACCTCGCGGTGCCGCGCATCATGGACGAGCGCGACGTCGTGGCGCGGGCGAGCGCGTGGCTGCACGGGCGCTCGATCGATCGCGTGCTGACGAACTGGGAGCCGCTCGTGCTCTTGGCGGCGCGGCTGCGCGAAGCGTGGGGCGTGCCGGGCATGAGCGTCGACACGGTGCGCGGGTTTCGCGACAAACAGCTCATGAAGGAGCGCGTGGCGGCGGCGGGGCTGCGCGTTCCGCGCTCGCGGCGCGTGACGAGCCCGAGCGAGGCGTGGGCGGCCGCGGAGCAGATCGGCTACCCGCTCGTGGTCAAGCCGATCGCGGGCGCCGGCAGCGCGGACACCTACCGCGTCGACGACCCGAAGGAGCTCGAGTCCGTGCTCGCTCGCACCGCGCGCGTGCCCGAGGTGAGCGTGGAAGAGTACGTGACGGGGGAGGAGTTCACCTACGACACGGTGAGCATCGGCGGCCGACCCGCGTTCGAGAACGTCGCGCAGTATTTGCCGAAGCCGCTCGAGGCGCGAAGCGAGCAGTGGATCAGCCCCGTCATCATCACGGTGCGCGACCTGTCGCAGCCGAAGATCGAGGAGGGTACGGCGCTCGGGAGGCGGGTGCTCGGCGCGCTCGGCATGGGCGATGGTTTCACGCACATGGAGTGGTTCTACACGCCGGGCGGCGAGGCGGTGTTCGGCGAGATCGGCTGTCGGCCGGGCGGCGCGCACCTCGTCGATCAGATGAACTACACGGCGGACGTCGACCTCTTCCGCGAGTGGGCGCGCGTCTCGTGCTGGAACAGCTTCGAGGGCTCGACCCAGCGCAAATACAACTGCGGCATCGTCTTCAAGCGCGCGAAGGGCAATGGCCGCATTACGCGCATCGAGGGCCTGGGCGACTGGCTCGAGCGCTGCGGGCCGTGGGTCATGGATGAGCAGCTCTTGCGGCCCGGCACGCGGCGGCGCGACTGGAAGCAGACGCTCGTCAGCGACGGGTTCGTCATCGTGCGCCATCCCGATTGGGACGCGTGCAAGCGCATGGCCTTCCTGGCGGCGACCGACATCACGATGTACGCCGAGTGAGCGGGATGATGGAGGGACGCGTGCTCGTCGTGGGCGGCTCGGACTCGGGCGGCGGCGCCGGGATCCAGGGCGACACGAAGACCATCACGGCGCTCGAGGGCTACGCGGCGACCGCGATCACGGCGCTCACCGCGCAGAATACGCGCGGGATCTTCGGCGTCGTCGCCGTGGAGCCGAGCTTCGTCGCCAAGCAGATGGAGGTCGTGCTCGACGACCTCGGGGCCGACTGCATCAAGACCGGGATGCTGTGCTCGGCGGAGATCGTCGAGGCCGTGGTGCGCACGCTCGAGCGGCGCGCGCGCGGGATCCCGATCGTGGTCGATCCGGTGATGGTCGCGAAGGGCGGAGCGGCGCTCTTGCGTGAGGACGCGCGGTCGCTCGTGAGCCTGCGCCTCTTGCCGATCGCGTCGCTCGTGACGCCGAACGTCCCAGAGGCCGAGGCGCTGACCGGCGTCGCCGTGAAGACGGTGGACGACATGGCCGACGCGGCCGACCGCTTGCTGTTGCGCGGCGCGAGCGCCGTCCTCATCAAGGGCGGCCACCTCGAGGGCGATGTCGTGACGGATCTCTTGCGCACGGCGGACGGCGAGGAGCGGCGCTTCGTCGGACCGCGCATCGACTCGCGCCACACCCACGGCACCGGCTGTGCGCTCGCCTCGGCGATCGCGGCGGGGATCGCGCGGGGCCTGCGGCTCACCGACGCGATCGAGCGCGCGCGCGCCTACGTGGCCGCGGCCATCAGGAGCGCGCCCGGCTTCGGCTCGGGGCACGGACCGCTCGACCACGCGCACCCGATCGCCGGGCAGCGGCTCGGCTGAGCTGCGAGCGCAGCGCTCAATTGCTTGCGATGCGGCGCTGACAAAGCGCGGCGAATTTCTGATTCGCCTTCGCCCCGCTAGCTGCACGTTCCGAGCGTGTTGCCTGGGGCGCTGCACGTCTTGCCCGAGGGGCAGTCTTGCGCGCTGAAGCAACCGGCGGCGCACACGCCCGCGGCAGTGCAGACTCGCTCTTTTCCCGCGTAGCCGAGGTTGCAGGCGGAGTGATCGAACGGCAGGCAATCGGTGCCGAGCGGCATGAGCGCGTGGCTCGCGCCGAAGTGGCCGCACACCGTGACGCCCCAGCCATCGATCGCCTTGGCGAAGCCGCATTGGCTAGGCGGCGCGCCGAAGGGAGCGCAGCTCGCGGCCGAGTCGCATTGCGGCATGCAGATGGCGGCGCCCTCTGCCGGCACGCACTCGGACGCGGGCCACGGGCACTCGCTCGGCTTGCCGCACGGCTTCGTGCAGAGCGCGTGGCGGCACATCAGGCTCTGGCAGTCGCCGTCGTCGTCGCACGGATCGAGCAGGCCAGTCGTGCCCGGCGTCATCGAACCGCCGGCGCCGCTCGTCGTCGACGTCGTTCCGGCCGCGGGGCCGCTGCCGGTCGCTGCCGCGGCGTTCGGCGCACCGCCGGCGCCGGTCGAGGCGCTCGTGGTGTTGCCGCTGCTCGCTTGCGCGCCGGGCCCGGTGCTCTCGCGGGGCGCGCACGGGCCGCACTCGCCGAACGATTCTCCGTCGGCCTCGCACGCCTTCGTGCCGGGCTCGCCGCCGTCGCAGCGGCAGAAGATGTTCTCGCCCGGATCGCAGAGCGTGAGCTCGTGGAGCTCGTCGTCGCCGGAGGCGCAGGCGTGGCAAAACGCGAGGAAGAGGCCCGCGGCCAAGCAAAGTGGCTCGCGAACGAGGCGCCTCGCGACGCCGAGCGGGGTCATGCGTCGCCGCATCCGCACTCGGCCACGGCGCGCTCGACGCAGAGCACGTCCCACTCGCTCTCGCAGCAGAACGCGTCCGCTTGGCACACGGTCGTCGCGCACAAGCTGCACTCGGCGAGGAGCGCTCCGCCGAGAGAGCACTCACCGTGCGCGCACACGGCGGGTTCTTCGCCGCCTTCGTGGACGATGTCGTCGTGGGGGGCGAGCTCGCAGCTGGCGCTCGCCGCGGTGGCCGAGACGCAGTCGTTCCATAGCGGCGCGCAGTCGCCCGGTCCGGCGGCGCTGCAGTCGTCGTACTGGCTCTGGCAGAGGGTGCACGCGGCCTCGCCCGCGGCGGGCTCGCAGCCGGCGGTCACGATCCCGTGGGCGGCGCGGCACGCCTCGAACTGGTTCTGGCACGTCGCGAAATCGCCTCCCGCGGTCGCCGTCATGCAGCCCGAGAAGCTCGACTGGCAGGTGCCGCACGCGACCTCGAGCGGCACGGCCTTGTCGGCGCTGCACTGTGCGGCGATGTCGGCACGGCGGATGAGCAGCGACTTGCAGACGCCGAGCTCGAGCTCGCACGTCGCGGCGCCGGTCGCCTGGCACTTCGAGTATCGGGCCAGACATAGCGTGCAGCCTTCGCCGTCGGCGGGCGCCGCGCACGTGTCGTCCGCGAGCGCGTGGCCCGTGCGGCACGCTTGCCACTGATCGCGGCAGCTCGCGAAATGGGACTCGACCTCGGCGGTGGACGCGCACTCGACCAAGATCTCGCGGCAAATCCCGCACGAATCGACGTCGCTGACCGCCGCGTCGCCTCGACCGAGCGCGGCCTCATCGGTGGCGCACGCGCCGAGTCCGAGCTGGCCAATGCCCAGCAGGCCAAGGCCCAGCAGGCCAAACGCCATCCTGGCGACGGCGGAGGGACGTCGATTCATCGGTCGCGCCGTAGGCACACATTGTGCCACCATGTCGGCAGGCTTGATGTCACGCGAAATCGGGCAGGTCCGGCAGGGCGGGTGGATCGGGTGCTTCGCTAGGTGTACTGCGGGCGATCCAGTGCGGCGGGAGACAGGCGCGGTGCAATCCCGTCAGGGCGGCTGGGCCTTTGGCTGGGCCGCGCCCGCGCGGAGCCGACCGAGCTCGGCCCTCGCAGCCGCGTACTCGACGAAGTTCGTGACGCCGGTGGCGATCGTCAGCTCGAAGCTACGCGCGGCTTGCTTCGCTCGACCGTGCGCCATGTGCCGCGCGCCGACGTAGTAGTGCGCCTCGCAGGCCTGCTCGAGCTGCTGTCGCCCGTCGCCGCGACGGGCGCGCCCGATGAGCACGGCTTCGCTGATCCGCCCGAGGAAAAACGCCGCGACCGGGCCAGGCCATGCGGAAGAGTCGAGGGACGCGGTGGTGCGCGCGAGCTCGAGCTTGCCGTCGCGCGCCGAGCGCTCGCGGGCGAGGTAGAGCCACAATTTGCAGTAAGGCCACTCGCTGCGAAGCTCGCACAGCCGCTCGAGAACGCCGACCGCCTCGTCGAAGCGGCCGAGATTGTAGAGCGACATGCCGTGGAGGTACGGGCCGAACCAATCCTCGGGCGCGAGCGCGGCGAGGCGTGCGGCCGGACCGAGCGCCCCCTCGTAGAGGCCAGCGCCGTAGCGTTCCGAGGCGAGAGCGCGACACGAGTCGACGCTGCCCTTCGTGCATCCGCGCTCGAGCAGCGCGCTCCTGTCGGGGGCGTCGGTTTGGCCGCCGAAGAGCGCGTTTTGCGCGGCGAGCTCGCGGCACGCTTCGCCACCGTCGCTCGCGTCGTCCAGCATGCAGGCACGGAGCAGGAGCGCGCGCCCGTGTGCGGCATCGGTCGCGACTCCACGTCCGGCGAAGTGGCGCTCGCCGAGCATGCGGCAACCGAGCGCGTCGCCGTGTCGGCATGCGGAGTCGAGGCTCGTCGCGGCGGCCGCATCGTCGGTGGTGGCCGCGGCGCTGAGACGACATGACGCGCCGTCGCCGAGCATGCAGCCGCGCGCCAGCGGTTCGTGGCGCTCGTCGCCCGGGTCGAGGTGCGCCGCGTGCTCACGGCAGCCTCGCCCGGAGCCGAGCTCGCACGCGCGAGCCAAGAGGCGCGACAACGCGACGGTCGAGGTCGCATCGCCCGCCGGCTCGAGCGCGAGATCGAGGCACGCGGCCGCGACGTCGCCATCGCATGCGTCCCGCAAGAGCACGGCGCGGCAGCCCGGAGCCATCGTCGCGCTCCCGACCGCGTGGCACGCCGACCGATCGCCCTCGCGGCAGGCGAGCTCGGCGTCGCTCGGGAGCGCCTGGGCGCCGTCGACGGGGCGCTCGGGCTCGCGGCACGCGAGCACCGGGGCCGAAGCGCGCGGTAGTGGTGGGGGCGGCGCTGCCTCGGCGCTCGCCTCGATCGCGGTCGGCGGCGGGGCGACGATCACGGCGCGCGCAGGTTTAGCGGCGCGTCCGCACGCCGCGAGCGTGATCGCCGTCAGCGCGATCGCCGCCCGCGTAAGAGCGCCGAGCGAGCGGCGGCGCGCGACTCCCGGGCCTTCGCCTCGGCTCACCATGCCGCGAGTATGGCACCGCGCTCGATCGAGATCATGACGACTGCGCGAGGCAGCGACAGGCGCGCGCTCGACGAGGTAGCGCGCCCGTTCTCTCCTTTACGCGGGTTGCCGGAGCGGCTAGTGACAAGGCCTGTCATGTTGATGGCATACGCAAGCGTGGCGGCGTTCTTCGCCGTTGCCGGTGGGTTCGTCCTCGTGTCGATGCTCGCGGGCAAGCTCATCCGCCCCGACAACATGTACCCCGAGAAGCGGGACACGTACGAGTGCGGGGAGGCGCCGGTCGGGCCGGCGTGGTTCAACTTCAACCCGCGCTTTTACATCGTCGCGCTCATCTTCATCATCTTCGACGTCGAGATCGCGTTCATCTACCCGGTGGCGCGCGTGTTTCGGCGCTGGGTGGAGCAGGGCAGCGGGCTCTTCGCCTTCGTCGAGATTTTCCTCTTCGTCGCGATCCTGATGCTCGGCCTCGTCTACGTCTGGATGAAGGGCGACCTCGAATGGATCCGCGCGATCAAGGGCGATCCGCGCGGCGCGCACGACGTGACCAGCGGCATCAAGGCACCGGATGCCGAGGCGCGCGTCGCGGACTCCGCTGCTGGGGCTGCTCGCGGCGCGCGGCTCGACGACGCGGCGTGAAGCCCGAAGGGCCGCAGGTTTAGTCAATCAGGACATTAGTCAATCAGGACATGGGTCGGCCCGCGTCACGACGACGAGCGCGATCGGTCAAAGAGGCACGATGGATGGTTCGAAGCTCAACCTGATGGCGCCGGCCCCGGGCTACGACGCCCGCTATTCCGACGACCAAGGCGGCGTCATCACGACGCGCGTGGATCAGGCGATCAACTGGCTGCTCAACTGGGGTCGCTCGAACAGCGTGTGGTACATGCTGTTCGGTCTCGCTTGCTGCGCCATCGAGCTGATGCAGACGGGCGGCCCGCGCGGCGACTTCGAGCGCTTCGGCTCGGCGCCGCGCCCGAGCCCGCGGTCGAGCGATCTCTTCATCATCGCCGGCACGCTGACCTACAAGATGGCGCTGCGGGTCAAGCGGCGCTACGACCAGATGTCGGAGCCGCGCTACGTGATCTCAATGGGGAGCTGCTCGAACTGCGGCGGCCTCTTCCAGTACGCGTACTCGGTGTGCAAGGGCGTCGATCAGATCATCCCGGTCGACGTGTACGTGCCCGGCTGTCCGCCGCGGCCCGAGGCGCTGCTCGAGGGGCTGCTCAAGATCCAGGAGCAGATCAAGAACGAGCGCTATCTGCAGCATCGCTACGGCGTCGGCGTCGTTCCGCCAGGCGCCGAGGCCATCGGCTGAGCGGCGCGCGAGCTGGGGTGCGAAGAAATGGAACGGCGGCGCCGCAATGAAGCGGTGTGCGCGCTCAGTCACGAAGGCCACAACGATTGATAACTGGCGATGAAGGCCCAAGAAATTTTTGAGCGGGTCCGGGCAAAGCTCGGCGACGAGGTGGCGACGAACCTCCACGAACAGGCGGGCGGCGACAGGGACGCGTGGTTCCAGATCGAGCCGTACCGAATCGAGGAGGTCGCGTCGTTGCTCAAGACCGACGCGGAGCTGCACTTCGATTACCTCGAGTGCATCACGGGCATCGACTTCCCCGACGACAAGCAGATCCACGTCGTCTACCACGTGTATTCGTACGCGAAGAAGCACCGCATCGTGCTGAAGTGCATGCTCGATCGCGAGGATCCCGCGCTGCCCACGGTGTCCAGCGTGTGGCCGACCGCCAACTGGCAAGAGCGCGAGTGCTTCGATCTCCTCGGCGTGTTGTTCGACGGGCACCCCGATCTGCGCCGGCTGCTCTTGCCGGACGACTGGGAGGGGCATCCCTTGCGCAAGGACTACACAGAAGCGGACGAGTACCACGGGATCCCCACGGTGCGGCCGAACCCGATCGAGCTGTTCGCGCTCCGCGTGCCGTCGAAGGCGGGCGCGGACGCCGGCGCCAAGAAGGAGTCGTGAGATGAGCGAGGTCGTGTTCGCCAACGAGATGGATGAGGAGATGACCCTCAACATGGGTCCGCATCACCCGTCGACGCACGGCGTGTTGCGCTTCATCGTCAAGAGCGACGGCGAGATCATCCGCAAGGCGATCCCCGACGTCGGCTACCTGCATCGGTCGATCGAGAAGATCGGCGAGCGTTGCACCTACCCGGGCTACATGCCGTACACCGACCGCGTCGACTACGTCGCGGCGATGTTCGCCAACGAGTGCTGGGCGAGCGCGTGCGAGAAGCTCATGGACATCGCGGTGCCGAAGCGCGCCCAGTACCTGCGCGTTATCTCATGCGAGCTCAACCGCATCTCGAGCCACATGATCGCGCTCGGGGCGATGGCGATGGACGTCGGCGCGATCACGCCATTTCCGTGGGCGCTGCGCGAGCGCGAGCGCATCAACGACCTCATCGAAGAGCTGTGCGGCGCGCGGCTCACGTTCAACTATCACCGCATCGGCGGCGTGTCGTTCGACCTGCCGAAGGGCTGGAGCGACAAGGCGCTGCGCTTTCTCGACATGTTCGATCCGGCGATGGAAGAGTTCGATCGCCTCATCACGAACAACGACATCTACATCAAGCGCCTCGCCAACGTCGCCGTCATCAGCGCGACCGAGGCGAAGGACTGGGGCCTCGTCGGACCGAACCTGCGCGCCTCGGGCGTGAGCTGGGATCTCCGCAAGGACGACGGCTACTCGGTCTACCCGGAGCTCGACTTCGACGTGCCCATCGGCAAGGGGCTCGTCGGCACGGTCGGTGACTCGTGGGACCGCTTCTGGCTTCGGTGCCGGGAGTGCTGCGAGTCGAGCAAGATCTTGCGGCAGGCGCTCGTGAAGATCGACGAGCACCCCGAGGACGACATCCTCGGCAAGCTGCCGAAGAAGCTGAAGCCGGTGGGCGAGGCGTATGCGCGCATCGAGAGCGCCCGCGGCGACATGGGCTGCTACGTCGTTGGCCGCGGCGCGGAAGAGCCCTACCGCGTGCGCTTCCGCACGGGGAGCTTCACGGCGATGGGCATCATCGAGGCGAAGAGCCCGGGCCTCTTCGTCGCGGATCTCGTCGCGCTGATCGCGAGCCTCGACGTCGTCGCGCCCGAGATCGACCGCTAGCTTCAGACCGCGCGATCACGGCGTCGCGCTCGACTCGAGGAGGCGCGAGACCTCGTCGTAGCGCTCGAGGCGCACGGGCACAAAACCGTGGATCGACCAGTCGCGCGCGAGCTCGAGGCTCGTGGTCCGGTCGTCGATGAGCTCGAAGAGCGCTTTGCGTAAGCGGAGCGCGAAGTCGCGGTCGAAGGACCGGTGCACGACGACGCAGTCGAGCGGGATCCGCGCCGTCTTCGCGACGACGCGCAGCTTGCTCACGAGCTCGGCCTGGCTCGGCCGCGGTTCGTCGATGAATCCGCTCGCGACCGCGGCGGCGTCGACCTCGCCGTTCACGAGCAGCTCGAGCGCCTTCTCGTGATCGCCTGCGATGACGCTCTCGCCGAAGAACGTGTTCGGATCGTGGCCGCGCGAGCGCAAGAGGGCGCGCGGGTAGAGGTAGCCCGACGTGCTCGACGGATCGACCCACGCGACCTTGCGGCCGGCGAGGGCCGCGAGGGAGCTTGCGGGATCGTCGGCGCGCACCATCACATAGCCGAGGTACGTCGGCGAGCCGGCGCGCGTCGCGGTCGCGATGGCGACGGCGGGCAGCGTGGCGCGGGCCTTGGCGTAGGCGGCGGGCGAGAAGAAACCGACATCGACTTGTCCCTCGGCAACGAGCGTCGCGAGCTCGTCGTAGGCGTGCGCGATCTTCGGCTCGACCGGCAGTCCGAGGGTGCGCTCGAGGTAGCGCACGAGCGGGGCGATGCTCTGGCGCGTGCGTTCGCCCGATGAAGGCAAGAAGCCGAGTCGCACGCTAGGGGGTGGCGTGCGCGGCTCGAGCACGAGCAGCGGATCGAGGGTCTTCGGCTCGGTCCGCGGCGCGCTGCTGCAGGCCAAGGCGAGCGGGACGAGCGAGAGGAGCGATCTCCGCGAGAGCGAGGTCGACGGCGGTCGACGTTGCGATGTCACGGCGCTGCCTCCTTCGACGATGACTCGAGCGTGACGCGATTTCGCCCGTCGCTCTTGGAGCGGTAGAGGGCGCGATCGGCCGCGGCGAGGAGATCTTCGATGCGCCTTGTGGCCGGCGTGCGGGACGCGACGCCGAAGCTCGCGGTCACCTTGCCCGAGAGCTCGGGCACGCTCTCGTGGTCGGCTCGCGCGAGCATCGCCCGCATGCGCTCGGCTGCCTCGCACGCGGCGTCCTCGGGCGTCTCGGGCATGAGCACGGCGAACTCTTCTCCCCCGATGCGCGCCACGAGATCCGACTTGCGAGCCGCGCGTTCCAGCAGCGCGGCGACGTCCTTCAAGATGGCGTCGCCTGCCGCGTGTCCGAAGCGATCGTTGACCGACTTGAAGCGGTCGGTGTCCACGAGCACGACGCTCAGCGGCCGCTCGTTGCGCCGGGACACCTCGAGGGCGCGGCGTGCGTGCTCGTCGAAGGAGCGACGGTTGTCGAGGCCCGTGAGCGCGTCGGTCGTGGCGAGCTCGAGCAGGCGCTCGTTCGCGAGGTTGAGCTCTTCGGTGCGGAGCGAGACGGCTTCTTCGAGATCCTGGGTGTAGGACTCGAGCTCGCCGGCCATCGCGTTGAAGCTGGTGGCGAGGCCGGCGAGCTCGTCCTTTCCTGCGACCGTGGCGCGCGCGCTCATGCGGCCACGTCCGAGCTCCTTCGCTGCCCTCGAGAGCTCGCGCAGCCTGCGACCGACCATGCGCCGATGCAGGAGATCGAGCACGCCGCCGAGGACGAGCATCGTGCCGATCACGAGCACCGCCGCGCTCCGCTGCTGTCGCGCGATCGTGCGCTCGAGGCGACTTACGTCGAAGGTCGCGCGAGCCACGCCGAGCCTCGCCGTCACCTCGATCGGTACGACGACGTCGAGGCGGTCTTGTGAGAAGCGGCTCGTGGGCCGCAGGGCCGCGAGGGCAGGCGCTGCCTCTGCGGCGGCTTCGTTGAAGCGCGTCGGATCGAGCGACGCGAGCACGCGACCATCCTCGCCGATGATCTCGAGGGTGCGCGCATCCGGGAAGCTCTCCGGAAAGTTGGAGACGTTGTCGAGGACGCCCTGCACCTCGTCGTGCCGAAGCCCTGCGACGGCGGGCGCGACGGCGAGCGCGAGGAGCTGCATCGACTCGAGGTGCGCACGAGCGAACTGCTCGCGATGGGCGCGCTCTTCCTCCGAGAGGCGCACGCCCGTAGCGGCAGCGCCGACGACCGCGATCGCGACCGCGATGGTGAGTGCGATCTTGAGGGAGAGCCGCATGGCCGTTCGGTGCGAGCGGCGCGGACGTCAGCGCTTGTCGAAGAGGCTCTCGAGCTTGCGCGCGAGGGAGCTCTCGCTCACGACACCGCGTGAGTAACTTCGCACCGTGCCGCCTTTGTCGACGACCACGATGGTAGGGAGCGAGGTCGCGTCGTACGTGGCCTGCGCCTCGCTGCCCTCGTCGGCCAGGATGAAGTAGCTCAGGCCCTTCTGCTTCGCGTAGCGGGCGGCGAGCTCCGCGGGCTCCCCGACGTTGATGCCGAGCACGACGAGCTCGCCCTCGTGCTTGCGCGCGACGCGATCGAGGATCGGCGCCTGCTGCGCGCACGGGCCGCACCACGTGGCCCAGAAGTCGAGGACGACGACCTTGCCCTTGAGCTGCGAGAGGCGAATGCGCGCGCCCGGCTCGCCGTTGGCCGCCACCGCGAGCTCGAAGTCTGGCGCCGGCTGGTTGACGAGCGGCGACTCGAACGAGAGCCGCGGCATGATGACGAGCCCGAAGAGGGCGCTCAGCGCGACCAGCGCGGCGATCGCCGGGTACAGCGTCTTGCCGGAGTAGAACTCGGGCTGTGCCATGGGGGGGAGGGTACGCGCAGTCGGGAGGGTAGCCGCGGTCGCGGGGGGACGCGCAGTCGGGAGTGTACGCGGTCGCGGGGGGACCGCTTGCGCCGCGCTACTTGGCGATGGCGCAGTCGCTCACGGTGCCGGTGTACCAGCCCGCGCCGGAGTACCATGGATCGCCGGGCTTCCACTGCACCTGCGCGGCCTTCGCCTTGCCGTCGACGGTGAGCTTGCAGGTGACGGCGAAGCGCGGGCCGGGGCTATCGAAGTTCTCCTTGTCGAGCTTTTCTTTGAGGGCGGGCTGCGTGAAGAGACCGGCGACGAGGAACTGCACGCGATCGGTCGTCGTCACCGGCTGGAGCAAGTTCGCGTCCTCGCGCGCCGTGCCGGTCGCTTTCTCGTGGCGCTTGTTCGCCGCGGCGAAGGCGCAGTGCTTGCCCGCGACCTCTTCTTCCATCGCGCACGCGAGGTTCTTGAAGTCCGGGCTCACGAGGGTAATTTCCACGTTCGCGACCTGGCCGACCTTCCAGCTCGGCTGGGCCTGACCGCCCTCGCCGCCCTTGGTGCCGAGCAAGCCGAACGCCGCGAGCAGGCCCGCGACGAGCAAGCTGAACGCGATCACGTTCCGCGCCGAGAAGCCGGACTTTCGCGCACCCGCGACACGCTGCGGCCGCTTCGCGTCGCCTGACTTCGCGCCTGTCGCCTTCACGCCTGTGGCCTTGCCGCTGATGGCCTTGCCGCCGGTGGCCTTGCCGCCGCCGGTCGGTTTGGAGTGCGAAGGAGCGCTAGAGGACTCGGCGTCCGTTGGCGCAGCCTCGTTTGAGTCAATGTCCGTTGGCGCAGCCTCCGTTGAGTCAGCGTTCGTTGCCTCAGCCTTGGTTGCCTCAGCCTCCGCCGGGCTTGCGCTCGCGTCGTCCTTGCTCGTGCCCTGCGCCTTGCCGTTGGCGAGCTCTTCGCTCTCGTCGTGTGCCATTGCGGGCGGCAATCTAGTGCCACGATTGACAATAATCGAGGGCCAAGATCACGGACGATCACGGACGCGGCGGAGGCGCCGGCGACTCGCGGCGAGCGGGCGCCATGCGGAATTTGATAGGGCCTCCGTGGATCGCCACGCTAGAAGGCGCGAGATGATCGGCCAGGGACACGGCCCGAAGAGCAAGATCGTCGGCACCGGCAGCTCTGTGCCCGAGCGGCTCGTGACCAACGCCGAGCTCGAGGCGCGGCTCGGGACGACGGACGCCTGGATCCGCGAGCACACCGGCCTGTCGGGGAGGCGCGTCGCGGCCGACGGGGAGACCACGAGCGATCTCGCGGCGGTCGCGGCGAGGCGCGCCATCGAGGCCGCGGGGCTCACCGTGGCCGATCTCGATCTCATCATCCTCGCGACCTCCACGGGGGACTCGCCGTTGCCGGCGACGGCGGCGCACCTGCAACACAAGCTCGGCGCGGATCTCATCCCGTCGTTCGACCTCGGGGCATCGAGCGCGGGGACTCTCTACGCGCTGACCGTCGCCGATCGCTTCATCGCCGCCGGGACCTTCAAGACGGTGCTCGTCGTCGGCGCCGATCTCGCGTCGCGCGTCATCGATCCGGAGTGCCGCACGATGAACGCGATCTACGGGGACGGCGCCGGGGCCATCGTGCTCACCGTGGCGGATGGCGCGAGCGGGATCCTCTCGTCGACCCTCCATGCCGACGGGACGCTCGCGGAGCTGATGGGCCTTCCGGGCGGCGGCGCGGCCGAGCCGCTCACCGCCCTTGGCCTCGCGAACAAGCGGCACCGCCTGACGATGGACGGCGCACGCATGCGGGAGCTCACCGAGCGAAAGCTCACGAGCTTCTCGACGCGCGCGCTCAAGGCCGCGCGTATGACGAGCGCCGAGCTCGACTGGGTCGTGCCGCAGCAAGGTAACGCGCGCATCGCCGAGGCCATCTCGCGGCGCCTCGGGTTTCCGCCCGAGCGCGTGTTGCTCGAACAGGGCAGCCAGGCGAACACCATGGCGGCCTCGCTTCCCATCGTGCTCGACAACGCCGTGCGAGCCGGAACGATCCGCGCCGGGCACACCGTGCTCATGTGCGCGCTCGGCGCGGGCGTCACGTGGGGCGCGCTGATCGTGCGAATGTAGTCACTTGACTACAGGCGGGCGGCGCCAAGGCAATGCATCGAGAAGTTCGCAACGCCGGGTAGTTCGACGCCCCCGACTTGGCGAGGGCCCAGGCGCTACCGCAAGGCAGTGCTCAGCTCGTCGAGGAGGCGCTCGGTGGACTCGATGCCGTTCGCGAAGCGTTCGCTCGGCAAGGAGCGACGCGAGAGGCGCATGTCGGGCGTGATGCGGAACGGCACGCGGCTCGCCTTGATCAGCAGCGCGAGCTTCTGCGGATCGAGGGGCGTGTCGTCGCGCAGGTAAAGGGTCGCGCCCGATGCGCTCGCCTCGCACGAGAGCACGCGCAGGCGCCGCAAGTCGGTCTTGAGCGCCATGAGCTGCACGAGCCGGCGCGCCGCCTCCGGCGGGCGGCCGAAGCGGTCCTCCATCTCGGCGCCGAGCGCGGCCACGTCGTCGCGGTCGGGCGCTCCGGCGAGACGCTTGTAGAGCGAGAGGCGCACGCCCACGTCGGGGACGTAGTCGTCCGGCAAGAGCGCCTCGACGTCGAACGAGAGCTCGGGATCGATGTCGACGCGCTGCGGTTCGCCGCGGAGCTCGGCCACGGCCTCTTCGAGGAGCTGGCAGAACATCTCGAGACCGACCGCGCCCACGGTGCCGGTCTGCTCTCCGCCGAGGAGGTCGCCGCCGCCGCGGATGTCGAGGTCGAGCGACGCGACCTGAAAGCCGGCGCCGAGCTCGCTGTAGCGCTGCATGGCCTCGATGCGCATGCGTGAGTCGTCGCTCATCGAGCTCTCGGGTGGGACGACCAAGTAGCAATAGGCGCGCTCGCGCGAGCGGCCGACGCGCCCGCGAAGCTGGTAGAGCTGCGAGAGCCCGAGCAGATCCGCGCGGTCGATGACGATCGTGTTCGCGCGC
>SXGS01068148.1_pt1 | contig 29837 bp, 24 predicted proteins | sample 3174681 | NCBI WGS metagenome assembly SXGS01 (sample SAMN11356861, study PRJNA531348) | freshwater metagenome | isolation source: freshwater sample F1-80 | place: China: Fuxian Lake, Yuxi | collected 2017-12-25 | reverse complement strand
GGTGATGCCCGCGCTGAAGGGCAAGCTGGACGGATACGCGATGCGCGTCCCCACGCCCAACGTTTCCGTGGTGGACTTCGTCTGCATCACGGCGAAGGACTGCACGGCGGACGAAGTGAACGCGGCGCTGAAGGCAGCTTCGGAAGGCCCGCTGAAAGGCATTCTCGGCTATACCGAGGACCCGGTGGTGTCCACGGACATGTTGCGCAATCCGCACAGCTCCATCGTCGATTCGCAGTTGACGAAAGTGGTGGACGGGAACCTGCTCAAGGTGGTCGCCTGGTACGACAACGAGTGGGGCTACTCGAGCCGCGTGGTCGACCTGATCGAGTTCCTAGCCGCAAAGGGCCTGTAACGATCGATCTCCTCGAAGCCGCGGCTTTGACCGGCCGCGGCTTCTCCTCGATTCCGCGGGCGCCGATTTTTCGTACCCGGGGCAGGGTTCTTCTGCGTCTCGCCGAGTTGAGGTTACACTGGGAGTTCCGCGTTCGATGATCCGCGTCCTCATCGCCGTCGCCGCCGCCGCTTTGCCGGCGCTGTCCTGGCAACAGGAACGCGGCCAATTAGATTACAGTTCCGCAATGTTTACGGTGATGGCGGCCGTCAACGCGGCGGGCTACGACACGGGCTTGGAGTCGCCGGCGAACCATCCGCTTCGCAAGGCGGTCCGCGAGGAAATCGCGCGCCGCAATCCGCCCTCGCTCCCCGAAATCCGGGCGTTTCTCCGCCAGCACCGGCAGGAAGACGCGGCTTGGGAGTTGCGGCAGTACATGTCGTTCGCAGTGCTGATCGAGGACGCGCCCAAGTTCGACTTCCGTCTGAGGAACAACCAACTTCCGCCGGACGTGGCGGCGCTCGAGGGGCTGATCCCCTTGTTGCGAAAGTTCTATCAGGAAGCGGGCATCGAGGATCTCCACAAACGGTCGATCCCGTATTACGACCAGTTCCTGGCGAAATACCAGATGCCTACGATCAAGGCGGTGCAGGAGGTTTCGGCGTACCTGCGGGCTCCCACCAGCGGCGGCTTTCTCGGCAGGCGGTTTCAGATCTACGTGGACCTGTTGGGGCCGCCCAACCAGATCCTGCGCATGAGCTTTCTCGGCGACTACTTCCTGATCGCGACGCACTCGGCCGAGCCGCACATCGACGACGTTCGCGAGACGTACCTGCACTTTCTGCTGGAGCCGCTCGCCACCAAGCATGGCGAAAAGATCGAGGAAAAGCGCGGCATCTCCGACTACGTGCAGGCCGCGCCGTTTCTGGCGGATCACTACAAGCAGGATTTCCTGCTGCTGACGACCACGTCGCTGATCCGCGCGATCCAAGCGAGGCTCGCGCCGGCGGCCGGCCGGCAGCGGATGGTCGACGAGGCAATGGGCCAGGCGTTCGTGTTGACGGCGCACTTCCACGATCAACTGCCGGCGTACGAGAAGCAGGAGACGTCGATGCAGCAGTACTTTCCGGATCTGATCCAATCGATCGATCTGCGCAAGGAAGGCCGCCGTCTGGACGCGCTCGAATTCTCCAAAACGCGCCCCGTGCGGAAGGCGAAGCCAGTGGCCGCGCCGCCTCCGCCCGCGCCGAAGCCGTGGGAAAAGCAGCTCGAGGCGGCCGAGGACGTGTACGCGGCGCGCAAGTTCGACGACGCCCGCAAGGCGTTCGCCGCCGTGCTGCCAATGACGGACGACAAGTCCGTCCACGCGCGCGCCTACTTCGGACTGGCGCGGATCGCCGCGCTGAACAAGGATCCGGAACTATCGGAAAAGCTGTTTCAGAAGACGTTGGAACTGGGCCCGCCCGCGCAGGAAAAGGCCTGGACATTGGTTTACCTCGGCCGTCTCTCGTGGGCGGCCGGAGACAAGGAGATCGCGGCGGCCCGTTATAAAGAGGCGCTCGCGGTTCAAGGCGCATCGCCGAAGGCCCGGGACGCGGCCGGGAAGGCTTTGCGGGAGACACAAGATCCCAAGTAAGGAGATTTCATGAAGAAGGTATTGACCGCCGGTTTGCTGGCCGCTTGCGTGCTGCTGGCGCAGCCCAAGATCAAGTCGAAGAAGGAAGCGGAGGCGTGGCAGGCGATCATGTCGGCGCAGGGTCCGGACGCGCAAATCGCGGCCGTCGAGGGTCTGCTGACCATGTTCGCCGACACCGAATTGAAGCCCTATGCGCTCCAGATCGCGATGGAAGCCGCGCAGCAGAAGAACGACACCGAGAAGGCCGTGATCTACGCGGAGCGCAGCCTCGAGGCCGATCCAAAGAGCTACAGCGCCATGCTGACCATCGCGCGGATCACCGCCGCCGGCACGAAGGAGTTCGACTTCGATAAGGAAGAGAAGCTCAAGAAAGTGGACAAACTGGCCAACGACGCTATCGAGGTGCTGAAGACCGCGCCGAAGCCGAATCCGCAACTTCCCGACGAGCAGTGGGCGGGCGTGAAGAAGGATCTGACGTCGCAGGCGTATGAAGCGTTGGGCATTGGCGCGATGGTCCGCAAGAAGTACGACGACGCCATCACGCATTTCAAGGGGGCCATCGACAACGCCGCCGGTCCGGAGGGCTCGCAGACCCCAAAGGTCCGGATGGCGATGGCGATGAACTTCGCGGGCAAGTACGACGACGCGCTGGCCGTGCTGAACCCGCTGCTCGAGGATCAGAAGCTCGATCCCGCGATTCGCAAGTTCGCGGCGCAGGAGAAGGTCAAGGCGTCGATGGCGAAGATGAAGAAGTAACGGATGATCGACTGCCTGGAATCGCTCGAGCAGCGGCTGGAATACCGCTTCCGCGACCCCTCGCTTCTCGAGCGCGCGATGACCCACAAATCGCGGGCGTTCGAAACGGCGCACGCCGCGCCGGACGAACGCCCCTGCGACAACGAGCAGTTCGAGTTCCTCGGCGACGCCGTGCTCGGGTTCCTGATCAGCGAACTGCTGGTGAGGCGCCACCCGGGCTTCGAGGAGGGCCGCCTATCGAAGTTGAAGGCGTACCTGGTGAGCGCGACGCACCTCTACGAAGCCGGGCGCAGGCTGAATCTCGGCGAGTACCTGCTGCTCGGCCGCGGCGAGGAACTGAGCGGCGGGCGCTCCAAGCGCGCGCTGCTGGCCAACGCGGTGGAGGCCATCATCGCGGCGATGTATCTCGACGGCGGCATCGAGCCGGTGCGGATGTTCGTGTTGAAGTCGGTGGTGGGCGAGTTCGACGAGGCGAGGGGCAAGGACGAGTCGCTGGTGGTCGACTACAAGAGCGCCCTGCAGGAAGCGGCGCAGGCGCGCGGTTTGCCGATGCCGCGCTACGTCACGGTTCGGGAGAACGGTCCCGAACACCAGAAGACGTTCACCGTGGAGGCGCGGATCGCGCCGGTGCACGCCGAGAGGGCGGAGGGGACGTCGAAGAAAGCGGCCGGCCAGTTGGCGGCCAGGCTCGTCTTGGAGCGGCTGGTGGGACAGACGGCGGCGCTCGCCGAGGGCTAGCGCCTCGCGGCAGCCGCGAGCTTCGCGCGGAATCCGGGCCTCGCGAGGACCTCCGGATTCACCACGTGATCCGGGGCGCGGCCCTGGCGAACCGCCAACGCGCCCGCCCAAGCCTGGCGCCCCATGTCGCGGAACAACTCCTCGGTCCAGCACAGCGAATGCGACGTGAGGATCGCGTTCTCGCACCCCTTCAGCGGAGAATCGGCCGGCAGCGGCTCCTGTTCGAACACGTCCAGCGCCGCGCACCGGATGGAACCCGCGAGCAACGCCCGCGTCAGCGCCACTTCGTCCACGATCGGGCCGCGAGCCGTGTTGATCAGCGCCGCCGTGGGCTTCATCATCGCGATCCGTTCCGCCGAGATCAGCCCACGCGTCGCCTGCGTGAGTGGACAGTTCACCAGCACGTAGTCGGACTCGCGCATCACCGTGTCGAGATCCGTCAGTTCGGCGCCCAGTTCCGCCGCCTTCTCCGGCGCGACGGCCGGATCGTGCGCCAGGATCCGCGCGAAGCCGAACGGACGCAGCAGCCGCAACGCCTCGCTCGCGATGTTGCCCAGACCCACCGTGCCGAGCACCTTCTCCCGTGGCTCCTTGCCCAGCACCTTGGTGCTCGCCGCCCATTCGCCGCGGCGGATCAGCCGGTCTTTCCACACCAGATTGTGCGACGCCGCCAGCACCAGCAACACGATGGACGACGCCACGGGCCGCACCACCGCGTCGCGCGTGATGTAGACCGCGATGTCGCGCTCCGTGCACGCGGCGAGATCGACGTTGTCGTATCCGACGCCATACCGGCCGATCGCGATGAGCGAGCCCGCGCGTTCGAGCGACGCCGCCGTGACGCGCGGCTTGAGCGACAGCAGCACTTCGGCGTGCTCCAGTTGATCGGGCGCGTACTCGGGGAGGTAACGGTCGAGGAACCGGTGGGACAGGCCTTCGACGCCCTCGACGGTGGAGAGTCCGATGTCGGGAAAGACGGGCTTGCCGTTGTCGTCGAGGAAGTCGGCGGAGAGAGTCACTCGCAAGATAGCCTCCGAGGCGGCCGCGCTACAATGCTGGCGCGCCTTCCATGATGTTTACCAGGTATTGTGAGAGCGTGTCCTCGACGCGCTGCTTCCCTCCGATAGAGTCTTCGTAGAAAATCGTGCGGTAGGGGCGCACGTCGAACGGAAGGTCCTTGCCCGTCCGGTCGGCGATCAGGATCAGAGGTTTCCGCAACGCGTCCGCGTAGCCGACCTCATAGTAGACGTTGGGATTGGCTGGCGTGATCTCCGCGATCACCACGCGAGACTCCGCGATCTGCTTGGTGATGTCGGCCACCACCAAGCCCGGCGAAAAGGTCTCGTCGGCGCGGAAGGCGTCGAGTCCCATCCTCTTGCAAACGGGAGAGATCACTTGTTCGTAAAGATCGTCATATTTCTTGGTGTTGAACTGCATCACGACGAACGCTCGAGGGCGAACAGGATCGACGCGAAAGTGACGGAAGCGAACCTTGCCGTGGCTGGCGCAAAAAAGCCCCATCTGTTGGCCAGCATCCGGCTGGGGAACCCTGCATTCGGCTACATCGACTCCATTGATGGTCAGCGTCACCGACGAGCCCCGGCGCCACGCTTGCAGGCGATACTTGCGGTTGGGTTGGAGATTTCCCCTATCGCCACCCGCCGTGAAGTTCTGCCACGACTTCTTCGGAAGGTGGTCCCCAGCCGTTTCCGCAGAGTCCTTGGAAACCCACCTCCGGACCGAAAAGAAGCCTACTGGCGCGTTCAACCCGGCATTTAGCATCTCGAGAGTTCGCGTATCGTGTTGCAGCACGATCTCGGCAACCGAGCGGTGATCCACCACATCGAACTCGACCTCCACTGAGATCTCTCCCTCGATGAAACGTTCGTCGCACACCGTGAGTCCAAAGGCCACGCTCGGGCCGCGCTCCTCGGGAGCCCGCCCCGAATTGGGCGACGGCGGCTGCTCGGAGGGTGGGGTATCCGAGCCGTGGAAGTCCAGTCCACCATCCACCGTCTCGAAATGCCCGAGCATGCTGACCCACTCGCGGTGCCGCGAGGAGTCCTTACCATGTTCGCCGTTGCCGTTCGTCCGAATTTTCGAAATTGAGCTCATGTCGGTTGCCTCACGGCATGCTCCAATCATACCTGGGACCGTTGTTCGATAGTGCGCCGTTCCCGCCGCTTCCCCGCCGCTTCGATTGTCGCCGGCCCCCCGTTCGTAATAAGATACGGCCAAGGAGTTCCACGCCCATGTTTCGACTCGACGCCGACCGCCCGGTGACATTTTGCGACGGCCTTCGCCGCCGCGACTTCCTCCACATGGGGTCGCTCCCCGCGCTGGGCCTAGGAATGCCCGGATTCATGGGCCTGAAAGCGATGGGCGCGACCGGCAAGGGCAAGCGCGACATGAACTGTATCCTGCTGATGCTGGTCGGTGGTCCGTCGCAACTCGACACGTGGGACATGAAGCCGAACGCGCCGGTCGAAATCCGCGGTCCGTACAAGCCCATCAAGACCAATGTCGCCGGCATCGAGATCAGCGAGAACTTCCCTCGCATGGCGAAGCACGCCGACAAGTTCGCGCTCATCCGCAGTGTCCACCACACTGCCGCCGCCGTTCACGATACCGGTCACCAGATGATGCAGACCGGCCGCTTGTTCCAGGGCGGCGTGGAGCATCCCCACTTCGGCTGCGTGCTCGGCAAGCTCAAGGGACCCAAGGGCGACGTGCCTCCGCACGTGCTGCTGCCGCGCCCCATCGGCAACACCGGCGGCAACATGCCGCACGGACAGAACGCCGGATTCCTCGGGAAAGCGCACGATCCCTTCGTGCTCAACGCGGATCCGGCCGATCCCAATTTCCGCGTGCCCGATCTGCTGCCGCCCGATTACCTCTCCGCCATGCGCGTCGACCGGCGCAAGAACTGGCGCGAGGCGATCGACAAGGAAGTGAGCAAGTTCGAAACCTCGCCCGAGGCGCGGCTGCTCGATTCCACCTTCCATCAGGCCTACACGCTCATGTCGTCGCAAAAGGCGCGCGAGGCGTTCGAACTCCATCGCGAGCCGGAGAAAGTTCGCGAGAAGTACGGCAACAACCGCTTCGGACAAAGCTGTCTGCTGGCCCGGCGCATGATCGAGGCGGGCGTTCGGTTCGTCACCGTCAACATGTTCGAGACCGTGTTCGACGAGATCACCTGGGACATCCACGGATCGAAGCCGTTCAGCCCGATCTCCTGCTATCGCGATCTGGTGGGGCCGATGTTCGACATGGCGTATTCGTCGCTGCTCGAGGATCTGGCCGAGCGCGGCCTGTTGAGCGAGACGATGGTGGTGGGCGCCGGCGAGTTCGGCCGCACCCCCAAGGTGAATCCCGCCGGCGGACGCGATCACTGGCCGCAGGTTTGGACGATGCACGTCGCCGGCGGGCCGTTCAAGGGCGGACAAGTGGTGGGCAGTTCGGACGAGATCGGCGCGTACCCGAGAGACACGCCGGTGACGCCCGGCATGATCGCCGCGACGATCTACAAGGGGCTCGGCATCGACCTCGAGACGGAGTTGCCCGGCGCCCAGGGACGGCCGATCCCGCTCGTCGACCGCGGCGTGGAGCCGATCCATCAACTGTTCGCGTGATGCCGATATGAACCGGACGCTCACCGCGCTCGACGAGGACGAGAGCCTCTTCCGCCAGCAAGTGCGGAAGTTCGCCCGTGAGCGTATCGCGCCCCATGTCCGCAAGATGGATGAGGAAGCTCACTTCCGCGAGGACCTGCTGCGCGAGATGTTCGATCTGGGCCTGATGGGCATCGAAATCCCGGAAGAGTACGGCGGCCAGGGCGGCACGTTCTTCCAGGCGGTGCTCGCGGTGGAGGAGCTATCGGCGGTCGATCCCACCGCGGGCGTCATCTGCGACGTGCAGAACACGCTGGTGATCAACGCGCTGCTGCGATGGGCGAACGACGATCAGAAGCGGCGCTACCTGCCACGCCTGGCCACGGACACGCTCGCTTCGTACGCGTTGTCGGAGGCGGGCTCCGGCTCCGACGCGTTCGCGTTGACCACGCGCGCCGAGGCTCGCGAAGGCGGCTATGCGATCACCGGCCGCAAGCTGTGGATCACCAACGCGGCGGAAGCGGGGCTGTTCCTGCTGTTCGCCACCGTGGATCCGGCGGCCGGCTACAAGGGCATCACGTGCTTTCTGGTGGAGCGGGGATTCCCCGGTTTCGCGGTGGGCCGCAAGGAGGACAAGCTCGGCATCCGCGCCTCGTCCACCTGCGAACTGATCCTGGACAACTGCTTCGTTCCGGCCGCCAACGTCGTGGGCGAACCGGGCAAGGGCTACAAGATCGCCATTGAAACGCTGAACGAAGGCCGCATCGCGATCGGCGGGCAAATGTGCGGACTCGCCCGCGGCGCGCTCGATCACGCCATCGCCTACGCCGGGCAGCGCAAGCAGTTCGGCAAAGCGATCGGCGAATTCCAGGCGGTGCAACTCGACTTGGCGGAGATGGCCACCGACGTGGAGGCGGCGCGGCTGTTGACCTACAACGCCGCGCGGCTTCGCGAGGCGGGCCAGCCGTTTCTGAAGGAAGCCGCCATGGCGAAGTACTTCGCGTCCACCATCGCGGAGACGGTCGCCAGCCGGGCCGTTGAAATTTTCGGCGGGGTGGGTTTCACTAAGGAGTATCCGGTGGAAAAGCTCTACCGGGACGCCAAGATCGGCCGCATCTACGAAGGAACCAGCAACATGCAACGCGTGACGATCGCCCGCCAGTTGCTCGGCTGAAACCGCGCCGGAGGCGGCGGCATCCAAGAGGTAAGGACAATGGTCAAACGCATTCTCTCGACGGTGGCGCTAGGCGCCGGACTCGCCTTCGCGGCCGCCAAGGGTGAGCCGAACGAAGGTGAGGTCGCGAGCATCATCTCCCGCTTCGCCGCCAGGGAAAGCGAATTCCTCAAGGCGCGCGAGGCTTACACATACCGCCAAACCGCCCGTATCCAGGAGATGGACGAGTCGAACCGCGTGATCGGCAAGCACGAGGTGGTGTCCGACATCATCTTCAGCGGCGAGGGCAAGCGAACCGAGCGCGTGGTGCGCGCCCCTTCTCCGACGCTGAAGAACATCGGGCTCACCCCGGAAGACGAGCAGGATCTCCGCTCCGTGCAGCCGTTCGTGCTGACCACCAAGGACATCGACAAGTACTGGGTGCGATACATCGGCAAGGAGACGCTCGACGAAATCCCGTGCTTCGCCTTCGCCGTCAAGCCGAAGAAGATCGAGCCCGGCCTGAGGTACTTCGCCGGGATCGTCTGGGTGGACGACCGCGACCTGCAGATCGTGAAGTCCTACGGCCGCGGCGTCGGCGTGAAGAAGAAGGGCTTCGACAACCAGTTCCCGAAATTCGAGACGTTCCGCGAACAGATCGACAAGAAATACTGGTTCCCCACCTACACCGTGTCCAACGACACGCTGATCTTCGACAGCGGCCAAAGCCAGAAGATCAAGATGACGGTCAAGTACGAGAACTACAAGCAGTTCAAGTCGGAAACCACGATCACCTTCGGCGAGGCGGCGGACGAACCGAAGCCGCAGCAACCGAAGCCTCCGTCGAAATAGCCGCGCGAAGCATCGCCAAGCCGCGCCGCTGTGACGGCTTCTGGCGATGCCGTCCTGGCTACAATGGAAGTGGAGGCGATCCGTGCGTCAAGTATCCTTGCAGGAATTTCGTAGTCGGGGAGCGAGGGCGCTCGCGGAGGTTCCCCGCGGCGAAACGGTGCTGCTCGCGGGCCAAGATGGACCGGCCTATTTCCTCGTCCCAGTTCTGGGAGACGCGGCGTTGCAGGACCAGGAACTTCGCAGAGCCATGGCCAAGGCGAGCCTCAGAGAGAGTTGGCGCCTGGCTAAGGCCTCCGGCCTGGACCGCATGAGCGAAGAGGACATCGGCAAGGAAATCGACGGAGCCCGCTCCGCACACCTCCACGACCGCGACACCAAATGAGATTGGCCGTGTTGGACACGAACGTAATCGTGTCCGCCGCCATCAAGAGCGAAGGCCCCTCAGCGAAACTGGTCTCGGATTGGGTCCTGGAGGTCGCCTGTACGTCGCGACCAGTCCGTGCATCGTTCGGGAGTACAGGGAAGTCGTCCGGCGGCCCAAATTCCAGCGCTACCGATTCCCGCCAGATTGGCTCGAGTTCTTGATCGAAGAGAGTCTCCAACTAACCGACGCCGGCAATTGGCCCCGAGCCCTTCCCGACCCGAAGGACGCGATGTTCCTTGGCTTGGCCCACGCGGCCGGCGCTTGGCTCGTCACAGGCAACCTGAAGCACTTCCCGGAATCCGCCCGAATGGGAGCCACGGTGGTCCCGCCCGCGGCTTATCTCTCCCACCTCGAGGCAAGCGGGAACCGGTAGCTCCTGTGCCGTCGAATTCGCGAAAGCCGTCGGCGAATGACCTGATTCGCCCCGGAATGTCGCGTATCCCCATGAGGGCGATGCGATGAGTTCCAAGTTCCGCTTCCTGGCGTTTCGCGACACCGAGTTCGACCAACCCGGCGCGTGGACCGTCCGTGAAACCACCGCCGCTCGCGCCCGGTACCGCTCGAAAGGAGACGTTCTCTGGGCGGAAGTGGCCGTCGCGCTCCCGTTTCCGGCCGCGCGCGACGCAGCCGGCGCCGCCTGGGACCGGTGGCGGTGCGTCTGCCCCGCGCAGCTCCGTCTCGAGGCGTTTCCCGCGATTTCGACCCCCGGCGGGCACGGCATCCGGCTCCCCGCCGCGGCAACCGGGCTGATCGACGGCATCGTCACGGCGGACGTTTTCGAGGAGCCTGGCGGTGGTTGGTTGCGCCTTCGGATCCATGGAGCACGAACCGGACTGGGCTGCCTCGACGGCCCCGGACTGGTGCGCTTCGCCGAGGAGTGGATCGGCGGTCAGTCTTCCGCGGGACCATCGTAGCCCGGCGCCGGAGTGGATGCCGAGGCGTCGATTCTCCCCGAAACGATCCGGCGCGAATCAGCCGGTAGCCCGGTGCGCTCCAGGCGAGCCGCGAGCGTCGCGCGATCGACATAGCCACCGCACGCCAGCACGCGCACGAAGGCGAGGTCCTTCTCCCGTCCGGCCACCAGCTTCGCGATAGCAAGATCGTGCACCTCGAGACACCAGCCGCGAAAGAAGCGAGTATTCTCGTTGGAGACGAGAATCAACCGCTCCTCCCAGCCGGGCGGGAGGACGGATGTGGATGCATCCACACCGTGGGCGTAGTAGCCAAACACGCTTTCGAATGGCGACCCCTCGCCGATCGACCCGTCGATCAGATCGCTTCGCTCGGGCCTGTTCCGCGGATATACGTCCGCCTCCATGGAAACGAGCAGTCTCGGATCCGCGTCCGGAAACTGGCCGAGGATCGACTGGCTTCCCACGACCAGGATGTCGCCGTCGTCAGCGATCGTCGCGGCCGCTCGGATGATGTGTTCCAGATTCGCTCTCGTCATAGAAGCGCCATCTTTCCTTGGGAGTCAGCACGCCCGCGAACGGCGTCGACTGCCGCATATCGATCATCCCGGGACTGTCCTCCTGAATCACCCGGAGCACCTCCTCCAACGGACCATTCAGGATCGCGCGCCACCTTTCCCAGTAGGGAGTGGACCGTCCACCGCGGGCGATCCAACGGTCCAGATTCTCCTTCGGAATCGATAATAGCTCGGGCTTCGCGCGCAGCTTCTCCGCGATGGCGCGATGCATCGCAAGGCTGCGCCGCTCCAGGCGGTCGTGTGGCATGGCTTCGGCTTTGATTCTACGCCCCGCGCAGCCCCGATAACAATGGCAGCCGCAGAGCCAATCGTGTCGCGATCCACGCCGCCGCCACGCCGGTGACCAGCACGGCCAGCAGCATTCCACCCAAACCGAGCGCCGAGAAGTGCGCGCCCCGGCTCGCCAACACAGGCGCGATCGCGAGCGCCGCCGCTGCCACGCCCGCGCCCAGCCCCGCCCCCAAGGTCAGCAGATTCTCCTTCAGCACCAGGCGCGACAGCGCTTCGCGTCCATAGCCCGCGGCCGTCAACAGCGCCAGTTCCCGCCGCCGCTCGAGCACGTTGCGGAACACGATCGCCGCCAGACCCACCGTGCCGAGCAGCAGCCCCAGCGCCCCCAGCGTCTGGAAGGTCGACAGGTAGGTGTTTTCCACGCGATGGAATCCCGCCAGCTTTTCCTGCGTCGAGACCACGTCCATGCCGTGATCGGCAAGCGCGTTCTCGAGATCCGCGGCGACCTTCGCCACGCTGGCCGGCGGCGCGTCGATGAGGAAGACGCGATAGCCCTGCCAGGCGGGAAACGCCTTCAGGAAGTGCCGCTCGGAGATCACCAATTCGCTTTGGAAGACGCTGTCGCGCAACGCGCCCACCACGCGGAGCCGCGCGCCACCCACCGTCAACTCTTCGCCCACCTTGCGATGCAGCACATAGGCGAGCGAGTTGGCGTCCGCCATGGCGGGAATCGCGCCATCGGGCTGGTCTTTCTCGAGGTCGGCCCAACTCTGCCGGCGGCCGGCGAACGAGAACCGGTTCGACGCCAGGAAGGCCGGCGGCGCGCCGAGAATTCGGGGATTTTGCGGTTGATACAGATTGAGGCAGCTCGCGTCGTCGCCGGGCCGCAGCCGGAACGGCGCGAACATCGCTTCCGCCGCCGGCGGCAGATTCAAAGTCTGCCTCGCTTCGGCGGTGTTGGGGTTGTAATAGACCGGACGCACCGATTCGGCGATCAACGGATATCCGCCCGACCCCGACTTCGGATCGGTGGCATCGCCTTCGGCGCCGCGCCGGAACGCCTCCACCGACACCACCAGGAACGCGGCCGAAGCGATCAGCGCCGCGGACAACACGGTGCGCCCGGGCCTGTGTCCCGCGTTGCGGAACGCAAACTGGCCCAGGGTGGTCACGGTCCGGGAAAGACTCGACGCCAGCGCTCCACGCAGAAAAGCCAGCGCCGCGATCAACAACAACGCGCCCGCGCCGAAGAAACCGGCTTCGGCGGGGATCGCTTCGATCGTGGACAACACCAGCAGCGCCAGCGCGAAGGCGCCCGCCACCTTGGCAACTCGCCGGCCCCGCGAACGCTGTCCGATCCCCGATTCCTCGCCCTCGGCGCCGCCCGCCAGCAGCCGCCGCGGGCTCACGCTCCGAGCCCCGCGCAGCGTGATCCAGATCGCGCCCAGCGCCGCCAGCACCGCCCCCAGCACTCCGCCGGCGAGCGGCAGCGCGCCCGCGTCCAACGCCAGATCGCGAGTGCCCACCGCGTCCACCCACCACGTACTCAGCCCGAACAGCACCAGCGCGGCGTAGCCGATCGCGCCCAGGATACCGAGCAGTCCGCCGGCCACCGACAGCACCAGACCCTCCGCCAGGAACAGGCGCAACACGCGATCGGGAGAAAAGCCGGTGGCGCGCAGCAAGCCGACTTCGCCGTAGCGCTGCTCCACGCCCAGCCGGAAGAACAGCCCCGCCAACAACAGCGCCGAAGTCATCAGGAAGAAGCTGAAATACACGAAGTACTCGCCGAAATCGGTGGCGCCGCGCGACGCCTCGAGATTGCGCTCGCGGATCGGGACCGCCGTCAGGCCGTTCGCCGCCGGGTCGAGCGCCGCCTTCAATTTCAGCCGCATCTCCTGCAGCGCCTTGTCCAACGCCTCGTCCTTCAAGGACGCGGGCGCGAACCGCAACGTGGTCAGGCTGCCCCAGCGCGACTTCCACAACTGTTGTCCGCGCGTCAGCGGCAGGTAGACCTTCGGCGTGGTGCGATAGGTGTCCCAGTAGTCCTCGTCCTTCTTCCGGATCTTGCCGAGGTCCATGGGAAATGGCGGGTCCCAATCGGCGACATTGGAGGCGTCGGTGATGCCCGGATACTCGGGCGCCAGATCGCGATCGGCGGCCAGACCCCGGATCGGCGCGATGCCCGCGACGCGGAACTCGGCCTTGGCGTTGCCCAGCCGTCCGTCGTCGTGCCAGATCATGTACTCCATGACGAGCGTGTCGCCCGCTTTGACACCGAGGTCGCGCGCGGACCACTCGTTCGGAACGATGGCATCTTCCCCCGCGTTGGCCACGCCCAGCGCCTCGAGCGGCAGGGCCGCCACCAGCGAGTACGGCAGTTCGCGTCCGTTCGCCTTTATCGACGTTGCCAGGTAGGTCATCGCCGGAAGCGTCTTCAGTCCTAGATCGGACGCGGCGCCGGTCGCGGCCGTGACGACCGGCGGCGGCAGCACTCCGCTCGACGAATCGAGTTGCACCGCGCCCGCCTCCGGCATCGCCCGCAGCCGGATGCCGAGATCCTCGAGCGACGCCGCCGCGCGCAGCCTGGCCGCCGCGTCGTCGCCTCCCGGCGGCAGCAGCAGCGTGTTCACGCGGCCCGCGGCCCCGATATCGCGCTGCAGGCGGCTCAACGGAACGAACACCGCCTTTACGGAACTCTGCTGCGGCTTCAGCGAAAACTCGAACGGCGTGACCGCCTTCGCGTTGAGCCGTATGGTGGGCGATGACTCGTCCTTGCGCCCGAACAGGGATTCGGCGGGAATGTCGGACGGCTTCTCGATCCGCAGCAAAAGCGTGTCGCCTTCCTTGGCCTCGAGTTCGGCCGCCAGAGCGCGGGTGATCGCGGCGTCGCGTCCGGAGAGCCCGAGCGCGGGCTTGCCGTGGAATTGCCAGAATCGGTCGTCCACGCCATAAACCGGAAGCGCGCGGGCGCGGCGTCCGCTCTGTTGATGCACCACCAGCCCTTCCAGCACAATCATCGGAACGCCGGACATCGGCTTGGCTAGAGCTTCGCGGAACAGCGTCCCCGACTGCACCACGGTCCCCGTATTGCCGATCCGTTCGAGCGCCAGACGGCGCAAGCTGGACCGCACCGAACCCCCGACGAGCAGCGCTCCCGCCAGCACGGCGGCGGCCGTCGCCACGCCGAGCACCACCGCCACGTTCGTCCGCCAGTAGTAGCGGAGCCCGCGAATCACCAAGGTACGAAAATCCATGCGAACCCTCAGTGTAGCTTCGCCGCGAAGACGCGCCACGCGGCCATCGCGGCGAACACCGGAGCGTAGATCCACCAACGCTCCGGCGTGGAGCCGTCCCATTCGCCCAAAACGCGCCATTTCACCAGCACCGAATAGGAAAGCGGGGCGAGCCCTGTCCACAGCAACAGCGGCGGCCATGGCGTGCCGATCGCCAAGAGCGGAACCAGCCAGCAAACATACCAGGGATGGCAGTTGGCCGCCAGCAACAGGATCGCCGCCGTGGTGGCGGTCCAGGCGCGTTCGAGTGGCCATCGCGCGAACCCGAGCACCGCGGCCGCCATCAGCGCGAACGTCGCGTATTTGGCGGTCTGCATGTCGCCGCCGGCCAGCCATAGCACGGCGCCGAACAGACTGTCGTTGTTCCGCCAGCCGCCGGCGAATCCGCTCATGAAGCGTGCGTTCTCGATCAGTTCGGCGGGCTCGGGCGGAATGAAGGGAATCGCCGCCAGCGCCAAGATCGCCGGAATCGCCAGCGCGCGCGTCCAGGGGACGTGGCGCAGCAGCGCGGGCGCCAGCGCCAACGGCCACCACTTCAGCGCCACCGCCGCGCCCAACGCGCCGAAGCTCCGCCGGCGCCACGCCGCCAGCACCGCGAACGCCACCAGCGCATCGTTGTGTCCGCTCCAGGCGAACTCGGAGAGCACCAGCGGATTCCACGCGTAGACGATCAACAGCGGGTGCCGGCCGAGCAGCGCCAGCACGCCGAGATCTCCCAACGCGGCCGGCAGCTTCATCCACAGGGTCTGCGTGGCCGGGTCCGCCGACACGGCGCGCGCAACCGCGAATGAGCACCGTTGCGCCAATTCGAGCAACGGACCGTAGCCGGCCCGAAAATCGGGAGCGGGGATGCGGGGCGACGTCTCGTCACGGAGCGACGCCCACTCGGCGTCGTTCGGCCGCGCGAGGTAGGGATTCCCGCCCTCGGCCTGCACGCGCGCCTCCCAGCGGTACCGGTACAGATCTTCGGAAAGCCGCGGTTCGGCGGGCCAAAGCGTGAGGCGGAACAGCAGCGCGAAGGCGATCACCCAAGGGCGGCTCCCGCCGGCGCCGGAGGGGGGCTGGTAACGGTAGTACGCCAGAATGTAAAATAGGAAGCTGAGGATGAGGATGGCGACTGTCGACGCCAGCCTGTCCCCGCCGGTCCAGGGAAGGCTCAGACAGCACACCTCTAGCCCGAGGCCTAGCAATACCAGGGGGATCGCATTCATCAGATGATTTGGAGTAGCCCGCCGTCCGCGTTCCTGCTCGCCGTCTCTTGGCGCGAGCGAATCGAGCGCGCGCTTTTCGACGACACCTTCGACGGGATTCACCAGTTGTCCTGGTTCGACTACTCGCTGCTCATCCCCTACTTTATCCTGCTCTGCGTTCTCGCCATCTACGGGCTCCACCGCTACGAGGTGATCATCACGTACCTGCGGCATCGCAAGGAGCCGCAACCGCGGCCCGCGTCGCTGTTCGAGCGCCTGCCGCGGGTGACGATCCAACTCCCGCTCTACAACGAGCGTTTCGTCGTGGAACGGCTGCTCGAGGAGACCACCAAGATCGACTATCCGCGCGAACTGCTCGAGATCCAGGTGCTGGACGATTCGACCGACGAGACCCATCCCTTCGCCGAGCGGCTTTGCGGCGAGTATCGCGCGCAGGGCCATCCCGTCCAGTACATCCACCGGACCAATCGCCACGGCTTCAAGGCGGGCGCGCTCGAGGAAGGGCTTCAGGTGGCGTCCGGCGAATTCGTCGCGGTGTTCGACGCCGACTTCGTCGTTCCCCGCGATTTCCTGCTGCGCACGATCCACTACTTCACCGACCCGAAAGTGGGCGTGGTGCAGACGCGCTGGAGCTACCTGAACCGCTACTACAACCTGCTCACCGAAGTGCAGGGAATGCTGCTCGACGGCCACTTCATCCTCGAGCACAATGCGCGGTTTCGCGCCGGCCTGTTTTTCAACTTCAATGGCACGGCGGGAGTTCTGCGGAAGTCGATGATCCGCGACTCGGGCGGTTGGGAGCACGACACGCTGACCGAGGATTCCGATCTCAGCTACCGCGCGCAGTTGAAAGGCTGGAAGTTCGTCTACGCGCCGGATGTCGAGTGCCCGTCGGAACTGCCGGTGGACACGCATGGATTCCAGGTGCAGCAATCGCGTTGGGCCAAGGGACTGACCCAGGTTGCCATCAAACTGCTGATGCGCATCCTGAAATCGGACGCGCCGCTGAAGGTGAAGATGGAGGCGTTTTGCCATCTGACGCCCAACCTGACGTATCCGCTGACGATCGTGGTGACGGCGCTCATGCTGCCGGTAATGATCGTCCGGTTCTACATCGGCTGGCAGCAGATGCTGCTGGTGGACGTGCCGCTTCTGATGGCGACCTTCGGTTCGGTGGTGGTTTTCTACGTCTTCGCTCAGTGGGAGCGGGACCGCAAGAGCCTGTTCCGGGCGATTCTCATGATGCCGGTGTTGATGGCGGCGGGCGCGGCTCTCACCGTGATCAACACGCGCGCCGTGGTGGAGGCGCTGCTGGGAGTGCAAACGGCGTTCGCGCGAACGCCCAAGTATGCGATCGCAGCCAACGGCGAGCGCAGGAAGGACACGCCCTCGAAGTATCGCGGCAAGGCAGGCTGGCTGCCGTGGGTCGAGTTGGCGATCGGAACCTGGTTCGCGTTCATGGTGTTCTACTCGATCGACACCATGAACCTGCTGGCGGTTCCGCTGCTGAGCATCATGGTCGCCGGCTATTGGTGGGCCGCGTTCTCCACGCTCCAGCGGGAGTGGAAAGACCGATTGGCGTGGCATCGGGCGCGCCGGCTGGAAACTCGCCAGACGTCCGTCGTATAAAATACCGCGCTCGCCAGATTGGCGAAAAAAAAGAGCATCTTCGTTTCCCTATTTTCCAAAGGACGGCGCTAATCAGATGTCGGCGCCATGTGGTACCCGTGGTTCCACCGCGCTGGGGGGCCTTTGCCGGCCCCTTTGATTGATTCACCCCGCTAACCTATCCGCCCTTGCGGAGAGGCGGCCCGCCCCCGGGCCGCCTTTTCTTTGGGCTCACCGGGGGGGGGCGGCTAGAAGAACAACCGCATCACGACCTCGGATTGCCTGCTGATGTTGGCTTGGCTCAGCACCACGCCGAAGTTCCCGACCCCGAACGTCGTCGCCGGGCCGCCGAAGACCGGCGTGTTCATCAGATTGAAGCTGGACGCACGCAGATTCAGCTTGAAGCGCTCGTTGATCGCGAACTGCTTGGTCAGGGTCAGGTTCCAGTTGTTCATCCCCGGATTCCGAAGCCATCCCAGCCGCGGCGCTGTGTTGCCGAAGGTGAAGTCGGCCGGCTGCGCGAACGCCCGCGTGTTGAAGTACCGGTTCAGGCGGCTGTTGATGCTGCCCGAGATCCCTTCCCAGGGGTTGCCCACGACGCTTGCCCGCTGTCCGCCCGCTCCTGCCAGAAACAGCGTGTTCTGCGATACGCCCACCGCCAGCGGGAAGCCCGACTGGAAGGTGTCGAACATCGAGATCGTCCACCCGCCTAGCGCCAGATCCACCGGCTTGGACGCGTTCCGCAACAGCGCCTTGCCGCGTCCGACCGGCGTGTCCCACGATAGAGTCACGGTCAGCCGCTGCGGCACGTCGAACGCGTTCGGCCCGCGCTCGATCCGCCGGTTGTAGAAGTTCTGGATCGGTTGCAGATCCGACATGTTCTTCGACCACGTGTACGAAACCAGCGACGACATGCCCCGCCACATCCGCTGCTCGAACTTCGCCTGGAGCGAATGGTAGAGGGAGTTGCCGAACGTCGGCCGGTTGCGTGAGATATTTTGGAACTGCGCGTAAGGCCGCAGCAACTGATTCCGCTGCACCGTGCGGCCGGACAATGGACCGCTGGTGAGGACGCCGAAGAACGGGTTGTTCACCACGTCGAGCAAGGCGCGCCCTTGCGACAGGAAGGCGGGATCGACCTGATTCAGGTTCTCGCCGATGTTGTTTCCGATGGACTCCTCGCTCGTCAGGCGGATGCCGCGCGATCCGATGTAGCCCACCTGAAACAGCGTCTTCGCCCACACTTCGCGCTGGACGTTCAGGTTCCAGGTGTGCATGAACGGCGTCGCGTCGTTCGGTTCCACGAAAGTGACGCTCTGACCCACGAACGTCGCCAGTCCGTCCTGGTTTCCGCGCGCCGGAACCAGGCCCTGCGGGAACGGATTGCTCAAACGGTCGCGCGGCGTGATGCCGTCGGTGGACGTCACCTGGGGGGAGGTGGTCGAAAACCCGGACGACTCCACCGACCCGACGATGGGAATGTAGTGGACCGCGTAGCCGCCGCGTAACACCGTCTTCGGCGCCAGCGAGTAGGCGAAGCCGAAGCGCGGCGCGAAGTTGTTGCGGTCGGGCAAGTTGATGCCGCGAGGCTGGCCGTTCACGCCCGCGTAGAGCAGACCTCCGCGCAGGTCCAGGCCTGGGACGCGCAGCGGACTCTGCGCCGAGCGGTCGAACCCGCGCGTCGCGCGATCGAATCGCTCGGTGCGCGGCGTCTCGTATTCGTACCGTAGTCCGATGTTGAAGGTCAGCTTGGTGGTGATGCGGTAGTCGTCCTGCACGAAGAAACCGTAGTAGTTGTTGACGATCGAGACGGCGGGAGCCGTGTCCACCTGGCCCGATCCCAGCCCCAGAATCAGCGACGCCATCGGGAAGCCGGTGGTGCTAAGCGGAGTGTCGGCGCGCGGACCGTTGCTCCACGCCTGGTTGAAGTTGAACCTTCCGCTCGGGACGCCGAGGCTCAGGAAGTGGCCGTAGAGCAGCCGCACGTCGGCGCCGTACTTCATCACGTGCTTGCCCCGCTGGTGGGAGAGGCTCGGCTGGAAGGTCCACGTGTAGCCGGGCTGGAGCTGCTTGGGACTGTTCGACAGTTGCTGGAAGCCCTGCACCGAGAATATGGGGAACGATCTGTGTTGGAGCAGGTTCGCGAAGCCCGGCGCGAATCCGAGCGTCGCCACGTCGAAGCCCGTCGAGAACGGTTCCCGGTCTTCCTTGCCCCATGCGAAGCCGGTCCGCAAGTCGAAGGTGGTGCGCGGGCTGATGAGCACCGTGTTGCCCCAGGAGAAACCTTCATGGGGGCGCTTGACGATGTCGCGGCCCGGCGTCGCGATGCCGTCGAACTCGTGCGGGAAGATCAGCAGCGCCGTGCCGTGATTCAGCCGGAAGAATGTCGTCCATTTCTGCGAGAACACATGATCGATCTTGGTGACGAACGTGTTGTAGTTGCGCGGCCACTTGGCCGAGAATCCGAAGTTCTGCACCCACGGCTGCGCGGGATTGGCGGGCGCGCGGTTAGGCGCGGGATAGAAGGCCATCACCGCGCGTCCCACCGGATCCTGGCGCGCCGGGGGAATGATGTTGCCGGCGAACGGCGTGCGGGTGGGCGCTCCATTCACGGTGGCCACCGAGTAGGGATCGTAGATGATGCTCGAGACCTCGGAGAAGTCGCCCTGCCGCATCTTCGCCGTGGGCACCGTATTGGTGGGGCTGGTGCCGTTCCCCTCCCGTGCGCCCTCATAGCTGGCGAACCAGAAGGTCTTGTTGCGGCCGTCGAACAGTTTGGGGAAGTAGACCGGGCCGCCCACGGCCACGCCGAACGTGTTGGCGGAAAACGCGGGCAGAGTCCGCCCGGCGCCGCGGTTGAAGAACAGGTTCGCATCCAGGCGCGAGTTCCGCAGGAAGTCGTACATCGATCCGTGGAACCTGTTGGTGCCCGACTTGATCACCATATTGGTCACCGATCCGCCCGACCTCCCGTACTCGGCCGGCACGGAACCCACTTCCAGCTTGAACTCGCCGATCGCGTCCACGGCCGGCACCCATTGGGAGATATTGACGCCGCGATTCACGTTCACCGTGTTCGCCGTGCCGTCCACGAATACGTCGGTGGCCGCGACCGGAGCGCCGTTGGCGGAGAAAAGCACGTTGGTGATCGTGTCGTTGGGCCGCGTGTCCTCGCCGTACCGGTTGTTCACCACTCCCGGAGTCAATGTGAACATGAACAGCGAACTGCGGCCCTTGAGGGGCAGATTGTCGCGGATCTCCTGCCGCAGCGCCGTGCCGAGCGAAGTCGAGTCGGTGTCGATCACCGCGACGTCGGCGACCACGTTGACCGTCTCCGCCGTGTCGCCGACTTGCAACGCGATATCCTCGCGCAGGCTCTGGCTGACGGCGAGTTCCATGCCCTGCCGCGTGACGGACTTGAAGCCCGCCGCCTTGACCGCGATCGAGTAGGCGCCCGGCGGCAGGAACTGGAAGATGTAAAAGCCGTTGTCGTCCGACGTGGCGGTTCGCTCCACGCCGGTGGCGGAGTTGCGTAACGTCACGGCGGCGTTGCCGATCGCGCCCTGGCTCGGGTCGGTGACGTTACCTTGGATGGAACCGCGGAAGTCCTGCGCCCAGGCGGCCGCGGCGATCGCGAGCGTGGCGATGAGGATCGTGCGAGACATGGATCACCCCTTGGATCAAACTGATGACGCTACTGGGAAATGATATCATCGGCGGCTCGCGCCAACCAACCGGGCCCGGCCTATCGAGCCGCTTCGATGGCGACGTCGCTCGCGTCCGCTCCCGGCGGGATCGCCGCGTTCACCTGGTACACTCCGGTCAGCCCGGGCGCAAGCCCCGAGAAGAGCACATCCGCCGGCCGGCCGCCGATGCGCACCACCGGAGCCGAACGGGTGAGCGACAGGGGGACGAGCGGCGCGGGACTTCCGGCGGGCACGGGCGGGTCCACCTCTCCCAGCCCGATCGCGAAGATCGTCACCATTCCGCTGCCCGGCGGCGCCGACACCGCGCCGATTCGTGGCGTGGATGTGGCTAGGCGCACAGGGATCGTGACACGGTCCGAGCCGGCAGCCACCACCAGATCGAGCGGCTGGCCCGGCGGCAATCCGTAGGGAACCTGCAGCAGGATCTCCGAAGGCGACACCGAGAACAGTGGAGCCGCGCGCCCGGCGAAGCTCACCGCCGAACCGGCGAGTTTCACCGGCAATGGCGCGCCCGCCGCGTCCAACCGCGAGCCCAGCGTCAACGCCTCCCCTTCGATCCGCGCCACCGCTCCGGGCGACATCGCTTCCGGTTCGCGCGGGCGGGGAATCGCCCGGCGAGTCTCGGACGGGGCTTCGACCGCTCCCGCCAGCCAGAGCAACGCCTGCTGGATCATCCGCTGGAATCGGGGATCGAGCCATGTCTCGTCGAAGTGGCCGAGGGCGTTATAGTAGACCCGGCCCGCGCCGAAGGGCTTGCGCCACGCGAGCGCGAAATCGGAGTCGGTCCGGTTGACGCCCTCGCGCGCCATGTCCACCGAGCCTGTGTCGAGCGTCATCAGCACGCGCACCTTCGACCGGTCCCAGGCGCGGAACTGATAGATCTCCTCGAGGATGCGGAACGACGGAGCCACGGCGGCGGACCCAGGGTCGCCCGGGTCCTCGATGTCAATGGTGACCGGCTCGGTCCAGGGATGGCCATCGAAATAGCCGCCGATCATCTCGCCGTACTCGGACCAGCCGTACAACGTGTCGGTGGCGCTGTGGACGCCGCCGAATCCTTTGCCGGAGCGGACGAAATCGATCAAGTCGCGCTTCTGGCGTTCGTCGATTTCGAGTTCGCCGGAGGTGAAGAAGAAGACGGCGTCGAAGTCGCGGAGGCGGTCCGCCGAGAGGAGCGAGAGGTCCTCGGTGGTGGTGACGCGGAGGCCGGGCAACTGGGAGAGGACGCGGCGCGAGACCTCGATGCTGCCATGCCGGAATCCGGCCGAGTGGGTGACGTAGAGGATGCGCGGCTGCGCGAAGGCGGCGGCGGCGATGAGGAGCCACGCCCAGCGGATCACTTGGCGCCTCGCGGCTTGGGTGGCTCCATCACGCGAAACAGGAGGATCGTCGCGTCATCCCGCTCGTCCGCCGCCTGACGCGACAGCGCCTCGGCGAGAATGGACTCGGCGATGGCATCGAGAGTGAGCGGCTTGTCCTTCTCGAGTCCACGCGCGATGGTGGCTTGGAGTTGCGGCCGGTACGAGGCCTCGCAGATGCCGTCCGTATAGCAGGCCACCACATCGCCCGGCAACAGCGTCAACCGGTCCTCGCCCAGATGATTCGCGTCGCCGAACGGCGGCCCGTGCGCGATGCCCTCGCCGGGAACGTCGAACCGTGTGTAGTCTCCGCCTGGTTTGCGCCGGAGGATCAGGAACGAGGCGTGGTCCGCCGACGTGGCCGACAGCGACAACCCGCCGTCGAAGGGCGTCAGAATCCCGTAAAGACCCGTGCCCTTCACCCCGACGTCGCGAGCCATCCGGGCGATGCGCTCCATCACGTAGGTAGTGGAACAGGAATCGCGCGACGCCTGGAAGGCGCTCCACAGCGCCAGCATGTTCAGCGAACCGAGAACCGAGTGCCCCTCGCCATCTCCGATCAGGATGCCCGTCCGTCCGCCCTCGAGCGTGACGACCGCGAAAAAGTCGCCGCCCAGGTTGGCTTCCGCGGGTTGGGTGTTCACCACCACCTCGATCGATTCGGGCCGGGCGAGTTGCCAGTTGCCGAACATCTTCCGCTGGATTCGCTCTTCGGCGCCGGCCCGGCTCAGGATCTCCTTCCGGTTCCGAAGCGCCTCGATGACGAGCGCGGCCTCGGCGGCGACTCCGGTGGCCAGCGTCATCACGCTCGGCTTGGGTGGCTCTCGTTCTCCCTGGCGGTAACGGACCCAGGCGACACCGGCCGCGTCCTTGCCGGAGATCAGCGGGATGCCGAGTTCGCATCTCATTCCCTGTGCGATCGCGGCGGGATTCAATTTCGGGCGCGACGACGACGCCGGGTGCTCGGGCGACCATCCGGCATCCGAGCCATACAAAACCTTGAAATCGGTGGCGGACCGTATGTCGTGGATCCACACCGGAGTCTTGTGGTCCAGAATGAACTTGGTCCACCCCCCTGGCCGGATCGCGCGAATGGGTTCGACGTAGCTGGCGCCGCCGGGTTCGATCTTGCGGGTGTGCCGGTCCAACGTCCAGATATCGGAATCCACGGCGAAGAGATGCTGTTTGGCAAGGCCGGCGAGATCGTTTAACGTCGCGCTCGCGTCCACGCCGGAGCCAGACGCCTTGACGCACAACCTCATCAGATCCTGATTCAGCGACTGCTGGCGGTAGAACCATACCGCCGCGGCCGCGCGATTGGCGGCGTACCAGACCGGACGCACATCCGCCGGAGTGAACGTGTGTTCGAGCGCCGCCTCGAGCACGACGACTCCCGCGACCTCCTCCCCCAGGATCATCGGCACCGCGATCACGCTTCGCGCCGCGCCTTTGTCTCCAGAGTAGATCGAGCGGTACCTCGAGCCCGAATCCTGGACATCCTCGATCAGCAATCCAGTCTGCCGGTGCGCCACCCAGGCGGCGATGCCTTCTCCCTGGGCGACGGAGAGTTCCTTCGCCGGAGAACCGGCGCCGGTCGATGCCTCCAGCCGCAACCGGGAATCCTCGGGATCGTGGAGATAGATAGCACCGGTGTCGTGGCTCCTGTCCAATCCGAACGCGTCGAACGTATTGAGCAGGATTCGATCGAGGTAACGGCCCGGCCCCGTGGAGAAAAGACTCGCATCCTGAATGGCGATCGTCTTGTCGGGCGACAGGACGCGGACCGACTTCGACAGCGCGGGCGCATCGGCGGCCTCCAATTCCCGCACGAGCCCGGGGCAGAGGGGCGCGATCTCGGTCTTGACAAACGCGCGCAGCTTGGCCTTGATGGCATCGCTGAATTTCCACTCCCGGTCGAAATTGAGAAACAGCACTAATGCCGCTGGCTCCTCGCCGCCGGTGGGGAACACCAGCCGGGCTACCGCCCGCACCTCCTCGCGGCCCACGAAGTCGGAGAAGAGGCGCTGCTTGACCGGATCGAGACCGGCTGGCGGGTCCCTGGGCAGCTTTCGCCTCTGCCCGCCGGGCGGCCCGAAATACTCGCGCGGCGTAGCGCCGCCATCCAGCGCCAGTCCCAGCGGGAAATTGAACCCGTGCATCGGTTCGGTGTATTCGACGCCGTGCATTGCCACCAGACGGAACCCCTTGGTCCAATGGGGATCGCGAACGTAGAGCGTGGCGCTCCGAGCCCTGTTGTCGCGCACGAAGTCCTCTAACTTGCGCCTCGCGGATTCGATCCACGCAGTAACCGGACTTGCTCCCATGACGTTTCTGTCCGATTCTACACGACGGCGCCGCGCGGCGCGTCCATCCCCGGGTCAGTTCGTCAATTCGAAGCGAACCACCTCCGCTCGATCGTCTCCGCGTAACGCGCCGGGAGATAATACTATGCAACGATCCGCACATCGTGATCGACGACGGGCGAATCTGGTTGGCGCGCATCCCCGGCGCGATCCGCGGCACGTGATAGGAATCGGCCATCGGCGCATGGTCCACCACCCGCGAACTGCGTCCGGTTCGTTGACGCCAGCCCCGCGGCGGAGCGAAAATGGACGCTCCCGCCGCCCGATCGGAAGGCGGATCCGCCCGAGGAGACAAGAATGGCAATCGATGGAGTCAAGGGAAGCCCGTGGAAACTGCAGACGCCGCCTGGAACGTCCGAGTTCGAAGCGTGGAAAGACGAAACGGCCGATCCACCGGCGCTGGTGGTTTAGGTGGGTTCCACCCAACTGCGTTACCACCTGCGCTGCATCGAGGACCTGCGCGCGATGTTGAAGGCGCATGGAGACTGGATGCCGTTGGGCAGCGCCGACGAACAAAAGCCGGCGGCCGAGGGTACGGTGGAAGCGTGGGGCCGTTCGGCGGAGAACCCCGTTGGCGGATGGTACGGCTTGAAGAAAGGCTATCGCGGGCGGTTCGGGATGTATGTCCCGCCGGTGCTGAAGAAGCTCGGATTGGCGGAAGTCGAGGAGAATCCGAGAAACAACCGCATGCGCTCGATCTGACTCACATCGCCGGCGGTTTTCCGTGCCGAATCGCATATCCGGCGGTGTAGAGAATACCGCCCAAGAGGCCTCCCACGTTGAACGACATGTGGGCGGCGATCGCTGGGGTCAGGCTCTCGTGACGGTCGCGCAGGCGGCCGCACAGCAGTCCCAGCAGCGTCGTGGCGGCGACCAGGATCGCGGACGTCGCCAGGTCGGCCCCCGCCCACCAAACGGTCAGGTGCATGGATCCGAAGAAGAGCCCGCTGACGATCCATCGCCACGCCGGCAGCGAGCTTTGCAGCCATCCCCGCGTGAAGACCTCTTCCGTTACGCTCGACCAGAACCAGATGACGAGGACGATCTGATAGAAGCGGTAATCCTTCAACATCGGTTGCAGTCCCCTACCGCCGCCGCGCCCAACGCCAAGCCGGGCAGGATCGAACGCCGCTTCCATACGCCGGTGGGCGCGCGGAATCCGAAGTCCGCCCAAGGACGGCCGGAGAGCCGCATCGCCGCGAGCGAGAACGCGAGCATCAGCGTTTTCAGCCCCGCCTGTCCCAACCACACGGGCGACGCCGGCAGTAGCCTCCTCCCCGCTCCCGCCGCGGCGAACATCAGCCATCCAGCCACCACATAGAAAACGATTCGTCCGGTCACTTGCTCCTCCCTGCTTTCCTGGTTCTCAGTTCGCGCTGGCCGGGAACGCCGCCGCCGGTGAAGAATCCGTGCTCGAGCAGGATCTTCTTCAGACAGCGCGATTCGTCTTTTTGTCCCAGCGCGGCGCGCATGCGATGGATCGTGTGTTCGGCTTTCACGCCGGCCAACACGATGCACGACAGGTAGCGGCTGTTGGACCAGATCCCCTGCTTGACGCGCGAAAGGTCCTTCTCCGTCAAGGCCACGATGCACTCGCGTCCGTCGACGGCGAGGTTGAGCTGTTCTCCATCCCAGAGCGCGAGCGAACGCGCGGCCATGGATGGAACGGCGGCAGCCACGCCCGCGATCTCGACGGGTGCGTAGGCCTGCACGTGAACCGCGACGCCGCGCTCCGCCGCCCGTTCGATCTCCGGGACCAACGCCGCGAGCAGAGCGGGAAACGCATCCACGACGGCAACCGACCGGCACCCGGCGAGCATGCTCCGCGCGCGCTCGAGCATCGCCGGAACCGAGTCCAGCTTGTACCAGCGCTCGTCGTCGATTTTCCGTTCGATCGCCGCGAGCGCGCGCTCCGCCTCGCGGCCGCGCTCGAGGAATCCGGTCTCGATCTGCCGCAGGAACTCGCGAGCCGGAACCGCGCGGCACAAGCGGTTGGCGCCGTCCTCGACCAGCACCGCGCCGCGGTTCGCCAGCGATTCCACCGCCTTGTACACGTTCGCCGTTGCCGCGCCGATTCCCCTCGCGATTCGATACGCGGTCATCGGAGGATTCGCCAGCAGGTGAACGTAGACGGCCGCCTCCAGACGGTTGAGACCGAGGCCCGTGAGCGTTTCGATGGCTGGATGACCGGTGGTCATTAGTAGTATGTTTGCATACTACTACAATGCCGGATACGAAAGCCAATCCGTTTCCGCGTTCCGGAGCAGAGGTGAACATGAAACGAACGATGAGAGCCGCCAGTTTGGCCGCGGCGTTGCTGATAGGGCGGGATGCTTTCGCCGCGCCGCGGCCGCCGGCCGTGAACGCGGCGGCCAAGCCGGGGACCGTGAAAAAGAGATCCAGGAAGAAGTACATCGCGATCGCGGCGGTAACCGGGGCGGTGGTCATCGGCGCCGCGTTGGCCTCCAAGCGGCTGAACAACGAGGGATTCTTCTCGCGCTTCTGATCGGGCCGCGCGACAATGGAAGTTCATGTCCGCAACCTCCCGCTACGCGATCGGCATCGATCTCGGCACCACCAATTGCGCTCTCGCCTACGTGGACCTGGCGGCGGAATCCGCTCCCGTCCAAACGCTGTCCGTTATGCAGCTCGCGGGTCCGGCGGATCCGCGCCCGCTGCCGCTGTTGCCATCGGCGCTGTTCCTTCAGGGTCCAGGCGATTTCCCGGAAGGCGCCACCGCCCTTCCCTGGGACGAAGCGCCCCGTTACGTGATGGGGCAACTGGCCAAGACTCGCGGCGTGGAAGTGCCGGACCGCGTGGTGCTATCGGCGAAGTCGTGGCTCTGTCATTCCGGCGTGGACCGGCTCTCGCCGATACTGCCGTTGACCGCGCCGGACGGCGTGGCCCGCTTGTCTCCGGTGGCGGCGTCGCTGCACTATCTTCAGCATCTGCGGCAAGCTTGGGATCACGCGAATCCCGAGGCTCCGTTCGACGAGCAAATGCTGTTGGTCACCGTACCCGCGTCGTTCGACGCGGTAGCGCGGGACCTCACCTTGCGCGCCGCCAACGAGGCCGGCTATCGCGATCCCGTACTGCTCGAGGAGCCGCAGGCCGCGTTCTACGCCTGGCTGGAGCGGCACGCCGATTGGCGCGACAAGGTGCGCGCGGGCGATCTGATCCTGGTCGCCGATGTCGGCGGAGGCACCACCGATTTCAGCCTCATCGCGGTGACCGGGAACGCCGGGGCGTTGGAGCTGGAACGCGTGGCGGTGGGCGAACATATCCTGCTGGGTGGCGACAACATGGACCTGGCGCTGACCCATTCCGTGCTCGAGGGACTGACGGCCGCGGGCCACAAGATCGACGCGTTCCAGTTCCATTCGCTGTGGCAGAACTGCCGCAACGCGAAGGAGAAGATGCTGGGCTCCGAAGCGGCCGCCGAGATTTCGGTGACCATTCCCGGCCGGGGCTCGAAGCTGATCGGCGGCTCGATCAAGGCGAAGCTGCGGCGCGAAAACGCGGAGCGGATCGTGCTGGACGGATTCTTTCCGTGCGTGGAGAGCACCGATGTACCCGCGCCCGTGCGGCGCGCGGCGTTCTCCGAGATCGGGCTGCCGTACGCGGCCGAGCCCGCGGTGACGCGCCACCTGGCGAAGTTCCTGCGAATGCCGGCGGCGGGCGCGGGTCATGCCGCCGCCCGGCGTGGACCGAGCGGAGTGGCCGCGCCGACGCACATTCTGTTCAACGGCGGCGTGTTCCATTCGGCGCCGGTGCGGGCGCGGATTCTCGACACGCTGAACTCGTGGCTGGCCAAGGATGGCTTTCCCGCCGCGATTCCGCTCGAGGGCGAGGACCTGATGCACGCGGTGGCGCGTGGCGCCGCCTACTATGGCTTGGCTCGATCGGGCCGCGCGATTCGCATGCGCGCCGGCACGTCGCGGACCTACTATATCGGCGTGCAGCCGTCGATGCCCGCGGTGCCCGGATTGAAACCCTCGCTGAAGGCGCTGACGGTGGCGCCGTTCGGAATGGAAGAGGGAACCAAGCAGACCCTCCCGGGCCGCGAGTTTGGACTACTGATCGGCGAAGCGGCCGATTTCCGCTTCTTCAGTTCGGTGAGCAGGAAAGAGGACCCACACGGCGAACTCCTCGACGCCGTGGATTCCACGCTCGAGGAGTTGGCTCCGGTGGAAGTGACGCTGCCCGCCGAGGGCGTCGAGGCGGGCGTGGTTCCGGTCAAGCTCGAAACGGAGATCACCGAGACGGGGCAGTTGCAGCTCTGGTGCGTCGCGCGCGACGGGCGCCGGTGGAAGCTCGAGTTCAACGTCAGGGACGTGGCGCGGAGGTAGATCGCATGGATCCTCTTTACGTTCGCGTCCATGCGGCCGACAATACCGCCATCGTCGTCAATCCGGAAGGAGTCGCCGCCGGCGCGGAATTCCCGTCGGGGCTGCGCGCCGCGGAGACGGTTCCGCAGTCGCACAAGGTCGCGCTCGAGGCGATCGTGGCGGGAGGCGCCGTGCGGCGGTATGGCGAGGTCATCGGGCGAGCCCGCCGCGACATCGCGCCCGGCTCGTGGATCCGCGAGGACATGCTCGACCTGCCCGCCGCGCCTCCACTGGACTCACTGCCATTGGCCACGGCGGTTCCCGCTCCACTTCCACTGCTGGACGGCTTCACTTTCGACGGCTACCGGAACGCCGACGGTTCGGCCGGCACGCGGAACCTGCTGGGCATCGCGACCACGGTGCAATGCGTCGCGCCCACCGTCGACTTCGCGGTGCGCCGGATTCGCCAGGAACTGCTGCCGCGGTATCCGAACGTGGACGACGTGGCCGCGATCACGCATTCTTATGGATGCGGCGTGGCGATCGATGCGCCGGGCGCGGCGATTCCCATTCGCACACTGGGCCACATCGCGCGGCATGCCAATTTCGGCGGCGCTCCGCTGGTGGTGAGCCTCGGCTGCGAGAAGCTGCAGCCGGTCAAGCTGTTCCCCGCGGGCAGCATCCCGATCCAGGCGGGCGAGTCCAACCTGGTGATCTTGCAGGATACCGAGCATGTCGGCTT
>SXGS01677844.1_pt1 | contig 29847 bp, 23 predicted proteins | sample 3174681 | NCBI WGS metagenome assembly SXGS01 (sample SAMN11356861, study PRJNA531348) | freshwater metagenome | isolation source: freshwater sample F1-80 | place: China: Fuxian Lake, Yuxi | collected 2017-12-25 | reverse complement strand
CTGCGTCCGATTTTGGCTCCAGGGTGAATCTCGATGCCGGTGAGAAAGCGGCTCCACTGAGAGATCATCCGGGGGATCAACGGGACACCCCGCCGGTGGAGGAAATGCGCCGCGCGGTGCAGCAGGATCGCGTGAAAGCCAGGGTAGCAGAGGACGATCTCGAGACGGCTCTTGGCCGCCGGATCTTCACGGAAGATCGTGTCGAACTGTTCCCGGATCGCCGATAGCATCCGACCTCCATTATCCATCACGCCGGCCGCCCTCGCGGCAGGGGCTCCGGGGGAGCCGCGTGCTATCATTATGGATGCGCGGCCAACCCGCCTCGCTTCAACAGAAAATCCCTCCACGCGTCCAAAGGAAGGCCTCCCATCCGAATGGATACCCGATTCTTTTCCCGTATTGCAGCGTTGATGACCGGCATGCTCGTACTCAGCGTACCGGCTTGGGCGGTTCCGAAACTCCGGTTCGACAACACCGTCGTCGGACCGATCACGACGGCCCAAGGGGCGAACGCGCAAACGCAGGTCTTAGAGGCCTACGGCGTTACCGCCGAGCGAGGAGCGAACACCGAAACCGAGTTGCTGCGGCTGACGTTTTCGTCCACCGCGCCATGGGTCAACGCCACACTGGCGCCACCGCGGCCGTGCCTCCGCCGGGAGGGACTCTGCATTCCCGTATCGATCAACTTCCTGAACACGTCGCTCGCCGCGGGACAATACACCGCTTCCATCACGGTCAGCGATCCCGCCGCGACCGACGCGCCACAGAACATACTCGTTCTCCTGTCGGTGGGCACCACGATTCCCGATCGCGTCAACCTCTATGTGGCGCCGAACGGTTCAGAGGACTCCTACCGGTTCCACACCAATAACCCCGTCGGTCTGGATGCAAGCACCGTATCCGGTGGTGGGTGGCTTTCGGCCACGTTCCGCGGCCTCGGCAGCTTCGACTTCGTGCGGCCGTACGAGATCCGCGCGGTCCACCCGAGCGGCTTGGCGGAGGGTACATATCAGGGCGCGGTGCCGGTGACCGGGTCCCGTCTGGCCGCCGACAACAAATCGGTGGCCGTCACGTTGAACGTGACGCGCAGTCCGATCGCGGCTCCGCCGGCCAATGTGGTCCGGTTGCGGGTTCATCAAGGCAGCGGCAAGGTAACGCAGTCCATTCGCGTTTCCAACCGCGGCATGGGGATGCTGGCGCTGTCCGGCGCTCCCGTGACAACCGCCAGCGGCGGCGATTGGCTGGCGGCCGAGATCCAGCCGGATACCACGATCATCAAGGTCACCGCGGATTCGGCCAACGTCGCTCCCGGAGTCTACAAGGGTTCGATCGCCATCGAAAGCAACGCCGCCAATTCCCCGTACGCGCTGACGGTGGACCTGGAAGTTGTCGCGCAACGCGCGCCGCAGATCCGGTTCTCGAGCGTGCAGGATGGGGCGACGCTGACCGAAGGCGACACTCTCGCCCAGGGCGGCGCGGTTACGGTGTTCGGCGAAGGCTTCACCTATCAGGACGCGCAACCAGCCGGCGGCGCTCCGCTCCCCAACGAATTGGGCGGTACAACGGTGTTTGTCAACGACCTCCCCGCCCCGATCTACTACACGTCGTTCGGGCGGGTCAACTTCCAGATCCCCTACGACGCACCGCCCGGCGAGGCGGTGGTCCGGGTGGACCGGGACGGGCAACGCGGCGGAAACTCGAGCATCATCATCCGGCCGGCGGTCGCCAAGATCCTGCGGTTGCGGCTGCGCGAAGGCGGGCTGAACATCCCCGAATTCCGCGACTACTACGGCGTCGCCGTGCACGCCGATGGATCGTTGTCGCTCCCAGTCGAGTTCAACGTGCCGAACAGCCGGCCGACCAAGCGCGGCGAGGCGATCACCGTTTACGGGATGGGATTCGGCGCGACCGGGCCCCCGGCGGTTGCGGGAGCAGCGGCTTCCGACCCGCCGCAAGCGGTGGATTCCGGACTGGCGCGTGTCTGCTTCGGCTGCATCACACCGCTCGGCGGAGTTCGCGTCGATGCCCAGTCGGCGACGCTCGCACCCAGCTTCGCGGGTAGCTTCCCCATCGATTCGCTGTTCGCCGGCATTTCCGCCGGATTCCCCGGTCTGTACCAAGTCAAGGTTGTGGTCCCGGAGGACTCCCCGTCCGGCGACGTCGCGGTCCGGGCGCTATTCGACAGCCATTCGAGCGAATACGGCTACATCGCGGTGGAATGACCGCGAGGCTCTATTACGACGATAGCTACCTGCGCGGGTTCACCGCCCGCGTAGTCTCGGTGGAGTGCGGTCTGGTCTATCTCGACCGGACCGCCTTCTATCCCACGTCCGGCGGCCAACCGCACGACCTCGGTTCGATCGGTGGCCGCGGCGTGATCGAAGTCTCCGGCCAGGAGGACCGAGTCGCGCATCGCGTGGACGGAGCGGTCGCCGTGGGCGCCGAAGTGGAGTGCCTCGTGGATTGGGGGCGGCGCTTCGACCACATGCAGCAGCATACGGGCCAGCACCTTCTATCGGCGGTGCTAGCCGAAGAGCACGGGATCGGCACGGTGAGCTTCCACCTGGGAACCGATACCTGCACGATCGATGTGGACGCGGCTTCGGTCGCCCCGGCGCTGATGACCGAGGTAGAGCGGCGGGTGAACGCGGTGGTGACCGAGAACCGCCCCGTCGGTGTCTCTTATCGCGATTCGCGCGAGGACATCGGGCTGCGCAGGCCTTCCGATCGCGAAGGCACGATCCGCGTGGTGACGATCGCGGATCTGGACCGCAGCGCCTGCGGCGGGACGCACGTCCGCGCGACGGGGGAGATCGGTTCGATCGCGCTGCGAAAGACCGACCGCATCCGGGGGATCACGCGCATCGAGTTCGTTTGCGGCGCCCGCGCCACCGCCCGGGCGCGCGCGGATTTCGACGCGTTGAGCCAGACGGCTCGCGCCTTCTCGGCGCCCATCGACGAAGTGCCCGGGCTGGTGGCGGAGCAGATCGACAAGCTGGCCGCGAGCGACAAAGCTCGGCGCAAGATCGCGATGGAGTTGGCGCAATTGCGAGGCGCCGAACTTCACCGGTCGGCCGAACCCAATGCCGCGGGCTGGAAGACGCACGTTCGCCGGATTGCGTCCGGCGCCCTCGAGGAAGACATCCGCGCCGAGGCGCAAGCGTTCGTGCACGGAGGCCGCGCGGTGTACCTGGCCGCGGCGGAATCCAGCGGCGCGCTGTTGCTGGCGGTCTCGCCGGACGGACCGTTCGCGGCGGGCGAGGCGCTGAAGAAGGTGGTAGCCAAATTCGGCGGACGGGGAGGTGGAAACGCCGCCCTGGCGCAGGGGTCGACGCCGCCCGCTTCAACCGGCGAGGCGATCGGCGAGTTGCTCGCCTCCGCGGGACAGTAGCCACCGGCAGGGCCGCCAGCCAGCGCCGCCCGACTCTTGATATGATGTAGCGATGACACTGGGCAAAGTCTCTCCCCTTCGTCTCGCGGCTCTCGTCCTGGCCTCCACTCTGGGTTGGAGCCAAGGCAACCTCGGCGGCATCGCTGGAAGCGTTACCGACACCTCCGGATCATCCATCCCGGACGTGGCGATCACGCTCCGCAGCATCCAAACCAACCAAGTCTCGCGCGCCACGTCGGACGACACCGGCTACTCGCTGCGCGCGATTCCGCCCGGCTTGTACCGGCTGGAAGCGGAGAAGGCCGGCTTCAAGAAGTTCGTGCGGGAACAGGTGAGCATCCTCACCGCGACCAACATCGAACTCCCGATCCGGCTGGACGTCGGCTCGGTGGCGGAATCGGTGACCGTAGCCGCCAATCCGATCGCGCTGCAGACGACGTCGCCCGAAGTGTCCACGGTGCTCGAGCGCAAGCAGATTCTCGACCTGCCCATCCAGGTCGGCACCGGCGCCATCACCACGGCCGCCTCCGGACGCAGGCAGCCGGAAGCATTCATCTTCCTCACGCCCGGCGTGACCGGCAGCCAGTGGGGCAAGAGCGTCAACGGCAGCCCGGAGTTCACGCAAGAGATGCTCATCGACGGCGTGTCGGCGCAATTGGCCGGCAACCCCGGATTCCTGGCGCAATCGGCGCCGCCGTATGAGGCGATCGAAGAGTACAAGATGCAGAACACGTTGTTCCCCGCCGAATTCGGCCGCGGACTCGGCGTGATCAACTTCACCATGAAATCGGGCACGAACCAGTTCCACGGCGGAGCGTTCGAACTGTTCCGCAACGACAAACTGGATGCCCGCCAGTTCTTCGCGGCCCGCCGCTCCATCGTCCGCTTCAACGAAACCGGCGGATCGCTCGGCGGACCGGTGCGGATCCCGAAGGTCTACGACGGCCGCGACAAGACGTTCTGGAACTTCAACTACACGCTCGTCCGCAACGCTCCGCCGATCAACGGCAATCTGGTGAGCGTCCCCACCGCCGAGTTCAAGCGCGGCGACTTCTCGCGGTACGTCGACAACGCCGGCGCGCTGATCCCGGTGTTCGATCCCGCCACCACGCTCGAAAACGGCACGCGTCTTCCGTTCGCCGGCAACGTGATCCCCACGGCGCGGGCGAGCCAAGTGGCGCAGCGTACGTTCCCGCTGCTGCCGAATCCCGACACCGGCGCCTACTTCAACAACTTCGTGCATCGCGGCGCCAACTATACCGAGGACGACATCTGGTCGCTGAAGCTCGACCACTTGCTGAACCAGAATCACCGGCTGAGCTTTTCGACATGGCATTCGCTCAACGACGGTTTCGTGCGGTCCGAATTCGGCGCTGCCGGCGGTCCACTCGGCCTGTTGTTCCTGTCCAACATCCGCGGCCACAACTACCGCATCAACCTCGACAACACGGTGACGCCCACGCTGCTGCATCACATGGGCTTCGGGTACACGTTCTCCAACCCGACGCGGCAGCTCGACACCCGCCGCGGCAACGAGACCATTCAACTCCCCGGCGTCGCGCGCGACGCGCCAGGCTTTCCGGCGTTCTCGATCGGGAATCCGTACGGCGGACTCACCATCGGCAACTCGAATCAACAGCCGAACGATCCTTCCGCCAACCTCAGCTACGTGTTCCTGGACAACTGGACATGGCTGAAGGGTAAGCATCAATTCAAAATGGGCGGCGAATTCCGGGTGATGCGATTCAACAACTTCGCCGGCACCGACACGGGCGGCTTGAGCGGTCTATATAACTTCAGCGCGCTCTCGACGTCGAACCTCACCGATCCGCGCCAGAACACGATCGGCAACGGATGGGCCAGCTTCTATCTCGGCCAGGTGTTCAGCGCGCAGCGCCTGATCCCGGCGCCCACGCGCGAAATGCAACACGAGTTCTACACCTATTTCGCCGAGGACGTGGTGCGCCTGACGCGCAAGCTGACGGTGACGCTCGGCTACCGGCACGAGATCCCGACGGTGGTTTTCGAGCGCAACTTCCGGCAGTCGTACCTCGACCTCGCGCTGCCCAACTCCGGAGCCGGCGGCCGTCCGGGAGCGCTCGCGTTCCTGAAGGAGGGACAACGCCTGGCTCCGACCTACCGGCGCGCGATTTCGCCCCGCGTGGGACTCGCCTACAGCATCGACTCCAAGACGGTGATCCGCGCGGGTTTCGGGCTGTTCTGGTCGCCCACCAATGCCACCAGCATCGGCCGCCTGTCGCGCTACTTCAACAACGGATTCTCGTTCACGCAGGATTTCCCGAATCTGACCACCGGCCGCGTACCGGCGCTGATCCTCGACAACGGCCCCACTCCTTTCACCGGTACGCTCCCCAACACGTCGCCGACCCTGCTCAACAACAACATCATCGACTACATGAATCCGGGCGCCAACAAGCCGGGTTACACCAATAGCTGGACCTTCAATGTCCAGCGCGAACTGCCGATGCAGTTCCTGGCCGATGTCGGCTACGTGGGCCAGCGCAGCGTCGGCTTGCCGGCCGGTCTCGAGAACCTGAATCAGCTCCCGGTCCAGCAGTTGCGGCTGGGCAACACCTTGAACGCCGGAATCGGCTCGCAGGCGGCGCGCGACGCCGGTATTTCGGCTCCGTACGCGGGCTTCAACGGATCGGTGGCTCAGGCGCTGCGTCCGTTCCCCCAGTTCACCGACATCCGCAACCTGCTGCAATCCACCGGCTGGAACCACTACGAGTCGCTTCAGGTCCGCTTGCAGCGCCGCTATTCGAACGGCTTCTCGATGCTGGTGGCCTACACGCTTTCGAAGAACTTCATCCACGGACCGGGCTTCACCGGCTGGGGAGACGACGCCTCAGGGGCGCGCCCGCTCGACACCGCCAACCGGCGGATCGAAAAGCGCCTGGCGCAGTTCGACACGCCGCACAACCTGGTTCTGTCCTGGAACTACGAACTGCCGGTCGGCAAGGGTAAGCGGTTCCTGGGATCGATGCCCGGCGCGGTGGACATGGTCCTCGGCGGCTGGCAGTTGAACGGCATTCACGAGTACCGCTCGGGAACGCCTTTCGGCGTGGGCGGAGGCGGTCCGATCCCGATCTTCGGCGGCGGCAATCGTCCGAATCGGGTGGCCAATTCGAAGGCGCTCACCGGCATCTCCCACGGGTCGTTCGATCCGGGCCGCGACCGCTATCTGGACATCAACGCTTACTCGCAGCCCGATGCGTTCACGCTGGGAACCGCCGCGCCGAACTACGGCGATATGCGCACCTTCGGCGGCCGCAACGAGAACCTGAGCCTCCACAAGAACGTGAAGTTTATGGAGCGCCATTCGATCCAACTGCGCGCGGAGTTCTTCAACGCGTTCAACCGGGTCAATTTCGGCGGTCCGGCGGCGAGCATCAACGCGCCGGCAACCTACGGAAGAATCACGGGAGCGGCGCCGCCGCGCAGCATCCAGTTGGTCGGCAAGTACATCTTCTGATCCGGCTCCGATTCGACGCGCCGATCGGCGAATACGACATGCAGGCGGCGGCGCTCCTCGCGGAACACGCGAACGCCGATCCGGCGGCGCTCCGTGCGATCCAAGAGAATCACCCGCGATTCCTCGATTCCGAGGTCAAATGGAAGCCGCTGCCCCTGACCGCCGAGGCGATCGCGGCCGCGCCCTTCGACATCGACGACGCGCGGTTGGCCATCGCGCTGGTACTCGTTCCTCGACTGGGAAGCGCTCCGGGAGTTCACGCGCGAACCGCGTCCGTTTGAAGCGGCCGTGGAAGCGGTGGTCGACGGCGACCAGCCGGGGCTCGAGGCGATGCTGCGCGGCGATCCCGGACTCGCGCGCGCCCGGTCGGAGCGCGTGACGCACTTCGATCCGCCGGTTCACCGCGCGACACTACTCCACTACGTGGCGGCGAACGGCGTCGAAAGCCATCGCCAGCGGACGCCGGCCAACGCCGCCGCGATCGCAACCGCGCTGCTCGACGCGGGCGCTGACGCGGACGCCACGGCCAGCCTGTATGGCGGCGAGTGCACGGTGATGAGCATGCTCGTGTCGAGCTGTCATCCGGCCAACGCCGGCGTGCAGTGCGCGTTGATCGACTTGTTGGTGGATCGAGGCGCGGCGGTGGAATCGCGAGGCGAAGGCCGCTGGACCAGCCCGTTGATGGCGGCGCTCGCGTTCTCTTATCTCGACGCGGCTCGGACGCTGGTCCGCCGCGGCGCGCGCGTGGATCACGTCGCGGCGGCCGCCGGGTTGAACCTGGTCGGGCAGATGCGCCGCCTGCTGCCGGAATCGGACGCGGACAGCCGCCACCGCGCGCTTGCGCTCGCGGGTCAGATGGGACATACCGAGGCGGCGCGGCTTCTGCTCGACACGGGAGAAGATCCGGACCGGTACAATCCCGCCGGCCTCCACGCTCACGCGACGCCTCTCCACCACGCGGCTCTGGCGGGTCATCTCGAGACCGTGCGCCTGTTGGCCGAACGCGGCGCCCGGCTCGACATCCGCGACAAGCTGTGGGACGCAACGCCGCTCGGCTGGGCGATCCACGGCGGCCGAAATGACGTGGAAGCCTGGCTGCGCTCCCGCGGCTAGCCGCCGGCGGGATACAATCGCGCTTATGCGAAAGAGCGCGGTGGAATGGTTCGTCGACGGGTTGCGCGAGCGCGGCGTGGAGTGGATCTCCGCACTGTGCGGGCACGGGCTGGATCCGCTGTTCGACGCGGCGGACCGGAGCGGCATCCGCATCGTGGACGTGCGCAACGAACAGACGGCAGGCTACATCGCCGACTACTGGGGTAGGCTCACCCGCCGTCCGGGAGTGTGCGCGTCGTCGAGTGGCGTGGCCGTGGCCAACTTGCTTACCGGCGCCATGAACGCATGGTTCGACGGCGCGCCGATGCTGGCGATCAGCGGCTCGGCGGATCTGGCCACGCTGGGGCTGGGCTCGTTCCAGGACTCGCCGCACGTGGAGATGGCCGCGCCGGTGACGCGCCTGTCGCGAGTGCTCGATACTCCAAACCGGGCGGTACAAGTGCTCGACGAGGCGTGGCGCACGGCCAGCGGTCCGGCGCCCGGTCCGGTGCATCTCCTGTTGCCGATGGACGTGCAGCGGACACTGGTGGACGAGGCCGATTTGGTGCGCCCCAGCGGCGGGGACCGCGAGGGCGCGGGCGTTTCGAGCGGTCGCGCGGCGGCGGCGGTCCAGGCACTGCTGGCGGCAAAGCGCCCGTTGATCGTGGCGGGCAGCGGCGTCTATTATTCGGGCGAGGGTGAGGACCTGGCGTCGTTCGCGGCGCGGTTCCACATTCCTGTCCAGACTCCGATCTGGGACCGGGGCGTGTTCGCCGAACCGCACGACGCTTTCGTGGGAGTGGTGGGAGCGGCCACTGGCGGCCCCGATCTGCTCGCCCAGGCCGACTGCGTCCTGGTGGCGGGCGCCGAGCCGGACTACCGCCTCGGGTACCTCCAGCGGGACGGAGTTCATCGCATGACGCGCGGCTGGAGGCAGCTCGAGGACCGCTTTGTCGACGCGGGAGGCGCGCCGTTCGACGCGTGGCTGGCGGACGCGCGGGGCCAACGCGACGCCTACACCGGCAAGATCGCCGCGACCGGCCGCGCGCAGGCAGCGGGTGGAACCCATGCCGTGGATATCGTGGAGGCGGTCCGCGTTGCGTTGCCCGGCGATGGGACGCTGGTGGTGGATGGCGGCAGCATCGGCCAGTGGGCGCATCAGCTTCTGTGCGACCGGCGGTATCCTCCCTACTGGCTGACGTGCGGCCGCTCCGGCGTTGTGGGCTATGGCTTGGCGGGGGCGATGGCGGCCCGGCTCGCACGGCCCGAAGCGGCCGTGGTGCTGCTGTCGGGCGACGGCGCGTTCACCTTCACGGCGGCTGAGATCGAATGCGCGGTGCGGCAGAAGTTGCCGTTTGTCGCCGTGGTCGCCGACGACCGTTGCTGGGGAATCACGCATTCGGGTCACCAGCGGCAGTTCGGCCGCGGCATCGGGACGGAGTTGGGGGAGATCCGCTTCGATCTGCTGGCACAGTCGATGGGCGCGCGCGGAGTTCGGGTCGAGAACGCCGCCGGAATCGCGCCGGCGATCGCGGACGGAATCGCGTCGCGGGAGGTCACCGTCATCCACGTGCCGATCGTGGGCGGCAATCCGGTGTAGAATCGCAAGCGGAGGTCTCATCCGCTCGATGTCGAAACTTTCCCGCAGAATCATGCTCGTCACCGGCGCGTCCGCGCCGATGGCCGCCCGCGCCGCCGCCAAAGGCGCCGAATTCACGGCGATGTCGCCGGCCGGCGTCTACGCCAAGGTCGGCGTGAAACCGGTGATCAATGGAATGGGCACGGTCACCGTGCTCGGTGGATCGGTGATGCCGGCCGAGGTCGTACAGGCGATGCAGGATGCCTCGCGATTCTACGTCCGCATGCCCGAACTGAAGGAGAAGGTCGGCGCGCGCATCGCCGAATTGCTAAACGTCCCCGCCGCGATGGTGACCACCGGCGCGGCCGGCGCGATCACCATGGCGACCGCCGCATGCATGGCGGTTGGCGACGCCAAGCGAGTGGGCCGGCTGCCGGACCTCGAGGGCATGAAGACCGAGGTGATCCAGCAGAAGTCGCACCGTAGCGGTTACGAAGCGCAGATGACGCTGTGCGGCGCCAAGGTGATCCAGGTGGAAACGCGGGAACAGCTCGATCGTGCGATCAACGAGCGAACGGCGATGCTGTTCTTCCTGAACAAAAACGACCCCGACGGAAAGATCAAGCGCGACGAGTGGATCGCGGTGGGCAAGAAGCGTGGCGTGCCGACGTTCAACGACGCGGCCGCGGACGTTCCGCCCAAGTCGCGGCTGACGGACGTGTTGGCGCAGGGCTTCGACCTCGTCTGCTTTTCCGGCGGCAAGGGATTGATGGGTCCTCAGGCGACGGGCGTGCTTCTGGGCCGCAAGGACCTCATCGCGGCGGGCCAAGCCGTGATCAGCCCTAATGGCGGCGTCGGACGCGGCATGAAGGTGGGCAAGGAAGAGATGATGGGGCTGTTGGCGGCGATCGAGCGCTACCTGCGAGTGGATCACGACGCCGAGTTCAAGATGCTCGACGGGCGGGTGTCGGAGATGATGAAGACTCTATCGGGCGTGGAAGGCGTCGAGACGGCGCGCATGGTTCCGGAGATCGCCAACCAAGTCCCCCATCTGGTGGTGAAGTGGGACGAGCAGCGGCGCAAGGTCTCCACCCAGGATTTGATGAAGCAACTGGAAGGCGGCGACCCATCCATCGCGATTCTGGGGCACGGCCAGGGCCACGTGATGGTGTCGGTCTGGATGATGCGCGGGTCCGAGCACCGCGTGGTCGCCAAACGGCTCCGCGAGGTTCTCGAAAAGGCCTAGACCTAGACAGCCGGCTACATCCGTCCGAATAGATCGTCGTTGTAGCTGGTGGTGACGCCGGGTTTGGAATCGGTCTTCGCCTGCGTCCGGCACGCCGGGTTGAAATAACCCTTGGCCAGTTCCGGACGTAGGAGGAGAGCCTTGTCCCAGCAGTCATTGGCGGCTTCGCCGTGGCCTTCTTCCTGGAGCACGTGACCCAGATTGATGAGGGCTTCGGCGAAATTCGGGTTGTCCTCGAGCGCGGCGCGGTAGCTCGAAATCGCCTCGGTGCGCCGGCCGAGCCGTTGCGCCAGCAGTCCCTTGTTGTAGAGTACATCCGCTCCGCGGTCGCCGAGTTCGGTGAGCCGCTCGTGATAGTAGTGCGCCTTTTCGGCATTCTGACGGCTGAGGCACACCGAGGCCAGGCCGCGAATGGCGTCCAGGTTGTTCGGCTCGCGATCCACCAGTTTGTCGAGCACCGCTTCGGCCACCTCGTAGTTCTGCAGACGCCACTGTGCCAACGCGAGGTTGGTCTCGGCCTCCGGCCATTCGGGCCGCAGTCGTAAGCATGCTCCAAACGCCTTGGCGGCGGCCTCGTTAGAAGCCCGATTCAATTGCAGATATCCCAGGCGGAACCACACATAGGAAAGCGTCGGGTTCTTCTCCACCAGCCGCAGATAGCGCGATTCGGCATCCTCGAGCTTGCCCTGCTTTTCGACCAGCAGCGCCACCTGCAGGCGCAGATCCTCGCGATCCGGCGACTTTTCGAGCGCCTTGTCGAAAACCTCGAGCGCCTCGGGCAGCCGGCCCGAGTCCTGCAGTAACACTCCCAGATTGACGAACGCCTGCACGGACTCCGGACGCAGTTCGAGGGCCCGCCGGTAAGCACGCTCGGACGCATCCGGCTGTCCGCTGTTCTGGAGCGCCACGCCGAGGTTGTACCAGTGGTCGAAGCGGTCCGGGTGTAGCTGCACCAACCGGCGGCAGCCGTCGGCGGCCAAGTGGAACTCTTCCTGGAAGAACGCGGCGAACACCGATCCTTCCAGACCGGGCTCCGAATTCGCATCCAGTTCGAGGAGCCGTTGCGAAAAGTCACGCACTACGCCGGCGTCCTTGCGTTGCATCCCCAGCGTGATCATGTTCACCAGCGACTCGTTCGACCGCGGGTTCTTCGCCAGGATCCGCCGGTACGACTCGGCGGCTCCGTCGAAATCCCACATCAGTTGCAGCGATACGCCCCTGCCGAGCAGCGCCTGTTCGTGATCGGGAGCCTTCTCCAGGCAATCGCCAAAAGCCTTCACCGCTTCGTCCGGCTTCTTCAAATGCAGCAGGCAAATGCCCGCGCCCAGCATCGCCGCCAACTGATATTTCTCCGATTTCGCCGCGGAGCGAAATAGCCATTCGGCCTCCGCCCACAATCCCTGCTGTTGCATGCAATGGGCCAAGTGATATTGGACCGACGGGTTCTCCGGCTGCAGTTCCAGCAGCTTGGCAAAGCTGGCCGCCGCTTCGGTGAACGCCTGATTCTCGAGGTACAGGTGGCCGCGCGCGGCGTGGATTTCCGCCGAGAGTTCCCCGGGCGGCGGATCCACCGACAGTTCCCGGAGCGCCTGCTCCGTATTTCCACGAAGGTGGTGGGACACCGCCCTCGCCAGGTGCGCGAGCACCTCCTTCTCGGCGGGTACGGTCGTTATGGCTTCGGAGGCGTTTACGGTCGGCAGCATAAGGCTAGCTTTGTATCGGTCACCTAGGGCATTCTCTTTAGGAGGCTCATGCTTCTCTTCTTCTTCCTCTTCGCCGCCGCCCTCGGGGCCGATGTCTTCTCCGATCAACGCGATCAGATCGAGCGATACTGGCTCGGCGAGATTCGCCGGGCCGCCGGAGCCGCGGCGAACCAGCCAAGTCTGCTCGCCGAACGGTTGGGTACGGTGACGCCTTCGCCTCGCCTGGACGCGCGCGCGCTCGTAGCCGTTTGGCCGGACGCGCGCATCGAGGAGATCCGCCTGGAGGTGGAACCCGGGCATTTCGCCCACGCCCTGATCCTGACGCCTCCCCGCCCCGCCCGCGCGGCGATGATCGCGCTGGGACCGGCCGATCGCACCGCGGAGGAATGGGCGGGTCTCACCGGCAAGGCCGAGCCGGCGGAATGGCTCGCGGCGATGCTCGAGCGAGGCTACACCGTGTGCCTCCCTATTGGAGTCCAGCGAACCAAGGACCATCCGCTATCCGAGTCGACGCGGGGCAAGGAGCGACGCCACATATTGCATCGTCTCGGCTTTCCGGCCGGCCGCTCGGTGACCGGCCTGGAAGTAACCGAGGTGCGCGGCTTGGCCGCCTGGCTGAACGTCCCGGTGGGGCTGTACGGCCACGACGATGGCGCGTGGATCGCCACGCATGCGGCCGCCGTCGACCGCCGGTTCGCGTCGCTCGACGTGATCCGCCTCCCCGAGCCCGGCTCCGAACTGTGGCGCGAACCGGTCGACCGCGCCGTCTTCGACCACCTCCGCGCCGGCCTGCCCAAGCCCATGCTGCCGCCGGCCAGGATCGGCGCGCCCGGCGCTCCCCTGCGCGTGGGTGAGAAGCTGTTGCCCGTCGAAATCGAGGAGCGCCGAAACCGCCACTTCGATTCTCTGATCGCCTACTTGCACGGCCGGATCGAACGCGCGGGAGACGAGCGGCGCCGGTTGCATCGTCTCGCCGCCACGCCACCCCAAGCCGCCGTGCCCAGGCTGCTCGCCAGCCTGCGCGACGTCATGGGTGAGCCACCGAAGCCCGCGGCCGCCCTGAACGCCCGCGTCACCGAGATCGGCCGCACCAGCCGCTTCACCGCGCACGAGGCGCGGATCGAAGTACTGCCGGATCTCGAAGTGTACGGCCATCTTCTCGTGCCTCACCGGATCGCGGGCCGCGCGCCCGCGGTCGTCACGCAGCACGGGCTCGGCGGCAAACCCAAGGACCTGACGCTGCAAGGCCCGGAGCCCAACGCCGCCTATCATGGATACGCCGCCCGCCTCGCCGATCATGGCTACGTCGTTTTCGCGCCCTACGTCACCGTTCCGATTCCACAGGTGGAACTGATCAACCCATTGGTGAGGATGGCTTGGTCCACCGGCCGCATGCGCACCAGCGTCGAACTGGCGAAGCTGCGCCGCGTGGTGGACTTCCTCCAGTCTCTACCCTATGTCGACGGATCGCGGCTCGGCTACTACGGGCTGTCCTATGGCGGGTATTCGGCGGTCTGGATGGGGCCGCTGGAGCCGCGTTTCAAGGCGACCGTCGTGTCCGGCCACTTCAATGACTGGACCTCCAAGATCACTAATGAGCGTGAGCGCACCAGCTACCTCCAGCATCCGGACGAGGACTTCACGGACTGGAATGTGCTCCCGCGACTCACGCACGTGGAACTGCTGGCGTCGTTCTGGCCGCGCGCGGTGATGGTGGAGTTCGCGCAACACGACGGCACCACGTATCCCGCCTGGCACGAACGCGCCTGGGCGGAGGTCGAGACAATCGCCCGGGCGTGGAACGCGACGGACCGAATGGTGCGCGACCGCTTCTCGGGCATCCACGAGATTCACGGCATCGGCGCGTTCGATTTTCTGGATCGCTGGCTGCGGCCGGAACAGCCGTCGTCCCGGCTGTTCCCCGATTGGGGCGAAGTGGAGCACACGGTGGACGCGAATCCGCTCACGTGGGTGCGCGGCGAATTCCGAGTGGGCACGGCCTCGCCCCGGTTTCGAGGATTGCGGTTCCGCGCTCGTCCGGCGGCGCCCGGGGCCGGACTCACCGTTCGCTTTGGCACGGGCCCCGGCGGCGCCGGACTCGGCGTTGTGGCGGCGCGGTTCGACGGAGGCTGGGCGGAAGCGCCGGCGCCGGCGCGTTTGCTGGATCCCGCGCGAACCTACTGGTTCGAACTCCGGTCCGATGCTCGCGGAGCCGTTGTCAGCGGTCCGAGGCCGCCCGGCGGCTCCCGGTTCGCGGGAGAGTTCGGGGTGGCGTACCGGCCCGCGGAGTAGTGTTACACTAGCCGTAGTGTTGCAACTGGTTTGCATTCTAATCGCGGTTGCCGGCGCGGCCATCGCGCAAACAGCGATCGAAGGACGGGTGACGGATGGGGCTGGATTGGCGGTCCCCGGGGCCCGCGTTCGCGCGGAGAACCGCACCGGTTCCGCAGGCTATACGGCGATTACCGGCGCAAATGGGGACTTTCGCATTCCGGCTGCTCCGCGCGGCGAATACGCCGTCTCCGTGTCGGCCGGCGGCTTCGGCGTGGAGCGGATCTCGACGCGAGTTCCCGGCCCGGCGATTGCGATTCAATTGCAGCCCAGGTCGATGGCGGCCGAAGTCACCGTACGCGCTTCGTCGATCCTGGGGGTTCCCGAGCAGCTCTCCCGGATCCCCGGTTCGGCCGAACTGGTCGATCGCGAAACGTTGCGTCTGGCCAGCGTCATGACGACCGAAGAGGCGCTCCGCAAGGTGAGCGGAGTGCACGCGCGTTCGGAGGAGGGCTTTGGCTTGCGGCCGAACATCGGCATTCGCGGCCTCAACCCCACCCGGTCGTCCCGCGTGCTGCTGCTCGAGGACGGCGCGCCGCTTTCGTACGCTCCGTACGGAGACAACGCATCCTACTACCATCCCCCCATCGAGCGTTTCGAGAACATCGAAGTACTGAAGGGCTCGGGCCAAATCGTCCATGGACCCATGACCGTCGGCGGAGTCGTCAACTACGTCACGCCACCGCCTCCGGACCGCCGGCAGGGAGAAGTGACCTTGCTCGGTGGGAATCGGGACTACTTCAACGGCCACCTCGCCTACGGCGGCGCCGTTCGTGGGACAGGTTTGCTGTTCGATGCGATGCGCAAGCAAGGCGACATGGCGCGCGACAACACGAGCACCCTGCTGAACGACGTGAATCTGAAGTCGCTCTCACCGCTCGGATCGCGCCAGACGCTGTCGGCCAAGGTGAACTACTACACCGAAGAGTCGAACCTCACCTACAGCGGACTTCGCGAGGACGAGTATCGCGCGAACCCGCGAGGCAATCCGTTCAAGAACGACTTCTTTTACGCGGAGCGCTTTGGAGCCTCCGTGACGCACACCGCGGTCCTGGGCGCCGCCGCGACACTCACCACGCAGGCCTACGGGGCCGGCTTCCAGCGCGACTGGTGGCGTCAATCGAGCAACTCCGGCCAGCGGCCCAACGATCCGCGATGCGGCGGCATGGTCAATCTGCATACCATTTGCGGAAACGAGGGACGCCTGCGCGGCTACCGCACGTGGGGCTTGTCGCCGAAGCTCCGGGCCGGGCTCTCGATCGCCGGCGCGCGCCACGAGATCGACGCGGGCTTCCGATTCCACCGCGAGGAACAAGAGCGCCGGCAGGATAACGGCGCCGCTCCAACGGCTCGCACGGGAACGATCGTGGAAAACAATCGCAGAACCGCCCGCGCCGCATCCGGCTTCCTGCAGGACCGCGTCGAACTCGGCAGGCTGTCGATCACGCCGGGCGTACGCGTGGAACGCGTGGCCTATCGCAGGTGGAACCGTCTCAACGGAGCGGCCGGACATACCGCGTTGACCGCTGTCATCCCGGGCGTGGGAGCGGCGTTCCAGGCTGGCGGCGGAGTGTCGCTGTTCGCCGGGATTCACCGTGGGTTCGCCCCTCCGCGAGTGGAGGACGTCATCAATAACTCCACCGGCGCGAGCGTCGAACTCGAACCGGAGTCGAGTTGGAACGCCGAGGCCGGCGCGAGATGGCGTCCGCGCCGAGCCTGGGCGATGGAGGCAGCGTGGTTCCGCATGGACTTCTCCAACCAGATCGTACCGGCCAGCGTCGCCGGAGGGCTCGGCGCCACGCTCACCAACGGCGGCCGCACACTGCATTCCGGAGCGGAAATCTCCGGCCGGTACGACTGGCGGAACGCCTTCGGGTCGCGGCATGGCTTTTACCTGCGCAACGCATGGACGTGGCTGCCCGAGGCTCGCTACGAGAGCCGCCGGTTCAGCTCCGTGCCCGGTTCCGGCGCCACCTCCATCGAAGGAAACCGGCTTCCTTACGCTCCCGGCCATCTGTTGAACTCGCAACTGGGTTACAACCACGCGGGCGGATTTCACGCGATGGTGGAAGGCGTTCACACCGGATTCCAGTACGCGGACGACCTCAATCGGCGCGTCACGACGCCCGATGGGCAACGTGGGACGATCCCCGGCGTGGTGCTGTTCAACGCTTCGGCGAATTATCCGGTGGAAGCGCTACGAGCCACGTTTTTCCTGACGGCGAAGAACGTGACGGACCGGACCGCGATCGTGGACCGCAGCCGGGGGATTCTGCCCACGATTCCGCGCCTGATTCAGGCGGGTGTGCGCTTCCGCTTTTGACGCCTCACTTCAACTGCGCCGACTTCTCGAAGAACCTCGTCTCCACCTTGAACGCCTCGAGCGAGTTATACACGATCGGGCAGTAGACCGCGCGATCGATCATTTCCCACATGCGGCTGGGAATCGATCCCGCGCCACGCACCAGGTGGGGAAAGTCGACGCACATCGACGGACGGTCCTCGTAAATCGAGCACAGGTTTCCCGCGAGGAAAGTACAGCCGCCTGCGCCCCGGCGAAGGATCGTGCCTTCGTCCTCGGACTGGTCGCAATATCCGGCCAGAAATTTCGTCACGGTCAATCGCATCACCTTGGCGAGACGGTTCACATCGCGATCCAACAGCCGGACCGTCGCCACCTTGCAGCAGTTCGCGCACTGCTTGCAATCGATCCCATCTTCGATCTCCTCGGCGATATGCCGCAAGTTTCTCTCGACGAAGTCGTGCCGTTTCAAATGCTTACGGAACGACTCGTTCTCGGCGCGCTTCTTTTCGCCCAGGCGCCGGATCTGCACCAAATCGGTGACCATACTATTAGAGTACAATCGAGGCCATGGAACGATCGCGCCGCGACTTCTTTAAAACCATTCCCCAGACGGCCGGTCGCGTGGCCGGATGGACCGCCATGGTCCAGGCGATCCAGGCCGCGCCCGGCCTGCCGTCGCCCAACAACGAGGATTATTGGAAGCTGGTCAAGCGCCAGTTCCCGCTCGAGGATAACCTCCTCTATCTGAACGCGGCCAACGTGTGCCCCGCCTCGCGCGGCGTGCTCGACCGCCACCTCGAGTACCTGCGGGACTTCCAGTCGAACCCATCGTTCCAGAACCGCGAGAAATACGACGGGCTCGCCGAACGGTGCCGGAAGAAGATAGCGGCCATGCTGCGCGTATCGCCGGATGAAATCGCCTTCGTGCGAAACACCAGCGAAGGCGCCAACACGATCGTCAAGGGCATCGACCTCGCGCCAGGCGACGAGATCCTGGTCACTTCCCACAACCATCCGTCGAACCTCGATTCCTGGAAGATCCGGGCGCGGCGCGACAAACTCGTCGTCAAGACGCTGCCGTATCCCGTTCCGCCCAAGAGCCGCCAGCAGTTGTTCGACTTGTACGAGAGCGCCATCACGCCGCGGACAAAAGTCCTGGCGGTGACCCACGTCACCAGCACCACGGGCGTGGAATTCCCCGCGCGGGAACTGGCGGAACTCGCCCGGCGGCGTAACCTGTGGATGCATCTCGACGGCGCGCAGACGTTGGGAGCGCTCGACGTCAATCTCGCCGATATCCCCTGCGATTCCTTCGCCGGCAGCGCCCACAAGTGGCCGATGGGGCCGCTCGAGGCCGGCGTGCTGTTCGTGCGGGCGAGTCGCATCCCCGAGGTTTGGCCGTCCGTGGTGACCGCCGGCTGGTCCGACAAACTGGTGGGAGCGCGGAAGCTCGAAGTGTTCGGCCAGCGCGATAACCCGCGGTTGGTCGCGCTGGAATCGGCGTTCGACTTCCTAGCCCTGGTCGGCATGCCACATGTGGAGGCGCGCATGCGAGCCTTGGCCCGCCGCGCGATCGAGGGTCTCGGCGAGCACGCCAATATCGTCATGAAGACCAGTTCCGATCCGCTGTTGTCGGCCGGCGTGGTGAAGCTCGAATTGAAGAACATGGCGGTCAAGCCCGCTTACGATCTGCTCTGGCAAAGGCACCGGATGGCGATCGCCAGCACTCCCGAGGGCGACGCTCGCGGGCTGCGAATCTCGCCGCACATCTACAACACGATGGAAGAGGTGGACCGGGCGGTCGCGGCGGTGAAGGAGATCGCCGGGTAGGTGGCCGATCAAGTCTACCTATCCTGTTGGCTGCGCGGTTTCACGGAACGGAAAGCGCTGCCCGCGTTCGAAGTGGCGTTGAGCCAGTTTCCTTTTTCCCGGCTGGCGCCGGCGGCGACGCTGCGGGTCCACGCGATCGCGTTCTCGGAACCGCCGCTCCTCGAGCAGAGGTTCGAGCAGGAGACGGAAGCGGCCGATATCGTCGACGCCGCGCACGACTTCGAGAACGCCGACTGCGCCTATTTGATCGAGACGGCCTGGGATCTGTTGCAGTACGAACGCCGCGATTGGCGCCTTCGTCCGGCGCCGGTGACGATCACCTGCTTCGCGCCCGAATTCGAGACCGAGTACGGCGACCAGATCCGGGTGGAGTTCGGCCCCGACTCGCTCTACATGCCGGACGAAGACTCGAACCTGTTCGCGATCCAGTCCAATATTCGCAGCCTGCTGCGGTACGCCGAAGACCTCCGCGCGGCGCTTCCGGTGGAGAAGGCGCTGCTATGGTCGGAGTCCGGCGGGAACCTGGCCGAGCGGCTGCGCGAGACGCTGGAGGAGGTGTGAGGCGGTTTCTGCCGATGCTAGCCGCCGCCACGCTGCATGCGGCCCCGGCGATCGTCTCAGCCGTCAACGCGGCCAGCCACCTCCCCGCCGAACTGCCGAATAGCGGCATCGCTCGAGGTTCGTTGTTCACGATCGAGGGCTTGGAACTCGGCCCGTCGCAACCGGCGCACGCGGAGCCGCCACTGAGCGTCAGCCTGGGTGGAACTTCCGTTCGAGTCGCCTCGGGCGGCGCTTCGGTCGATTGTTGGCTCACCTACGCCGCTGCGGGACAACTGACCGCGATCCTGCCATCGGCGGCGCCGGTGGGTGAAGCGAAGGTCGTCGTGACGAGGGATGGCGAGTCGAGTCCACCGTTCGACATTCTGGTCGTGGAGTCCGCGTTCGGCATCTTCACCCGGAATCAGGCGGGATCCGGGCCGGCGGTTGCCCAGAATGCCGAGGGCGGCGCGAACCTTCCGTTCAACGCTCTCACGCAGCCCGCGCGCCCGGGACAGACGGTGACGTTGTGGGGGACAGGGCTCGGTCCCGCCGCGAGAGACGAGGCCAGCGGCCCGCTTCCCGGCGATCTGGCGTCCAGCGTTGAGGTCTTTGTGGGAGGCCTGCCCGCGGCAGTGTCCTACCGGGGCCGTTCGAACTGCTGCGCCGGCGTGGACCATGTCTCCTTCGCGATCCCGGCGGGCGCCGTGGGATGCCACGTTCCGGTCGCGATTCGTTCGGGCGGATCCGTGAGTAACTTCGCCACGATCTCGATCGACGAGACGGGCCGGAGTTGCTCCGATCCCAACGGAGCTTCGGCGGACGACCTCGATTTCCTGCGCGCCTCCGGGTCGCTCGCCTTCGGTCTCGTCGAAGCGACACGCCTCTCGTTCGGGGCGGTGTTCGCGGACTTCGCGGAGGCGCTTTTCGCTCGCGGTTCGGTGGACGGTTGGACCGCCGCGCCTTCGGCCCGGTCGCTTCCTCCCGGTTCCTGCTCGGTGCGGTGGGAGCGGAACGGCTCGGCCGCGGCGGATGCGAGAGTCGACGATGGGCTGGACGCGGGATCTTCCGTGAGCGTTACAGTAGGGTCCAACTCCCGGCCTTTGTTGGCTCGCTTCGGCGCGCCCGGCCTTTACACCGCCGACCTGAACCGCTTCCTCGAACCGGGACCGGTCACGGTGGACAACGCGGGAGGCGGCGCGCAAGTGAAGGGATTTCGAGTTACGGTCAACGTTCCGGCCGGAATCCAGTGGACCAACGCGGACGCTGTCGCGGTCGTCGCGCGCGACCGGGAATTGACGGTCACTTGGACGGGCGGATCCGCCGAACGCGAGACCGCGGTGGTTTATGGAGTCGTCCCCGCGAGGGGCGGCATTACCGCTGGATTCTCGTGCGCGGCTCCGGTCGCCGATGGACGATTTACCGTTCCGGAGTGGGTGGTGTCGGCGCTGCCGCCGGGCGCGAGCGCCGGAGTGCTCGGAGTGGGAGTAGCGAATTCGAGCGCTGTCCGGTTCAACGCCGATGGCATCCGCTTCGGCGCCGCGGCGGCGTCGAACCTCAGCGCGCGGAATGCCACTTACCGCTAGCCCGCGGCGCGTGATGACGCGCAACCGCATGGGTTGGGCGTCCACCGTGCTGAACCCCGCCGCCAAACGCTTCGCCGCCGCGTGCGGAGATGGATCTCGAGTTCTCGATATCGGAGCGGCCTACGGAACCGCGTCGCTGGCGGCGCTCGGCCGCGGGGCGGTCGTGTTGGCCAACGATCTGGACGAGCGGCACCTCCAGGATTTGTGGCTCCGGACGCCGGAGGATCGCCGCGCCCGGCTGCGGCTGCTTCCCGGACGCTTTCCCGGCGGGCTGGGTGAAAACCCGGGCCCGCTCGACGCGGTGCTCGCCTCGAACGTATTTCACTTTCTGAACGGCCGGCAAATCCGGCTCGGCCTCGGCGACATCCACGGCTGGCTGCGGCCGGGAGGCAGGCTCTTCGTGCAAGCGGCAACGCCGTATCAGGCTCCGTTCGCGGCCTTCCTTCCCGAGTACGAGCGGCGCGTGGCGGAAGCGGCCGAGTGGCCCGGCTGGATCGCCAAGTTGAGCGAATACTGCCGGCACCGGCAGATCGGGCAGATGCCCCGCGCGATCCATCTGCTGGACCTGCCCGTGCTCGAACGCGAGTGCGCCGCCGCCGGATTCGCCGTCGAGTGGGCGTTGCTTCACACCCGCCCCGATCTCCCGGAGAGCCTGCGTCTGGACGGACGGGAGTCCTTGGGGCTGGTGGCGGTGAAGAGCGGCTGTTAGAATCGAATTACACAACAACATGCGTCGTTCGAAAACCGCGGCTCGCGAGATCCGCACCACCACCCTTCCCAATGGACTTCGAATCGTCTCCGAGTCCATGTCCCACGTTCGCTCCGTTTCCGTCGGCATCTGGGTGGACTCCGGATCGCGGCGCGAGGATGTTCCGCGCTGTGGCATCTCCCACTTCATCGAGCACATGGTGTTCAAGGGCACCGCCACCCGCTCCGCCGAAGACATCGCACGAGCCGCCGACGCGCTGGGCGGCCACATCGACGCCTTCACCGGCAAGGAACTGGTCAGTTTCAACACCAAGGTGCTCGACGAGCATTTGCCCACGGCATTCGAGGTCCTCTCCGACATGGTGCTTCGCCCCGCCTTCCGCGACGAAGACATCGCCAAGGAGAAGAGCGTCGTGCTCGAGGAGTTGAAGATGGAGACGGACAACCCCGAGTATCTGATCCACGAAACTTTCTCGAGCAGCTTCTGGAAGGATCATCCACTGGGCCGTTCGATCCTCGGAACCAAGGAAAGCATCAACGGGTTCGACCGCGCGATGATCTCCAAGTATTACCGCGGCGTTTATGCGCCCGCGAACCTGCTGATCACCGCGGCCGGCCGCCTTTCGCACGACCGGCTGGTGGAACTGGCCGCGCGTGAGTTCGAATCGCTCGCGCCGCGCAAGGCGCTGCCGAAGCCCGCCGTTCCGAAGAGCGACGCGCAGATCATCATTCGCGACAAGAAGGCGCTGGAGCAGGTCCACATGATGCTCGGCGTTCCGGCGTATCCGGTGAACCACGAACGCCGGTTCGCGGCCTACGTGCTCAACGTGCTGCTCGGCGGTAGCATGAGTTCGCGCCTGTTCCAGACGGTGCGCGAACAGCGGGGCTTGGCGTACGCCGTCTTCTCCGAGGTCCACAACTACCGCGATTCCGGCTGTCTGGCGGTCTATGCCGGAACGTCTCTCGCGTCGGTGAAGAAAGTAGTGGCGCTGGTGCTCGCCGAGTTCCGCGATCTGAAAAACAACCTGCTGCCCGCCGAGGAGCTCGACCGCGCCAAGAGCCATCTCAAGGGTTCGGTGATGCTCAGTCTGGAATCCACGTCGAGCCGCATGTCGAACCTCGCCAGGCAGCAGCTCTACTTCAACCGCTTCGCGACGATGGACGAAGTGATCCAGAAGATCGACGAAGTGACGGCGGACCACGTGCAAGGCGTGGCGCGGGACTTTTTCCAGCCAGACCGGATCGCGCTCACGGTGCTCGGCAAGCTGGGCGGGTTGAAGATCCGCCGCGAGGAGCTCGATTGCTGACTCGCTCCCTGATCGCGGCGGCGTTGTTGGCCGGGCCGGCGGCATTCGGTTACGACTTTTCCGCCTTGCGGCGCCTCGGCCCAGTGAGCGATCATGCCAATGCGATCGATCCGGCCTCGCGCGCCCGCATCGCGCGGCTGGCGGAGCAGGCCAAGACGGCGGGAGGCCCCTCCGTCGCGGTAGCGGTGATCCCGGGCCTGTACGGCGAGCCTTCCGGCGCGGTAGCGAAAACGATCCGCCAAGCCTGGGGCGACGACATTCTGATCCTAATGGCCATGGGCGAACGCCGCGTGGCGGTGGCTTCCCGGGAAGGACTGCGTGTGGACGAGGACGAGTTGTTGGAGCGCATGAGCGGCCCCTTGTCGCGCCGGAGGACCGGCGACGCGTTGACCGCCGCCGTGCAATCCGTCGTGGACCAGACAGGCGGCCGCGCCGCCCGGCCCCGCCCGTTCCCCTTCGTTCGATACGCTGGCTGGTTGGCGCCCGTGGCGGCGGTGGCTTGGCTGCTGATCCGCCGCGAACGACGAACCAGCGGATGGAGCGCCGGCCATGCGTTCCGCTGCCAAGGGCGTGGAGGATTCGGGGGCTCGGCCGCGTGATCGACAAGGACTTGGCACGATTCGCGGAACGTCTGGCGAAAGACCTCGGCCCCGAGCTGGTTTCGCTGATCCTGTTCGGCTCGGCCGCGTCGGGCGAGTATTCGGATCACTTTTCCGACGTTAACCTGTTGTGCGTGGTACGCGCGGCCAATCCGGCGGCGCTCGCGGCGGCGGGTCCGGCCTTTTCGTGGTGGAGCGCCAGGCGTAAGACGCTGCCCGTGCTGGTGGCGGAGGCCGAACTGGCCGGGTACGCCCGCTGTTTTCCCATCGAGTTCAAGGACCTGAAGCGAAGCCGCCGCGTTCTCCATGGCTCCGATCCGGTGGCTGGGCTCGAACTCGACGACGCCTACTACCGCGCCGAGGTGGAACAAGAGCTCCGGTCGAAACTATTGAGGCTGCGCCAGCGGGCCGGCTGTGTGTATCACGACAAGCAGTTACTGACGCGTCTAATGGCCGACTCGTTCACCACGTTTCTTGCGCTCGGCCGCCACGCGGTGGCGCTCGGAGCCGGCGATCCTCCGGCCTCGCGCGCCGAGGTGCTGGCCGCCCTGGAATCGCGATTCGCATTGGACACGGGCGCGTTCCGGACTCTAATGGACGTTCGCGACGGAGCCCTTCGCGGAAAGACGCTCGATGCCGCCGGGCTGTTCGCGCGATACCTCGATACGGTGGAACGGCTGGTGGGCGCCGCCTGCGGCGCGGAATCGCGGAGTTGATCGTGAAGCGGCTGCTGTACGCCGGAGGAATGGTGGCCGCCGCGGTTTGGACGTGGTTCGCCCTCTCTTCCGCGCGCGACTTGCTGTCGTCCGAACGGGCCGCGATCGAGACGGCATGGGTCTCGGCGGGCGAAGCGCTGCGAATCCGCTCGCGCATCCTGCCGGAACTGGCCGCGGCCGGAACCGCTTCGGCGGGCAGCCTGCGGCGGGCGGAGGAGGCGCTGCGGACCGCCAAGTCGCGCCCCGAGATCCGCGCGGCGAGCACGATCGTCGACGACGCGGTCGGCGAATGGCTGGTGGAGGTGGAGGGCGAGCCCGACCGGCCTGCCAGGGAGAAGGTCAAGGAGCGGCTCCGCGAGGTGGAGATCCGGTTCGCCAGCGAGCGCCGAAAATACAATTCGGCGGTCCAGAAGTACAACGTCAGTCTGGAGCTGTTTCCCAACAATCTGGCGGCGAGGCTGTTCGGGTTCCGCCGGGAGGACGGCTACCTGATCACCGAACCTCCGCGGCATTGATAAGGCCGCGCCGGCATTGAGTATACTGCTCTCCATGGCGACCCATCTCCTGCTGGATCCCGTCTTCAAGCGCCACGCCACCGGCAACGGGCATCCGGAACGCCCGGAACGATACGACGCCGTGATCGCGGCGCTGCGGGCGCCGGGCCTCGCGAAGACACTTCCGGCAATCCCCGTTCGCAGGGCGGATCGCGACGAGCCCGCGCTTGCGCACACGGGCCATTATGTCGACACCGCGTTCCGGGAGATTGGCGCGCTGGCGGGCACGCGCTATCTGCGCGATCTCTCGACGGGGGACACGGTGGTCGGCCCCGAATCCCTGGATGTCGCGTTACAAGCCGTCGGCGGGGTGTGCAACGCCGTGGACTTGGTATGTTCCGGCAAGGCGTCGAACGCGTTCTGCGCGGTCCGGCCGCCCGGACACCATGCGACCCCGGCGCGCGGCATGGGGTTCTGCGTCTTCAACAACGTGGCCATCGCGGCGCGGCATGCCCGGAAGAAGCACGGAATCGACCGGGTGATGATCGCCGACTGGGACGTGCATCACGGCAACGGCACACAGGACATCTTCTACGAGGATGGCTCGGTGTTCTTCTTTTCGACCCACCAGTCGCCGTGGTATCCCGGCACTGGCGCGGCCAACGAGAACGGCGAAGGGAAGGGCGAGGGCAAGATCATGAACTGTCCGTTTCCAGCCGGATCGGGCGCGGCGGAGATCGTGGGGGCGTTCCGCGAAAGGCTGGTCCCCGCCATGAAGGCGTTCCGGCCGCAACTGGTGATCCTGTCGGCCGGTTTCGACTCCCGTGAAGGCGACCCACTCGGCCGCTTCCACCTCGGCGACGCCGACTTCGCGCAGCTTACTCGAATCTGCCTGGATATCGCGCACGATCACGCCGGAGGGCGGTTGGTCTCCGTGCTCGAGGGCGGGTATAGCCTGACCGGCTTGGCGTCGGCGGTTACCGCGCACGTCACCGCGCTGTCGAAAGGATAACCGATGCGAACGCTTACTGTCCTGATTGCCGCGGCGGCCTGGGCGCAGAGTCCGGCCGATCTTACGTTCTTCGAAACCAAAGTGCGGCCCGTGCTGGCGACGCAGTGCTACGGCTGCCATTCGGCCTCGGCCAAGACGCCGTTCGCACGGCTCCGCGTCGATTCGCGGGCCGGCTTGATCGCGGGAGGCGATTCCGGTCCCGCCATCGTGCCGGGCAAGCCGGACGAAAGCCGGCTGGTCCAGGTTCTGCGATACACGGGAACCGTCAAGATGCCGCCCTCGGGACGGCTGAAAGCGGAGGAGACCGGAGCGATCGCCGAGTGGATCGCCAAAGGCGCGCCGTGGCCGGAAGAGTCCGCACCGGCCGCTACGGTTCCCGCCGCGGCGGCGAAGGGAAAGGACCACTGGGCTTTCCAGCCGGTCGCCAAGCCGGCCGTTCCTTCCGTCCGCGACGGCCAGTGGCCACGTGGGGATATCGACCGCTTCATACTAGCCCGGCTGGAGAAAGACGGACTGACGCCGGCGAACGAAGCCGGCCGCCACGTGCTGCTGCGCCGCGTCACCTTCGATCTGACGGGGCTCCCGCCATCGCCCGAGGAGATGGACTCCTTCGCCAACGATGCCTCGCCAGACGCATACGACAAAGTGGTGGCCCGGCTGCTGGACACCCCCGGCTTCGGCGAGCGATTCGCCCGCCACTGGCTCGACGGCGCTTACTACGCGGATAACATCGAGATCGGCCGCCGCATTCCGGCGCGCGAGGCTTGGCGGTATCGGGACTATGTCATCGCGGCGTTCAACTCGGGTACGCCCTACGATCTGTTCCTGCGCGAACAGATCGCCGGAGACCTCATGCCCGCCGCGACCCCGGAAGATCGCAAACGCCAGGTCACCGCCACGGGGTTCCTTGCGCTGGGACCGTGGGCTCTCGTACAGGCGGACAAAGAGCAACTCCGCATGGACGTGGTGGACATGCAGTTGGACGCGATCGGCAAGACCGTGCTCGGCCTGACGCTGGGGTGCGCGCGGTGTCACGATCACAAGTTCGATCCGCTCCCGCAGCGCGACTACTATGCGATGGCGGGGATGTTCCGCTCGACCCGAACTTTGTCCGGACGCGTGTCGGGCATCTTCAGCGACATCAACCGCGTGCCCCTTCCCGAGTCGTCCCAGGAGATGCGCCGGCGTTCGGATGCCATGGAGAAGTACGAGCGAGCCATCGGCCACGCCAAGACGGAGGCCGCCCGGGCGAACAAGGAGAAGCGGCCCGCCAAGGAAATCGCCGAGTTGCGGAATCGCGTGGACATCCTCGAATACACGCGCCCCGATCCGCCGTCGGCGTACGCGCTCACCGACGTCGACTTTCCGGAAGACTGCCGGATCAACATCCGCGGCAATGCCAGCATGACGGGCGGCGAGGTGGCGCGGGGCGCGATCGGGGCAGCGTCGCCAGAGCCAATGGCGCGCATCGCCGACTTCACGTCGGGGCGGCTCGAACTGGCGAACTGGATCGTGTCTCCGAAGAATGCGCTCACCGCGCGAGTGGCCGTGAACCGGATCTGGTACGCGGTCTTCGGCCAGGGGATCGTCCCGACCATCGACAACTTCGGCCTCCGCGGGCAGATGCCGTCCCACCCCGAGTTGCTGGATTACCTGGCAAACCGTTTCGTCGAGGGCAAGTGGTCCGTCAAGAATCTGGTCCGGGAAATGGTACTGAGCCGGACTTACCGGCAAGCCAGCGGCGTGGAGTATCCCAAAGCCGCGGGAATCGACCCAGGCAACCGGCTGTTGTGGCGGATGAACGCCCGGCGTCTGGAAGCGGAGGCCATCCGCGATGCCATGCTCGCGGTTACCGGCGAGTTGGATCCGGCGCGCGGCGGACCTTCCCTGCCCCTTTCCATTCCCGGCAACGCGAACCTGGCGGCGAAGCCGGAATTCATCGAGGACCGCGCCAAACTCGGCGACGATCTCCAGTTTCGCCGCACGATCTATCTCCCGAATCTCCGCCGCGGCCAATTGCAGTCGCTGGACGTCTTGAACCTGTTCGATTCGCCGGATAATAACCAAGTCACTGGCGCGCGAACGTCCACTACTGTTCCCACCCAGGCTTTGTTTCTCATGAACTCCGAGTTTGTCCGCGATCGAGCGCGGACGCTGGCGCGATCCTTGCTGGCGCGCGGTTCGTGGCAGGATAACGACCGCGTGGCCCGGTTGACTCGCGTCCTGTTGAACCGGGCGGCGGATGTACCCGACCTGGCGCTGGCCCTGGGCTTCCTGCGCGAGTTCGAGGCGCGGGGCCAGTCCCGCGAAGAGGCTTGGACACGGTACTGCCAGGCGCTGCTGGTGTCGAACGAGTTCCTCTACCGGCGTTAGTCAGTTAGGCCCGCTGGTTACGGAACGATGGTCAGGACTTCAGTATCGGTGTCGGCGGCGCGGCCCGCGAAATAGCCGAGCACTCCCGCGCCGGCGACGATCGCGGCAGCGATTCCGGTGTTGCGATTGGAGTAGACGCCCCCCTCGTTCTGGCGCCAGCCCTCGGTAATGCCGAGCAGCGGCGAAGCGGCGCCCGCTCCGATAACCGCTCCCGCAGCCTGCCATCGCACACGCTTCCGCTCGGACCAGGAGATCTTCGACACGCTCGAGCGCGCCACATCCTGTTGCCCCCCGCGCCGCTCGAGTTCCAGCCCATCGGGGCGAATCCTGGCGAGCTTGCCCTTGACGATTCTCCTGTCCGCCGGTTCGACGCGGACCTGCTTGCCGGCAAGGTTGGCCGGCAGTTCGTCCCAAGTCGAGCGGGCTTGGTGCGTCTTGGCCGACAGCAGCGCCCCGGCCGCGAGTGCGATGACAATTCGAGTGCCCATTGCTCCTATTATGGAAGCAATGAGAGTTGCTGTGGTGACGGGCGGCGGCCGCGGGATCGGCGGCGGAGTGGTGGCGCGGCTGCGAGCCGACGGAATGGCGGTGGCGGTGTTCGACATCCTGACCGAGGAGCAAGCCGCCGAGCGCGGAGATTTCTACCACCGCTGCGACATATCCAATCGCGACGAAGTGGACCTGGGCTTCTCGCGTGTGATGGAGCGGTGGGGCCGCGTCGATGTGCTGGTGAACAACGCCGCCAAGGGGTTTCGCAATCTGCTGATCGACCAGCCGGCGCAAGAGGTGGAGCGTTGCTGGGCGGTGTGTTTGTGGGGGTCGTGGCACATGACCCAGGTCGCTACGCGGCGAATGATCGAAGGCAAGCGCGGCGGCGCGGTGGTGACGATCACGTCGGTGATGAGCGAGTACACGGCGCCCGGGTCGAGCGCCTACTCGGGCGCCAAGGCGGCGCTCAACGCGATGACGCGAACCTGGGCAAGCGAACTGGCGTCGCACCGGATTCGGGTGAACGCGATCGAGCCGGGATGGATCGACACTCCGGGAGAGCGCATCTCGTTCGGCGACGACCGGATCGACGCGGCGGGAACGGACCTGCCGCTGGGCCGCATGGGCTTGCCAACCGACATCGCGGACGCGGTGGCCTATCTGGTGTCCGAGCAGGCGTCCTACGTCACAGGTACAATCCTTCGGGTCGACGGCGGGTTCACTCTGATCCGGTAAGTCTGGGTCTTTTGCGGGGGTGGTGAGAGGAATGGGGTGCGAAACGCACTGATTCCTTAGATGGACTCGACCAAGCCCGGCCAAGTCGACCGCCTGTTCAAGCGGTTGCTGGAACTAGTATAGTCTAGTATTGGGGCCAAGCCGAAGTGAACCCGCTCGTTTTTCTCAGCCACGCGTCCGCGGACTCCTCAGCCGCTAACCTGACTTTCGCAGTTCGCGGCGTTTTGGGGCGTTTTCGGGGTCCGCCGCAGGATTTACAATTGGCTAAGTCCAATGCTTGTAATGCGTGTTCTGTCCGGCCCGTCGAAAAAGTGCTTG
>SXGS01066355.1_pt1 | contig 29856 bp, 25 predicted proteins | sample 3174681 | NCBI WGS metagenome assembly SXGS01 (sample SAMN11356861, study PRJNA531348) | freshwater metagenome | isolation source: freshwater sample F1-80 | place: China: Fuxian Lake, Yuxi | collected 2017-12-25 | reverse complement strand
CGGCGGACCTCCATGGGTGCAGGCCGCGACCGGCGAGGAAGTGAGCGCCGAGGATCTCGGTGGAGCCGACGTGCATTGCCGGAAGAGCGGAGTGACCGACCACCTCGCGGAAGACGAGCCGCGCGCCCTCGAGATCCTGCGTGAGATGGCAGCGCGCGCCGGTGCGCACCCTCCAGGGCCGCAGGATGTCCGGCCGGTCACCGCACCCGCACTCGCGGTCGAGGATCTGTACGACCTTGTCCCGCTGAACGGCCGCGAACCTTGGGACGTGCACGAGCTCGTGCTGCGGCTCGTGGATGGCAGCCAGTTTCACGAATTCAAGGCCGAGTACGCCAAGACGATCGTCACAGGCTTCGCCCGCATTCACGGACTGCCTGTCGGGATCGTGGCCAACAACGGAGTGCTCTTCGCTGAAAGCGCGCGCAAGGGCGCGCACTTCGTGGAGCTCTGTGCCAAGCGCGGCGTGCCCCTGCTCTTTCTTCAAAACATCACCGGCTTCATGGTGGGGCGGCGTTACGAGAACGAAGGCATCGCGAGGGACGGGGCGAAGATGGTGCAGGCGGTGGCCTGTGCGGATGTTCCCAAGCTCACCATCATCATCGGTGGCTCGTTCGGAGCCGGAAACTACGCCATGTGCGGTCGGGCCTACGATCCGGATTTTCTGTTCATGTGGCCCAATGCGCGCATCAGTGTGATGGGTGGGGAACAGGCCGCAACCGTGCTGAGCATCGTCAAGCGTGAACAAGTGCTCGCACGTGGCGGGACCTTCAGCGCGGAGGAGGAAGAGGCCATCGCCGCTCCGATTCGTGCGAAGTATGAGGCGGAGGGGAACCCCATCCATGCGACAGCGCGGCTTTGGGACGACGGAGTGATCCTGCCCTCGGAAACCCGCGACGTCATTGGACTCGCCCTCGAGGCGACACTGCAACGTCCGCGCAACGAGAGCCGCTGGCCGGTCTACAGGATGTGAGCCATGCACAGCGTACGCGTCGAACTGGCAGACGGGCTCTTGAGAATCACTCTGGCGCGGCCCGAGCGCCGCAACGCCATGGACGAAGCGATGCTGGACGAGCTGACCGCGGCCTGTCAGCGGGCGCAGGACCCGGCGGTGCGCTGTGTACGCCTCGATGGAGAAGGTCCGGTTTTCTGCGCAGGAGCAGATATCGAATGGATGCGGCGCTCAGGCGCTGCGACGGAAACGGCCAACGTGGCCGAGGCGCTCCGTCTCGCGCGCTGCTTCCTCGCTCTTGCCAGTGTGCCCTGTCCTGTTCTCGCAGTGGTGCGCGGTGCAGCGCTGGGTGGTGGAACCGGCCTGGCGGCTGCCGCGGATGTTGTATTTGCCGCGGAGGGGACGCGCTTCGGATTCACGGAGGTGCGTCTCGGCATCGTGCCGGCCGTCATCTCGCCGTTCGCGCTGCGGAAGATTGGTGCCAGTGCGGCGCTGCGTTGGTTCCAGTCTGGCGCCATCTTCGACGCGGCTGCAGCAGAACGCATGGGCCTCGTGCACGGTTGCTTCCCTGAGAACGAACTGGAGGCGGCGGCGGGGAAGGAACTCGCTGAATGGCGGTTGGCTGCACCACTTGCGCAGCGAGAGGCGAAAGTTCTCGCACTCGCTCAGGCGCCCCTGCCTGATGCGGCGCGCATGGAAGCGCTGGCCTTGATCATTGCACGCAGACGGGCGAGTCCTGAAGGACAGGCCGGGCTCGGTGCGTTCCTGGAACGGCGCAAGGCGCCCTGGATTGCGGAGACCAACTGAATGCGGCGTGTGCTCATCGCCAACCGTGGTGCCATCAGTGTGCGCATCCAGCGCACGCTGGCCGCCATGGGGATTCCTGCCGCTGTGGTTTTCTCCGAAGCCGACAGGCGTGCGCCGCACGTGCTCGCTTGCGAGCGCTCGCAGTGCATCGGGCCTGCGCCCGCCCGCGAAAGCTACCTCGACATGGATGCGCTCATCGGAGCCGCGCGCTCCATGCATTGCGACGCTATCCACCCCGGCTACGGTTTTCTTTCGGAGAATGCGGACTTTGCTGCGCGTTGTCGCGAGGCCGGGCTGATCTTCGTGGGGCCGCCGACAGACGCGATCCGGCGCATGGGCGACAAGTCGCTCGCGCGCCGCTTGGCTCAGTCTGCGGGTGTTGCATGCGTGCCCGGAGAAGATGCGGCGTGCACGGACGCGGAGTTGCAGAAGGCGGCTGAACGCATCGGCTGGCCCCTCCTGATCAAGTCGGCGCATGGTGGTGGCGGGAAGGGCATGCGTGTCGTCGCCTCGGCATCCGGATTTGCGGATGCACTGGCTGCGGCTCGACGTGAATCGCTTTCCGCCTTCGGGCGGGATGAAGTCTTGCTGGAGCGTCTGGTGGTCGATGCGCGGCACGTGGAAGTGCAGGTGCTGTGTGATGCACACGGCGTGGCGCACGCCTTCCCGGAACGTGAATGCAGCCTGCAGCGCAGACATCAGAAGGTGATGGAAGAGTCGCCCTCGTCCGCGGTGCACCCTGAACTTCGGCGTCGCATGCAGGACGCTGCGCTGCGGGTCGCACGGGGCGTGCATTACGAAAGCGCCGGGACGGTGGAGTTTCTTCTGGAGCCGGACGGACGCTTCTGGTTTCTGGAGATGAACACCCGCTTGCAGGTCGAGCACGGCATCACGGAGCTGGTGAGCGGACTGGATCTCGTGGAGTGGCAGATCCGTGTGGCGGCTGGTGAACACCTGCCGCGCCAGCTTTTCGCCGATCCTCTGGGACACGCCATGGAAGTGCGCGTGTATGCGGAGGACCCGCTGAAGAACTTTCTGCCGGCCACAGGGGTGTTGCAGCGTGTTGAATGGCCCACCGGGCCGGGGATCCGCGTGGATGCGGGCGTGGCGAGCGGAAGCGAGATCACACCGTGGTACGACCCCATGCTCGGGAAAGTCATGGCTCACGGATTCGATCGCGAGGTTGCACGCAACAGGCTGATCGAGGCCTTGCACCGGACGGTCCTTTCCGGCACCGTCACGAACGCAGCCTGGCTTGCGGACTTGCTTGCGAGCCCGCTGGTGCGTTCCGGGAACACGCACACACGGAGCCTTGACGGGTTCATTGCCGAGAGTGCAGCAGCGCTTCCGGCTGAAGCCCGGTTCCTCACCGCGGCGGTCTTCGCGAGTCTCGGTGCACCCGCTGTTCCGCGAAGGAGCGATGGCACAGCGGTGGACGCAGGCCTCGGACTCGGAGCATGGCGCCTGAAAGGCGGTGACGCATGAGTTCCGGACGCTTTCACTTGGGAAGTGCATTGCACGCGTGGCGCTGCACGCGCCGCGGCGAGCGGCTGCTGCTCGAGGTCGACGGCAGTGCGCGCGAATATGAAGTGCTGGATGACCGGGACGGCTTGCTGACCTTGCGTGACGGGACGCGGGTCTGGCGTGTCGAGATCACGCGGAGTGCGGATGGCGTGCAACTGAAGTCCGGAGGCCAGACTTGGATTGCGCGGGATGCAGCAGGCAGCCGTCGTGCCGCTCACGCGGGAGAAGGGGATGTGGTTGAAGCTCCCATGACCGGACGCATTCTCGCGTTGGCTTGTGCTGTGGGTGCAGAGGTGCGGAAGGGTGATCTTCTCCTGACACTGGAAGCCATGAAGATGGAACACAGGCTGACCGCACCGCGGGATGGTCGTGTGGCGGCCGTTGAGGCAAGCGTTGGCGCCATCGTTGACATCGGGACCACGCTCGTTCGTCTTGCAAGAGTGCCCGAGGCATGACGAGCAATGCCATCCGCATCTGCGAAACGGGCTTGCGAGATGGCTTGCAGAATGAGCGCCATTGTCTCAGCGCCGAGGAGCGTGCGTCTCTGGCGCGCCTGCTGGTGGCTGCTGGCCACCGGCACATCGAGGCGGGAGCATTCGTGCGCGAGGATCGTGTGCCTCAGATGGCTGGAAGTGCGGAGGTCCTGCAGCGCGTGCACGGGCTTGCCGCGCGCTTCACTGTGTTGGTGCCGAATCTCGCCGGTTGGCGCGCAGCCGAGGGCGCCGGGGCGACTTCGGTGGCCGTCTTCGCGGCGGCCAGCGAATCGTTCTCACAAAAGAACACGAACGGGAGTACCGCGGAGGTTCTCGCGAGAAGTCGCGAAGTTGCTGCAGCGTGCCGCCAGCACGGCGCGACCCTGCGCGGTTATGTGAGCACCATCACACACTGTCCTTTTGAAGGTCGTGTAGCGGTGCAGGATGTGGTGCGTGTTGCGGAGGCACTCTTCGATATGGGTTGCGAGGAAGTGAGCCTCGGCGAAACGACGGGAAGAGCGGTGCCGAGGGACGTGCGCGAAGTGCTTTCCGCGTGTGCCGTGACGCTGCCGCTGGAGAAACTCGCGCTGCACGCGCACGACACCTACGGCATGGCCGTGGCGAATGTCACCGCCGCTCTGGAAGCCGGGTTGCGGAGTTTCGACTCTTCACTCGGCGGGCTCGGTGGTTGTCCGTTCGCGCCTGGCGCTGCGGGCAATATCGCAACGGAAGATCTGCTGCACCTCTTGCACGGGCACGGCTGTGACACGGGCATTGATGCTGACGCAGCCGTGCGTGTGGCACTGGCCGCAGAGAAGCTCCTCGGTCATGAGTTGCCGGGGCGGGTGCTGGCAGCAGCGCGACGTCGCAACTAGGGCGTTTCCTGGATCCAGGCGGGCTCGGTGATGCCGGCGCGCATGCAGTCCGCGCGTGCGAGAAGGAACAACAGGTCCGAGAGGCGATTGAGGTAGCGCAACACGGAACCTGTCACCGGCTCAGTGCGTGCGAGCGTCACCACCGAGCGTTCCGCGCGCCGGCACACGGCACGTGCGATGTGCAGGCTCGCTGCCGCACATGTTCCGCCAGGCAGAATGAAGTTGGTGAGGGGCGGCAGCGTGTCCTCGATGCGTGTAAGTGCGAGATCGAGAGCTTCGAGGTGCTTCACGGGGAAGGGTTGCACACGTTGCGCCAGCGGGTTGTTGGTGCGCGGGGTGGCGAGCTCCGCTGCGAGTGCAAAGAGATCGCTCTGGACGCGCACGAGGAGAGCGCGCTCGCCAAACGTCGGCGCTGTGGCAAGCACAAAGCCGAGTTGCGCATTCAGTTCGTCGACGCCGCCGCATGCCGCGACGCGCGCGTGATCCTTCGGGACGCGAGCGCCACCAAAAAGGCCTGTGTTGCCATCATCTCCGGTGCGTGTAGCGATGCTCATGGGGCCTAGTTTTGCCATAAATCGAGGGCTTCAGAACCACCGCGCAGGGCCTTGGAGCACCAACGGGACCTGTATTTTTCCCGGCACTGTCAAGGGGTAGCCGTGGAATCTCGTTGGGTGGCATAATGGAACGCATGGCTCTCGCAAGTCCTTGCCATGTCGCGATTTGTCGGACGCAGAATAATCATGCGGTGATCTCCGAGGATTCGTTGACACCCCATACGTGGGTCGTAGTATCCGCCCCTGCCCCATATGTAGGGGGTGTTCCGGGTGGGCGGGGTTCGGCATTCCGGCATCGGAGTGGGTGCCTCGGGTGGGTGGCCAGCGACCATGGGCATGGTTGGGGCTGCCTGATTTCCGGAACGGGGATTCGGCGGTTACGGGGAGCATGGCCATGGCGGGTGCAAGCACAAGGTCGAGGACGGTCTCGAAGAAGGGGAGCGCTGTGACGGAGAGCGCAGGCATGGAGATCGAGCGCTATTTCACGGATCCGGGCACGAAGGCGGTGGAGTCCATCGCGTTCGTGCGCAGGAAGTCCGTGATCAGCAATCCGGACGGATCCGAGGTCTTCCGGATGGACGATCTGGATGTGCCGAAAGGCTGGAGCCAGCTCGCCACGGATATCGCCGCGAGCAAGTACTTCCGCAAGGCCGGCGTGCCGGGCGGGGCGGGCAAGGGCAGTGAAACCTCTGTGCGTCAGCTCGTCGATCGCGTGGCCGGCACGCTGCGTGATGCCGGCGAAAGCCTCGGCGGTTACTTCGCGACCCCGGAGGCCGCAGAGAACTTCGAGCAGGAACTCGCGTTCATGCTCTTCAACCAGTTCGGGGCGTTCAACTCGCCGGTCTGGTTCAACTGCGGACTCGCTTCCCGCTATGACATCCGTGGCCGCGCCGTCGGCACCTGGGCCTACGACATGAAGGCAGGTGCCGTGGCGGAGTGTGAAGACTCCTACACGCGCCCGCAGCTCTCGGCCTGCTTCATCCAGAGTGTGCAGGATGATCTGCTCGACATCGCTGATGCCGTGAAGCGCGAGATGCGCCTGTTCAAGTTCGGGTCCGGCACGGGCTCCAACTTCTCGAAGATTCGTGGCGAAGGCGAGCGGCTCTCTGGTGGCGGAACAAGTTCGGGCCTGATGTCGTTCCTCGAGGTCCTCGACAAGGCGGCCGGTGCAACGAAGTCCGGCGGCACCACGCGCCGCGCCGCGACGATGGTGATCCTCGATATGGATCATCCCGAGATCGAGCGCTACATCCTCTGGAAGGCGCGCGAAGAGGACAAGGCTCAGGCGCTCATCGCTGCGGGCTACGACTCCGATTTCAACGGCGAGGTCTACCGCACTGTTTCGGGGCAGAACTCCAACAACTCTGTGCGCATCACGGATGCGTTCATGGACGCGGCTCTGAAGGAAACCGACTGGAACACCATCAGTCGCACGACAGGCGCCGTGCACAAGGTTGTGAAGGCCCGCGATCTCCTCGACAAGGTCTGCTTTGCGGCCTGGCGCTGTGCAGACCCGGGAGTGCAATTCGACAGCACGATCAACCGCTGGCACACCTGCCCCAATACGGACCGCATCAACGCCAGCAACCCGTGCTCGGAGTACATGTTCCTGGATGACTCCGCATGCAACCTCTCCTCGCTCAACTTGATGAAGTTCCTGGACGACTCCGGACACTTCGATCTCGAGGGCTACCGCCATGCGGTCAGGGTCTTCACGACGGCCATGGAAATCGTCGTGGACTTCGCGAGCTACCCCACCAAGCTCATCGCGGAAAACAGCCACGACTTCCGCCCGCTCGGGCTCGGTTATGCCAATCTCGGCACCATGCTCATGGTGAAGGGCATTCCCTACGACAGCGATGAGGGCCGCAATATCTGCGGTGCCATCACTGCCATCACCTGCGGACAGGCGTACGCCACGAGCGCGGAACTTGCTGCCACGAAGGGCCCCTTCGCAGGCTACAAGATCAATGAGGAGCCGTTCCTCAAGGTCATGAGCATGCATCGTGACGCGGCCTGGCGTCTCGAGTCCTCCACGCACCCGGAATTTGCTGTGGCGGCGCGAGAGGACTGGGACCGCGCGCTGCAACTCGGCAAGCGTCATGGTTTCCGCAACGCACAAGCGACGGTCATCGCCCCGACGGGAACCATCGGCCTGCTGATGGATTGCGATACCACCGGCGTCGAACCCGACTTCGCCCTCGTCAAGTTCAAGAAACTCGCCGGCGGCGGGTACTTCAAGATCATCAACGGAAGTGTGCCGCGAGCGTTGCAAAACCTCGGCTACGACAAGCGTCAGCAGGACGACATCCTGAACTGGGTCGTTGGCCATCGCACTCTCGAGGGCGCACCGGGCATCGACCGGGTCATGCTGAGAGCGAAGGGGCTCGCCGAAACCGACATCCTGCGCGCTGAGAACGAACTGGCGGGAGCGTTCGAGCTCCGTCAGGCCTTCGCACCGCGCGTGCTCGGCGACGACTGCCGTCAACGCCTCGGAATCAGTGCCGAGGAATGGAACGGCGCTGGCTTCGATCTGTTGGCGCGCTTCGGATTCAGTGACGAGGATGTGCGCAAGGCCGACACGTTCGCCTGCGGCACGCAGACCATCGAGGGTGCTCCGCACCTCAAGGACGAGCACCTGCAGGTCTTCGATTGCGCCAACCGCTGCGGTCGTTCGGGCAGGCGTTTCATTCACCACATGGGGCACATCCGCATGATGGCGGCGGCCCAGCCCTTCATCTCCGGCGCGATCTCGAAGACGGTCAACATGCCGAACGAGGCCACGGTGCGGGATATCGAAGAGGCCTACGTGGAATCGTGGAACCTCGGCCTGAAGGCTGTCGCGCTCTATCGCGATGGTTGCAAGGCGAGCCAGCCTCTCAATACGAGCGGCGATTCGGCCACGGGCAAGCAGCGCAAGATCACCACGGAAAACGAGGTGCCTGCGGATGCAAGGAGCCTCGCGGAACCCGTTCCTTCAGTGCCTCTGCCGGCCGGCCCGGCACTGCGTCGCCGCCGCCTGCCAAGGAAGCGTTTCGGTTTCACGCAGGAAGCAAAGGTGGGGCAGCACAAGATCTACCTGCGCACCGGCAACTACGAGGATGGGACTCTCGGTGAGATCTTCATCGACATGCACAAGGACGGTGCAGCGTTCCGCAGCATGATGAACTGCTTCGCCATCGCTGTGAGCATGGGACTGCAGTACGGCGTACCTCTCGAGGACTTCGTGAACGTGTTCACGTTCACGCGCTTCGATCCCCAAGGGCCTGTGGATCATCCGAACATCAAGTGGTGCACTTCGGTCATCGATTACATCTTCAGAAACCTCGGTCTCGAGTATCTCGGACGCACCGATTTCGTGCAGGTGAAGCCGGCTGACGGTGTCGAGGAGGAAATGCACCAGGCGAAACAGGCCGAGGAGCGGCGTCAGGATGAACTCACGACGCGTGTGAGGGAATTCGAAGAAAGCCTCTCGTCCGCGCCCGCGAGCGACACGAAACCGGAACGTGTGGAGGTGCAAGCACTGCGTTCCAGCCGGAACGCACTCTCCGAGCATCTCGACAGCATGATGGGTGACGCGCCCTTCTGCGACACCTGCGGCAACGTGACCGTGCGCAACGGTGCGTGCTACAAGTGCCTCAACTGTGGTTCCTCCCTCGGCTGCTCCTGAGCTCTCGTCGCTTCCGGACCCCGGTGCGCTGCCGCGCGCCGGGGCTCTGGCTGCGGAGCACATCGTTGAACTGTTGCGTGCTGGCGCAGTGCGCGCCGCAGGTGCGAGTGGCCGCGTTCAGCCCTGTTCTCTCGATCTCACGCTCGGGAGTGAGTGCTGGCGCTTGCCCGGTTCACTCCTGCCGTTGCCGGGCGAAACAGTAGAGGGGTTGGTGCGGGAGCACGGCCGCGAGTTGCTCGATCTCAGTGTGCCTCGTGTGCTCGAGCGCGGGCAGGTCTACCTCGTCCGCCTCGAAGAGACGCTGCAGCTACCCGCATGGCTGGGGGCGTACACGAACAACAAGAGCAGCATCGGGCGCATGGACGTCCAGACGCGCACTCTCACGGACGGCAACCCGCGCTACGACAAGGTGGCCAGGGGCTATGCGGGCCCCCTCTGGGCCGAGATCACACCACGCTCCTTCGCCGTTGAAATGCAGGCTGGCTGCAGTCTCAATCAGGCCATCTTCTACGGGCGGCGCGAGGTGCTGGATACGACGGCCGTTGAACAGTTGATGCGCCGCGAAGCCCTGGTTCTTGATGCCAACGGCCACACACTGGATGAACGGGCGGTCCCTGTCGATGACGGCATCCTCTTGAGCGCGGATCTCGAGCAGGATGTGGCAGGGTTCGTGGCCAAGCCAACCCACGCCGTGGCGAGTCTTGTCCCCGGCAGACAACGCCCGGGCAGCGAGTTTTTTGAACCGCTGCCGCGCCCCACAAAGGGACGCCTGCTGCTGCGTCGCGGGCAGTTTCACATTCTCTCGACACGCGAGCGCATCCGCATTCCGCCGGATCATGCGGTGGAGATGCTTCCGTATGAAACGAGTGCCGGCGAGTTCCGTGCGCACTACGCCGGCTTCTTTGACCCTGGTTTCGGCTGGTCTCCGGAGGGCTGCGGGCGCGGAACTCCCGCGGTGCTGGAACTGCGGCCCTACGACGATGACGTGTTGCTCCGCCACGGGCAGCCGATCTGTCGCATGGCCTTCGAGCGCATGGCTGCGCCCCCACAGCGCCCCTACGGTGCTTCGGGCAGCGGCAGTCACTACAATGAACAGCGGGGGCCACGACTCTCCCGCCACTTCACATGAACGAGCATCCTCAAGAAGCGAGATTCAAACGCCACGTGTTTGTGTGCATGCATGAGCGCGCGGAGGAGAACTCTGCGTGTTGCGCACGCAGCTGCGGTGGGGAAGTTCTGGAACGCCTGAAGTCGCGCCTCGTGGAGCTGGGGCTCAAGTCAGAAGTGCGCGCGAACAAGTCGGGTTGCCTCGCGGCCTGTGCTTCGGGCGCAACCATGGTCGTCTATCCCGAAGGCGTCTGGTACGGGCATGTGCGCCCGGAGGATGTCGAAGAAATCGTGACCGAACACTTTGTGGCAGGGCGGCCTGTGGCGCGCCTTCGCCTCAGCTGGCCAGCAGCCGGCGCGGAGCAGTGAGCATGAAAGCGTTGTGCACCCTGATGTGGATCGGAGTTCTGGGCGCGTCGGTTGTGGCCCAGGACGGCAAAGCGAAGGAACCATGGCCGAAGGATGGTGACGTGAAAACGACTGCCAGTGGACTTGTTGTGAGTGTGATCAATCCCGGTGCTGAAACTCCGCGGCCGAAACTCGGAGATTCGGTGAAGGTCAATTACACCGGTTGGCTCACCGACGGCACAGAGTTCGACAGCTCGCGTGGGAATCCCATCGAGTTCAAGTTGGGACAGGTCATCGAAGGCTGGAATGAGGGTCTCGGGCACATCGGCCCTGGTGGCAAGGTGAAGCTCACCATTCCCGGACCGCTCGCTTACGGTGAGCGTGGATCTCCGCCGAAAATCCCGGCCAACGCCACACTCGTGTTTGAGGTGGATCTGCTGGAGGTGAAGGTGGGGCCGGCACTGCCGGTCTTCTGCGCACCTGTGAAGGAGAAGCAGAAGAAACTCGCAAGCGGTCTCGCGTACGAAATCGTCAAGGAGGGCACCGGGCCCGCACTTCAGGCCGACGAAGTCTTCGTGGCCAGCTATGCGATCTTCTCGCCCGGCGGAAAGCTGATCGACTGCTCGGCCATGCGCGGACAGCCGCTCAAGGGGACCTGCTCGGGTTTCAGGATTCCGTTCATGAAAGAGGGCTTTCTGCTCATGAGCGTCGGCGCTCAGTTCCGCTTCGAAGTCCCGACCGAACTCGGGTTCAAGGAGCGCCAGCCACCCGGGTTGAAGCCGGGTGAACCTTCCATCTGGGACATCACGATTGAACACGTTCAGCGTCCCCTGCCGATGCCGGAGTTCTACATCCCTGATGACACCAAGGTGAACACCACTGCCAGCGGGCTCAAGTATCAAGTGCTGAAAGAAGGCGCTGGAGAGGCGCCGATGAAATCCAGCCAGGTCACGGTTCACTACGCGGGCTGGTTCACGGACGGCCGCAGTTTCGATGCGAGCTACGCCCGCGGGGAACCGACGAGTTTTGGTGTATCCGGCGTGATTCCAGGCTGGACGGAAGGCCTGCAGTTGATGCAGCCAGGTGCTGTCTATCGCTTCATCATTCCGGGCAAGCTCGCGTATGGGCCAGCCGGGATGCCGGGGCGCATCGGCCCGGATGCGACGCTCATCTTTCACGTCGAACTGATCAAAGTGAATTGACGGGCAAGGTTGCGGCGACGAGCTCGGCACCTGCAGGCAGGGTGCCGAGCTCTGCAGCGGGCACGAGGCCGAGGGCATGGTGGATGCCGTGTTCGTGAGCGACTGAAGTGAGCACGACGCTGTGTGTGCCGATGACCTGTATGTCACCGCGTGCAACAGGTTCTGTGAAGCGGAAGTGAACGAGTCTCTGGCGCGGCTTGCCGATCCAGTGTTGCTTTGCCACCACTTCCTGCCCGCAGTAGCAGCCCTTGGTGTAGGAAACGGTGCGCGCTTCGATGCCGCTTTCAGCAGGAAGTGTGTTTTCGAAGAGGTCGATCCCGAAGCGCGGCTCTCCGCGCAGGATGCGGAAAGCATCGACCTGTGCGCGTCGGGCGCTGCATCCCGCGGGCAGAGACGCGCCGAACACGGCGAGGGATGGCACACCAAGAACTTGGTCGCAGAGAAGCGTCGCCCCCTCTGGATGTTGGAGCACGCCGTTGCGCCCTGAATGCAGCAGGTCCGCAGCAGGCGAACCAAACAGAGACTCCCCAACGGCCACTTCCGTGATGCGCCATGGGGTGTCCTGTTGCAACACGGCAACACGCGAGAGGGCGAGGTGAGGCTTCAGATGCTGGAGCAGCGCCTCGCAAGCAGACTTCTCCGTCACGAGGAGATACTCGTCTCCGATACGAGCCACCTGCACCAGCGTCACCACCTGCCCGCGAGGCTTCAACACAAAAGACCAGCACGTCTGTCCATCTTCGAGCTTTGAGATGTCTTGCGTCAGTTGCCCCTGCAGCAGCCGCAAGGTGGCGTCCCCGGAGAGTCGCAGCGCGGCGGTTTCGTCATCACAAAGACACGGAGGAAGGGCCACAAGTTGATCCATGCGGGCAGTCTCCGGAAACGGTATGATCAACGCAAGTCATGTTGAGCATCACAGACACAGCCGCGCGGCGCATCGGTGAACTGTCTCGTTCCTCTCCGGAAGCGGGAACTGGCCTGAAGCTCTCCGTTGTCAGCGGGGGCTGCTCCGGGTTCCAGTACAAGTTCGATCTCGGTGTGCCTGGTCCGGAAGACCATGTGCTCCCCGCCGGCAGCGCCTGCGTGATCGTGGACCAGAATTCCATGCTCTTTCTCGGAGGATGTACGCTGGACTATCTGGATGGTCTCAGCGGCGCAGGCTTCTCCGTGCGCAATCCCAATGCAAGCGGCACTTGCGGGTGCGGAACGTCTTTCAGCGTCTGAGCTTCATGGCGCGAGGTTGTGGAAGCGGAGTGCGACGATCTCCACCTTGCGGGTCACGGGGTCGAAGACGCGCGCGCGTGTGCCCGGATCCCCGTAGGTGTGCAGAGTGATGGCGGTGGGCCAGGCGGCATTCGCCATGCGGTGGAGATTGGAACTGGGGGGAGGTGTGAGCCCGAGGACAGCGCCTGCGGGAACGATGCGTGCTCCGGTCGTACGCACTTCGGCGAAACCCTCGGCGAGTCGCGCGTCGGTGAGGGAGTACCTCGTTTCAAGGCAGGTTCCCTGAAGACACCTGACCACGCACCAATTCACGTGGTCGTGAATGCGTGTCTCGCGAAAGGCCGGCCAGACCATGGCGACGACGGCGAAACGGTGTTCTGGATCGCTGTAGACGAGATTGCGCGAATAGGGAGCTGAAGGATCCTCCCGTTGCAACTCGGTTGGCGTGCTGAAACCCGGCGGAATCAATTCGCGGGAGGCGCTTTCGACGGCGCTTGCCGTTGCCTCGGGGTCGCGCGTGCCGGACACGATGGTGTGGACTGCTTCCACATAGCGCGTGAGCACGGGGTCGGTCGTGTGCATGCGTCCGGCGTGGTTCATGTGTCGAGCTTACAGGAAGATGCGCCGAGGGGAGGGTACGGGAGTGGGGATCAAGTGCCGGGGTCCGGTGCCGATGATCTCGGTGGAGCGAATTCATGCGCTGCGCCTTGCTCTTCCTCACACTTCTCGTTCCTGCCGTGGCCGAGCCACCGCTCACGGTCGAGGAACTGCTTCTCCTGCGCCGCGTAGGTGTCGGGGACAGCGAGTTGGCTGGTGTCTTGCGGCGCTGCGGGCTGAAGCCGTCTCCGCTGGTCGCGACACTCGCGCTGGCGGATGAGGTCGCACCTGAATTGCGGGATGAGTTGGCACGCTTCACGCCCCGGCGTGTGGAACTCGCGACTCTTGCTGCGGGCTATGCCGAGGCTGCCATCGGTCCCTTTACGACAGTGGCTCCCGCTGCCTGGGAACGCTCGGTCTTCCACCAAGGCAGCGTGGAATGCGTCGTCTTCACGGACGCAGCCAGTTCGGCGCGCTTGATCCTCGCAGTGTTGCCCCCTGCAGCACTTCCGGAGGAGGCGTCCTCTCACATTGGACGGAGTCTCATGCTCTCTCAACGAGGTGCGTTCGAGCGCGGCAGTTTCAGGTTCGTCCAACAGGATGCTCTCGAACTGGGCGGACGCCACTGGTCGCGAGTCGAACTCGCGAGCGACCGGCCCGAGGCGCCGCGTGTGGAAGGGCTGTTGCTTGCAGGAGTTGTTGCGGGACAGCCGGTCTTTGTGGCTGCGGACTGCGGAAGCCTCGACAAGTCCACAGTCCTCGCTCACCTGGGCTTTGCAGCACGTGCCCTGACGTCATCCACGCCAGTTCCGTAAGATCGAGCCGCCATGAGCGGCCCCAATCAGCGTTACCACGACCGGATCGCCCCGCGCTACGACGACGTCTATGCAGAGGATCCCTACTGGGACCTCTACCACGATGTTTCGTGGCGGGGGATGAAGCCGTACCTGCCTCGGGATCTCGGCAAACAGGTGCTGGATGCAGGGTGCGGCACAGGTTTGTATGGACTGCGTCTCGCGAAGTCGCGCTTTCGGGTGGTCTTCTCTGATCTCTCGCGGAAGATGTTGGACGTGACAGAGCGGAAGATCGCGGAGCGCTTCGCGAGCGCTGGCCACGAGTGCGTTCAGGCTGACATCACGGACCTCGCACCTTTCACGGATGAACAGTTCTCGTTCGTGGTGGCGCAGGGGGATCCGCTCAGCTTCAGCTCCGACTGGCGCCGGGCGCTTGGGAGCATTGCGAGGGTGCTCGTTCCCGGCGGCACGGCTGTGCTGTCCGTGGATGCGCGTTACGGAGCCTGTGAGCCATTCATCGAACGTGGTCGTCTCGAGGAGTTGCAGCGCTTTCTTGAGAGCGGCAAGAGTGAGTGGCTCGCGGACCGCAAGGAGGAACGCTTCCCCCTGCATGCTTTCACGCCTGCGGAATTGCGCGTTGGTGCCGAATCAGCAGGCTTCGATGTGTTGAAGCTCTTCGGCAAGATGGTCTTTGCGCCGCGGCATCAGCCTGATCTGTACGCCGATCCTGAGCGACGGCGGCAATTGCTTGAACTCGAGGAGAAATGGCACGCCACGGAGCTCGGGCTGGGCCGGGCGCATCATCTGCAGATCGCGCTGCGCAAGCGCGCGCCTTGAACACGTCGCAACCCCTGCTGCAGGACGCGAGGTGAGTTCTCGTCGTATGATCCGCGCCATGCCCACCGCGGATCAGCACGCAGCCCTCATCGACGTGAAGGGCGTCGTCGTCGAATACACGAAGGGACGGCGTGCTCTGGATGGGCTCGAGCTCAGCGTGGGCCCGGGGTGTCATGGCCTGCTGGGAGTGAATGGCGCGGGAAAGAGCACGCTGATCAAGGTGTTGCTCGGGTTGATCATCCCGCAAGGCGGGAGCGGCGCGGTGCTCGGCGAGGCTCTCGCCAGCGGCAGTGAGCGCTTGCGACTCCGGGTGGGTTACATGCCGGAGTCGGACGCGCATCTCGGGGACCTGCCTGCCATCGAGGCGGTGAGCATGATGGGGGAGTTGTCCGGCCTCGGCGCGACGGAAGCGACACGTCGTGCTCACGAAGTTCTGCACTACTGCGGACTTGGTGAAGCCCGGCTGCGCGCAGCGGACGGCTTCTCCTCAGGCATGCGCCAGCGCCTCAAGCTTGCCATGGCCTTGGTCCATGATCCGGACTTGCTCTTGCTTGATGAACCTGCCAATGCGCTGGACCCTGCTGGCCGTGCACACATGCTGGACTTGTTGAAAGACATCCGCGGCCGCGGCGTGTCGCTGTTGATCTCCACCCACCTGCTTCCGGACGTCAGCGAAGTCTGTGACAGCGTGATCATCGTGAGTCGCGGGAGGGTCGTGCGTGCTGGCAAGATGCAAGAGCTGGTGCACGGTCTGAATGCCACCTGGAGACTGCGCTTGGAGGGGGACGGAAATGCCTTCCGGGACTGCCTCGCAGCAGGCGGGCACACGGTGCGTGTGGACGCGGCGCATGGGCAGGTGGTTGTCGAGGTGGCGGGCGACCGCGGCTCGCGTCCGATCTTCGAAGCGGCCAGAGCCTGTGGCGTCGGCATCCGCGAACTGGTGCCTGGATCGCACTCCATCGAGGACGTTTTCTTCGAGACCATCGAGGAGACCCATGGCGATCCATGAACGTGTTTATCAACGCATGAGTGCGCGACCGGTTGCCCTGGCCGGGCGGCCGTGGACCATCATTGCGCGGGTCATCGGCGTTCACGTCATGCGGAGCTGGAAGACCCGGCTCGTGATGTTTGCCGCGGTGGCACCGGGGCTCATGTTCGCGCTCGCGATCTACTTCGCGACGCGCAACGAGGAGGATCTCCTCAGTCTTGCGCGCCAGTTTGCCCTCACGAGCATCACCACGCTGGACGACGTGACTCCGGAAGTGTGGCAGCGCGTGGCCGCCAATCTGCTCTACGTGTTGATGGGGCATGTTCAATTGTGGTTCGGGTTGATCCTGACTCCCATGCTGGGCGCAACACTGGTCGCCGAGGATCTCCGCACCCAGGCGCACGAGGTCTACATGTCCCGGCCATTGCGGCCGCGAGACTACGTTCTTGGCAAGGCCGCTGTGATCGGTTCACGGCTCATGTTTGTGCTCGCGGTTCCGCCGTTGCTGGTGCTCGCGATCGGCAACGTGTTGATCCCGTCCAGTTTTCTGCCATGCGTGCATTTCTATGCGTGGGTTGTGCTCTTTGCCGCTGTCGTGGCCGTATCCAACGCGCTGGTGATGACGGGTGTCTCCGCCTTGACGCGCAGTGCCCGCTACGCCACGGCCATCTGGTTTCTCATCTACTTCGTTACCTGGGTGGTCTCGACCATCCTCTTCGGGACGACGGGGAACCGGTGGTTCGAGCTGGTTTCGTGGCGCAGCAACCAGCAGATCATTCTGAGCGAACTCCTGTCTTTGGAGCCGCTGCACGAGGCGCTTGTGGCCATGCCTTCCATCACGCACACGGCGTGGCCGAGCGTGTTGATCCTCGTGCTCGCAAGCTGGTGGGGATGGAAGGTCACCATCGGAAAGATGCGGCCGCGTCATGGCTGAGGGAACCATGAGCGTCATTGCATGCGACCGCGTTGCGCGTTGGTACGGAAACGTGCCGGCCCTGACAGAGGTCACGTTGCAAGTGCCGGGTGGCATCACGGGATTGCTGGGTCCGAATGGTGCCGGCAAGAGCACGTTGCTGCGGATCCTCACGGGGCAGATCCGCCCCAGCAGCGGCAGCGTCTCGGTCCTCGGGAAGGATCCCTTGCGCGATCCGGCGCTGTTTGATGCCCTTGGATTCTGCTCCGAGGATGATGCGCTGTTTGAAGGCATGAGTGCGCGCAGCATCGTGCGCATGCTGGCGCGGCTTTCGGGAATCAATGCAGCCGAAGTGAAGGACCGGGCGGATGCGGCTTTGCGGCGCACGGGAATGCTCGCATTTGCGGATCGGGAGGCGGCGAGCGGCAGCAAGGGCATGCGGCAACGCGTGCGGATCGCGGCGGCACTCGTGCACGCGCCCAAGCTGATTCTGCTTGACGAACCCATGACAGGGCTCGATCCCGTCGGGCGACGGGACATCCTCGCTTTGCTCGAAGAGCTGGCCGCCAGCGGCGTGCATGTGCTGTTCTCGAGCCACATCCTGCATGAAGTGGCGGCCGTCGCGTCACATATCGTCGTACTGCACCGCGGCATGGTGCTTGCAGAAGGGGCGCTCGGCGTCATCCGTGACGAGCTCGCCGACTACGCATTCACCTTGTGCGTGCGCTGCGACGATCCGCGGCGTCTCGCAGGACACCTCATCGGGGCGTCGCACATCACCGCGCTGCGACTCGAGGGCGAGGATGCGTTGCACGTCAGTACCTCTTCAAGCCTGCAACTCTTGCGGGATATTCCAGTTGCCGTATTGGATACTGGCGTGTGCGTTACAGAGATGGCCGCGCCCGGCGAGGCCGTCGAGGCTGTCTTCCAGAGATTGATCGGATGAGTGGTCGCTTCTCAACACTGCTGGTGTTCGGCCTGCGGCACTTGCTCGGTGCGCGCAAGGTCATCATTGCGGCGCTTCTTGCATTGCTGCCAGCGTCGATCGCGGTGCTGGTGCGTTGTTTTGCTCCTCCAGGTGCCATCGACGAGTTTCTGAAAGAGGGCATGCCGTCCGTACTCATGGCAAGCTGCGGCTTGATGAGTCTCTTCATCGGTTCTGGTTGCGTGCGTGATCTGCTTGAGGAACGCACCCTCCCGTTGTTGCTCACGCGGCCCCTCGGGCGCAGGACTCTTTGCGCCGGACTTCTCGCGGCTGCACTCTCGGCAAGCGTTGCATTGGCCGGGTTGAGCGCCATCATCGCGTATGGCGTCGCCTCAGCGGGTGATGTGCTGGTCACTGACGTTCCCGGCCCCGGGCGGCTCGTGGTGACGATGGGCCTGCTCACTGCCCTGCATACGCTGCTCTTTGCCTGTGTGGGACTGCAATTCCGGCGTTCGACCATCGTGTCGGTCGTCATTCTTGGAGTCCTGGATGCAGGCATCGGATCGGCACCTGGTCCGCTGCGTCGCATCGCACCCACCGCGATCGCCGAGGGGATGCTCGGTCAGGAGTGGACGACGCGCATGAAACTGGGAAGCGAAGAGCTCTACGGGTTCAGCGCCAGTGCAGCCACCGTGATGTACGTCGCAGAGATTGCTGTACTCGGATGGTGGTTTCTCCGGCGTGCGCGACGCATGGATTTCCTTGCGACGGAAGTGGAAGCGTCAGTCAAGTAGCTGCCCGAACTCCGGCGCTCCGGGGTCGATGGTGCGGATTTCCAGCCCGCGCAGGCGTTCTTCCAGCAATCCGTGGCGACGGGCAAGCCGGGCGTCGCCAACAGCCGTCCGCATGGCTGCTTCCTCGCCGACGACGATCAGGTGCTGGCGCGCTCGTGACATCGCGGTGTAGACCAGGTGGCGGCGGAGCATCAGGGCATGCTCCATGAAGAGTGCAAGGACGACACAGGGGTACTCAGAGCCCTGCGCCTTGTGCACCGTGATCGCGAAGGCTGGTGCCAGATCCGCCAGCGCCGCGCCGCTCCATGCGTGCGTCTGACCGTTGAACTCGGCGCGCACCACGCGCTCACGCGGTTGGACTGCCTGGACGATCCCGATATCTCCGTTCATCACCTCCCGCTCATGATCGTTGCGCGTGGCGATGACGCGGTCCCCTGGGCAAAGAACATGAACGCCAGCACTCACGCGAGGTGCATCGGGGTGCAGGCCGTGCTGGATCGCCTGGTTCAGGGCGACGGTGCCAGCTGGTCCACGGTGCATGGGGGTGAGAATCTGGATGTCTCTTGTGCGATCAAGGCCGAACTTGTCAGGGAGCCTCTGCAAGACGAGTTCAGCGATAGTCTCGGCACCTTCAGTTGCGTCAGGGCGGCGCATCAGAAACGTGTTGCCGCTGTGCGTGTCCCAGCGCGGCAACTCGCCGTGCAGCACGCGATGACAGTTGGCGCTGATGCTGTTGCCGGAGGCTTGACGATGCACCTCGGTGAGGCGCGCCACCGTTGCGATGCCGCTGTTGATCACGTCCCGCAGAACGGTTCCCGGTCCAATGGAAGGCAACTGGTCGACGTCACCCACCAAGAGCAGGCTGGCGCTTGGCGGCAGAGCGCGCAGGACGCAATCGAGCAGCGGAAGATCGAGCATCGACGCTTCATCGATGATGAGCAGATCCACCCCGTCGAGGCAGTCCGCCCGTGGGATCCGTGTCTCGGGGGTGATGCTGAGCAGGCGATGCAGCGTGGTTGCGTCGCGCCCGGATGTATCCGCGAGGCGGCGTGCAGCGCGGCCGGTGGGTGATGCCAGAGCGAGCTTCCTGCCTCTCGCTTCATGCCAGTGCACCAACTCGCGGAGCACCGTGGTCTTGCCGGTTCCGGGACCACCGGTGAGAACACCCAGTCTTGCGGGCGCAAGGTTCCTGAGAGCCACCCGTTGTTCCGGTGTCCAGTCACCACCCAGAGTATCCGGAGCCGGAATGCTGTTGCCGCGCGCGGAGAACTGGCGCAAGGCGGAGGCAGCATCCATCTCGGCACGAGCCAGTGCCACGCTGAATACGAGCGTCTTCTGCGCGCAACGGTGGAGCAGGACATCTCCGGCCGCTGCGTGTTCATGCAAAGTGCTCGCGAGCAGCGCAGTGCTCGCCTGGGTGAGTCTGGCGCTTTCGCGAAACAGGTCCGGTGGGGGCAGGGCTGAGTGGCCGTGACGCTCGGCCTCCTTGAGAACATGGTCCATGGCCGCAGCGAGGCGCGATGGTGCATCGAGAGGCATCCCCATGCGCTGGGCAATCTCGTCAGCCCGCCGGAATCCGAAACCCCGCACACAGCGGGCAAGTGCCCAAGGGTCGTGTTCGAGAACCGCAAGGGAGGAACCACCGTAGATCTCATGCACCGCGCGTGACAGCGAGGGCGAGATCCCCAAGGCCGCGAGCCGGACGAAGACGGCCTCCTCGGCGGCATCGCGCAGGACTGCGGCCGTGAGAGCAGTGGCACGCTTGGCTCCAACTCCGGGTGTTCTGGACCACCAATGTGCGTCCGTGCGGATGATGTGCAGCGCATCCTGACCGAGCTTCCCCACGATGCTTCTGGCAGTGCGCTTTCCAATACCGCGGACCTTGCGTGCCGCGATGTACGCGGCGACGCCTTCTGGCGTTGCAGGCACTTCGCTGCAAACAGTCTGGATGCTGAATTGCCGCCCGTGTCGCTCGTGAACTTCGAATGCCCCCTCGAGCCGGAGCGTGTCTCCAGGGTGGACGGGAAATGGGATCACGCCGGCGCATGTGATTTCTGCGCCGACCTCTGTGCTGCAGCGCAGTACATGGAAGCCTGTGTCTCGCGCGGCGAAGCTGACGCTTTGGATGCGCACGCGAAGGAGCTGTGTTTCCCCATCCGGCACGCGCACACGATAGCCGAGGTGCCGACATCTGCGGCTAGCATGAGGGCATGACTCGCCGTCGCCGCGTACTTCGCGTCATTACGCGCATGAACGTCGGCGGCCCCGCGCGTCACGTGAACATGCTGCTGCGCGGGCTTGAGCGAGAGGAATTCCCGCAACGGCTCCTCACAGGCCATTGCACGGCGGGCGAAGCGGAATGCGCTGTGGACGCAGCTTGTGACCGGAAGCGGCTCGCGTGTCTCGGTCGCGGGATCAGGTTGATCGCGGATGTCCGCTCGGGCCTTGCAGTGGCGAGCGAGGTCGCCGCTTATGGTCCGGACATCCTGCACTCGCACACTGCGAAGGCCGGTCTGCTGGCGCGCCTGGTCGCACGTCGCAACCGCGAAGTCCGCTCGGTTCACACGTTCCACGGATTCAATTTCACAGGCCATCTGTGGCCTGGTGCGGGGCGCTTGTCGCGCTGGATGGAACGCTTGCTCGGTGCGCGAACGGATGCACTCATCGTGCAGTCGGAGAGCCAGCGCAGCGTCCTCGAATCCGTCTTGCACCCGAGAGATCACGCGCGTTGCCATGTCATCCCTCCCGCCGTGCAGCAGGAGTTTCTGTCAACGGATTCTCTCGGCCGCGCGGCGGCGAGGCAGGCCCTCCATCTCGGCGAGGAGGACCGCGTACTGCTCTTTGCGGGGAGACTGGCAGCGGTCAAACGACCGCTGCTTCTCCTGGAGATCCTGAGCTTGCTGCGAGGCGATGCGCGCTTGCGGCTCGTGGTGGCCGGGGATGGACCGCTGCGTGCGCACTTCATCCGGGCCGTACACAGTCACGGTCTCACGGAGCGCGTGAGATTGATTGGATCGCGCGCTGATCTGTGGAATGTGATGGATGCGGCTGATGCGCTGCTGCTCGTCAGTCGTTCGGAAGGAACGCCGCTTGTCCTGCTCGAAGCACAAGCACGCGGATTGCCGGTGCTGGCGACCGATGTGGGTGCTGTGCGCGAGATGTTGGACAGCGGTGGGAGACTCGTCACAGCGAACGCAACGGCAGATGCAATGGCGCGCGCAGTGGCTCGGTTGCTGGAGGAGCGGAAGGCAGGTGACCCGTTGGCTATCGCAGCGCGTACGCGTGTGGCCACGCTTTTCTCTGAGGGTGCCCTCGTCGGCCGCATCGAGCGGCTCTATCGGGAAGTGGCTGGCTGATCGCCAAGCCTCTCCGTGATCAGGCTGCGAAGCGCGTTTTGTGCGCCCGGATCACTCCAGCCCACCCACCAGAATTCGATGCCAGCGTCACCGCCTCTGGCCGTGGGTTGAACCCAGGCGACCTTGCCGAGCGCGATCACAGGACTGGGAAGTCCGGGGAGTGTGAGGTGCAGGGCCAGCATCGTGCCCTTGGGGGGTGGTGCATCCATGCTCACGCACAATCCGCCGCCCGAGATGTTCTGAAGGAATGCCCCGCTCTGGTCCGGTTGCGGTGCGGCAGCAGCGGCAGCATCGGTGATCACTTTCCACTGCACAACACACTCGGATGCAACTCTGGGATAGGTCCGGCGTTCCATGGCTGCTCTTTTCGGCACACAAGGCAAATCTGTCAGGTTCTGGGGGTTTTCGGCACACGCCGTGCTGGCGGGACAACCGTCTGCCTTCGACGTAGCATACGGGCAGCCATAGGGTTGTGCGTGCTGCTGTCGAGATAGGGCGCTTCGAGCCAGATTGTGACCTGCGCCGGAAGAAAACGAGCAACCGGTTGGTCGATGAAAGTCTGAATCGCGCCGGGAAGCCGGTGCTCAAGGAGCCGTGACTGTGAGAACCAAGGGATCTGTTCCCGCGACTTTTTTGGTGATCGTTTTGTTGGCCGCTGGCGGTCTCGGATTCGCCCTGTGGATGTTGTGGGGCGTCGAGCCCGCTCCTCTCACACCAGGTCCGGCATCGAGCCAGCCGGAGGTTGTCGCTCCAGAGAAGCGCGACACGCCTCAGCCCATCAAAGCGCAGCCCGCAACGGCGGATCAGGGTTCGCCCACACCGGTCGGCGCCATGGGGCAGCCCACCGAGATCGCCGGCTTTGTGCGCGACATGGATGGCAACGCGCTGCAGGACGCCACGATTCAAGTCATTGATTACAAGTACGTGAATGATCCGTCGCGTCGGCTCATCGAACGCTTTGACCTGCAGATTCTGCACTCCACCGCGAGTGACGAGAGCGGCCACTATGCGTTCACCGGGCTCGTGCCCGGCGGTCGGCATTTTCTGAAGGCGACGGCTCCTAACTTCATCACTCAGTACAAGGATCACGTGAGCGTGGGGTTGCTCGCGGACTTCAACTTGAAGCCGGGAGTGCGCGTGAAGGGGATGGTCCGCAATGTGCTGACGGGCGCCCCGGTTGCAGGAGCGCTCGTCAAGGGCTGGTTCCGTACTCCCAACGTGACTGACGTGAATCGGCTCTTTCGCTGGGAAGAGAAGGTGCGCAGCAACGATGCTGGTGAGTTCGTCATCGAAGGTGCACCCATCGAGACCGTGAAGTTCATCGTTGTCCACGAAGAATACGAGGACTTCCTGGAGGATGTCAGGTTGACTGCTGGCGGGCTCAACACGCCCGAACTGAAGCTGAAGCCGGGCATCACTCTTGCCGGCAAGGTGGTGGACAAGATGAATGGCAACCCGATCGCGGGCGCCAAGGTGACGTTCGCCTCAGCACTGGTACCCCGTCTCGAGACTCAGACCGACAAGGACGGTGCGTTCCTGCTCAAAGGAGTTGAGCGGACACCGCAGATGATCGCTGTGACGGCCACGATGTTCACGGACTACAGTGAGGCCCGCACATTCGGAGACGCAGATTCGTTCAAGCCGGAAGCAAACAACCTTCTTGTGTTCCGTCTGGACCCGGCTGCCAGCATGTCCGGCCGCGTGTTGAGTGCCGATGGCGTCCCTGTCGACAATGCTCGCGTTTTTGCGGCAAAGAAGACACCCCTCACGAAGGTTGTTCGCGGCGCTGCCGAGGCGATCTCGGATGCTCAAGGACGCTATTCCGTCAGGAACCTGAACGCGAACGCCACCTACGCGGTGGTTGTGCTCAAGGATGGTGCGGCGCTCACGGTTTCTCAGGAGTTCACTTTGGGACCCGCTGAGACGCGGACTGGATTCGACATTCAGTTGAGCCCCGGAGCTTCAATTTCGGGGAGTGTTCTCGATGAAGTCGGAACGCCCGTTGCCGGTGCAGTGATTTCCGTGGACGTGCCGCCACTCAGCAATGTCTGGTTCCCGCCGACCCATGGTGTCGGTGGTGGACGGAATGAGACCATTGTCACGGGAGCAGACGGGCACTATCGCATCGACGGACTCTGGACGGGGACATTCACATTCGGAATCACGCACCCAGAGCACGTGGCGCTCGCCGAGCAGAAGGTTCAGTTGGATACAGCTGGACAGGCGTTGGCAAAGGACTTCACCCTCCGTATTGGACGCCACATCAGCGGCATGGTGACGCTCGCCGATGGCAAACCCGCCATCGGTGCCACCGTTTCTGCTGCTCTGCCGTTCACGGACAAGGTCGCCGGTTCGTCCAAAGTCGGGGCGGATGGTCGCTTCCGAGTGGCCGGTTTGGTGAAGGGGAACTATCGCGTTCAGGCGCGCTCGGATGGAAAGACGAGCCGCGGGGTTGAGAGTGTTCCTTCGGACACTGAAGGTCTCAGTTTCACCCTCGAAGATTTTGGAGGAGTGATCGGAACCGTCGTCGGACCCGATGGCGCCCCTGTTGTTGGATTCAGTGCGGAATTGGTCCCGTTGGATGTGGCACCCGAAAATCAACTGTCGATGGGCCGTCTCGGGATGGCCGGTGACGCAGAGCAGGATGCAGGCGGGCGCTTTCACATCATGGAAGTCGATCCTGGTCGGTACAACCTCGTCGTGCGCTCCAGCGAGTTTGCGCGCGTGTTGATGGAGTCCGTGACGGTCACCAGCGGCGAGCCGACAGATGTCGGCGTGATCGCCATGTCGCGCGGGGCACGGCTGCACGGGAAAATCACGAACATCCGGAACGCTCCGGCACTCGACGCGAGTGTGGAACTGTACAACGCAACCTTGGCCGCCAGCTCACGCCCCAACATCCAGAAGCCCAAGGAGGGAATCCAGGGCAACTTCGATGTCACCAAACTGCCCGGATCAGAACAGGTCCGGTGGCGCGCTCGCGTCTCGCCGGAGGGCGAGTACTCGGTCGCTGGCTTGCCGCCGGGGGAGTACACTGTGCGGTTGGAGTCAACAGCGCTTGTTCCTCCCGACCCCGAGACAATCGTCATCGCGGAGAACGCCGACTTGACGCGGGACTATCGGCTCTCACCCAGTTGCAAGGGCATCATCACGGTCAACGACAACTTCAACCTCCCGGTACCGGCAGTCGTTGCCAGCGTGAAGGATGCGGCAACCGGAAAGCTCGCTGGCAAGCCGGGCATGTCGCCGCGCACCGATGCAAAGGGCGAAGTTCTTCTCGAGGGCTTGGCCCCGGGAAAGTACAACGTCACGCTTCATCGCGGAGGCTACATGATGGTTGATGCCAGTATCGATCTCATGGAGACGCAGGTTGTGCGCGTGGCCGTCGTGCTTCCAAAGATCAACTGAGCAGCCATGCTTCCGGCGTGGCATGCATCGAGCTACGCCGTACGCGCTCCTCCCCGAAAAAACATGGGGCCCGCTTGTTCAGCGGGCCCCACCTGAAAGAAAGAATCCCTAACTCGAGAGGGCGGTTGGGGAGGGAAAGATCTCGTAGCGTCGGGATTCTTTGCTTGTGCGTTCATTCCCCGGAGGGGTAGTTGACCATGCCGGGGGGCCGCCCGTCAAGCGCGCGGCACCCAGAATCTACCCCGTGCGGCCGCGCCTGCCAACCCAAAGCGTCCCGCTACGGACATCTGGGGGTGGCCTTCTCGTGGAAACTGAAAGCGTGCAGGCCAGGAGAGGGATGATCTCTATGGGTCAAGCGCAATAGCTGTCAGGGCAACATGTTGCGTTTTTTTGCATAAAAATAGCGCCCTGCTGGCAAGCCCGCAGAGCGCGCAAAAGGTGTTGCCAAGGGAACCGCTGGTTGGAATAGGAGAAAGGGGAAAAAGATGGAAATCAGTGTTTTACGTGCTGGAACACAACCTCGGCAACATTGTCTTGTCAGTGGAGTATACGGTCGACAAGCCGCGAAACTTGCGAAGGCTGGCCCGAAATTCTCACGGAGTGGTCCAGCAGTGCGGTGAAGCCGCAGCGCTACCCATGGGCGAGCTTCCGCTGAATGCTCTCCGCCCATGGACCGAGCATGCTCAGGAGGGTGGAGGCCACAGATTCATATTCCGCGGTCGATCCACCCCACGGGTCCGGCACGGGCGCGCCTCTCGTTGAAACCAACTCAACTGGTGGGCCCCCCGTTGCAAGAGCCCTGGACAACACTTGATCGCAATGCTGGGGGGTCATGCAGAGGATGAGGTCGGACTCACCCATGTCTGCTGGCAGCGGGCGACTGCGGTGCCCGCTCAGGTCAAGGCCAAGGGCGGCAGCAGCTTTGATGGCTCCCGAGGACGCCGGTCGTCCCGACTCGGTAGCAGTGCCGCAACTTTGAATGGAGATTCCCTCGATGCCGGCAAGTTCACGGGCGAGGATGGCGGCGGCCAGTGGCGACCGACAGGTGTTCCCGGTGCACACGATCTCCACCCGAAAGGCCGCAAGCTCCCGAATCCGCACTTCCGGGATGGCTCCCTGCCGGAGAACCTCGACAGCATCATGCGTGTCGACCCGGACAATGGTCGACGCTGCTCCCCGTGAGGGCTCATCCAGGACACTGAAATCAACGGCGTCCAGAATGCAGGGCTCGATGTCCTCTGCGGCTGCCGGCGCAGGCATTCCGGAAGTGTTGGCGCTGGTGGCGACGAGGGGTTCTTCCAACCGGCGCAGAACATCATGCATCAGCGCGTGGTCCGGAATGCGCCAGGCCTTGCCTTGGCCTTCACCGAGAACCAGGGTGAGAGGACCTGGCCAGAGCAGGCGTGCAAGTTTGCCCGCGACCCGGCTTCTCGGGACCTCCTGCAGAGCGCGTTGACGACTGGCAGTCATGAAAGGCAACAGCTTGGATGACGCCCGCCCCTTGATTTCGTAGATGCGACGGCATGCATCCGGGCGCTCTGACGACGCCATGAGGCCGTAGACGGTTTCCGTCGGCAACAGACCGACTTCGCCGGAGCGCAAACGTCCAGCGAGGACTGCGGCGAGGTCGGAGGGGCACTCCTTCCTCACGTCCCAACTTTTGCGCATACGGTGGTGCTTCCTTGCTCACGATGGAGCGGGCTGGTACCAAGTCGGCAGAAGTGTAAGGGATCATGAGCGCGATGCACGAACACGGACACACAGGAGAACAGGAACGCAACCTGCAACGCATGGGGCGCCTGGCAGGTGCACTGGCTCACGAGATCAAGAACCCCTTGAGCACGATGAACATCTCGCTCCAGCTTCTGAAAGAGGATCTGGAAGCGAAACCGCAGGTGTCTTCTGCCACAGTCCTGCCGAGAATCCGCCTGATGAGCGAGGAGATCCGCCACCTTGAGCGCATCCTCGATTCGTTCCTGCAGATTGCTCGCGCCCCCGTCCTCGAACTATCCGACAGAGATCCCAATGAACTGATCCGGAATGTGCTCGCATTCCTCGCGCCGGAGTTCGGCGCCCACAGTATCGGAGTGCATGCTCAGTACGACGGCGGCATCGGCGTGGTTCGGATGGATCCTGATCTCATGCGCCAGACGCTGCTCAATCTTCTCCGCAACGCCATCGAGGCGATGCCTGCCGGAGGCACCGTGACAGTCCTCACGCGGCGCGAGGCAAGGATCTGGACGCTTGAGCTCATTGACACAGGCTGCGGAATCCCGTTGGAACTGCAGCCGCAAGTATTTGACGCATTCTTCACCACACGGAAAGGCGGCACCGGGATCGGTCTTGCTCTGGTCAGAGGCATCATCGAGCGTCACGGTGGGGAGATCGCGTTGGAGAGCATCGAAGGGAAGGGCACACGCTTTCGGGTGCGCATGCCTGTGGCGCCGTCTGAGAGGGCGCCGTCGTGAAGGCCCTGTCGGTTTTGGTGGTGGACGATCAAGCGGCCCATGCAGACCTGCTGGCGGAAGTCGTGGGGCGCCTCGGTCACATCCCTGCAGTCGCCACCGGCTTGCGCGAGGCCAAGGCCCGCATGCAGGAGTTGCACCCTCAAATCGTCATCACGGATCTCGACCTCGGAGGCGAACGGGGCACCGAACTCATTGCCATTGCCCGTGAGCAGAACCCGCCCGCTCGAGTGATCATGGTGAGTGGCAAGGGCCATATCGACGACGCCGTTTCGTGCATGCAACTGGGCGCGGTGCACTACCTGACCAAACCGCTCGATCTCGAGCGCGTCCGGCGCGTGGTGCAGGAAGTGGCGCAGGGGCTGCAAAGTGCCGGACCGGAAGTCGGACGTGGCTTCGAGGGGATTCTCGGCGACAACCCGCTCATGACCAGGGTTTTCGAGACGGTGAAGCGCGTGGCTCCGACGTCGGCGACCGTGCTCATCACGGGGGAGAATGGAACCGGCAAGGAACTGGTGGCCCGGGCCATTCATCGCCTCTCACCGCGACGCGAAAGACCCTTCGTGGCTCTGAACTGCGCAGCACTCAGCGAGGGCGTTCTCGAGAGTGAGTTGTTCGGCCATGAGCGCGGCGCTTTCACCGGCGCGGCCAAGAGTCGCGAGGGGAAGTTCGAATACGCCGATGGAGGCACGCTCTTTCTCGATGAGGTGGGGGATATGCCCCTCACGGTGCAGGTCAAGTTGCTCCGCGTCATTCAAGAGCGCGAGATCATTCGTGTCGGGTCCAACCGGAGCATCAAGGTGGATGTGCGCCTTGTGGCGGCCACGAACAAGGACCTCGCTGCGGAGATTCAGCAGGGCCGCTTCCGGGAGGATCTCTACTGGCGCATCAAGGTGGTGACGTTGCATCTGCCGCCGTTGCGCGAGCGGAGGGATGACATTCCGCTGTTGGTCCAGGCGTTTCTTGCCGACGCTGCGAAGACGCAGGGCCGAGCGCAGCCTTTGGTGGACGAGGATGCGATGCTGGCACTCTGCAGCCACTCGTGGCCTGGAAACGTGCGCCAACTGCAGAACACAGTCGAGACAATGCTCTTGCTTTCGGACGGCGAACGCGTGCGCCTCTCCGACCTGCCGCCCGAGATTGCGCTGCCGGCCGAATCATCGAGTCGCGCGCTGACTGTCGTGACGGCGGACGGCCCCGCGATGACTCTGGACCAATGGGAGCGTGAGCTGATCAAGGTCAACCTTCAGCGTCATGCCGGGAATCGAACGCGCGTCGCCAAAGCCCTCGGGATCTCGGAACGGACCCTCTACAGGAAGCTGAGGGAGTACGGCATCACCTGAGCGGGGCTGTCAATCTGGCAGCGCGTCCTTCCCTGCGGCAGGCGCTGCCATTTGGTCAGCAAAGTCGGATCATCGAAGCTGTGAAAGTGCGGGACTGGGCGCAGATCAGGGGTGCATCTGCTTTGGCATCCCAGTTGCGAACCATTCGCTGCCTCTGCCGTGTTGAGTCTCTGTTCTCTCGCGGTGAGGGCGTGAAAAGGGGGTCCAATATGTCCAAGATCATCGGGATCGATCTCGGAACCACGAACTCGGTTGTCTCTGTCATGGAAGGCGGCGAGCCCGTGGTCATCGTGAATGCCGAAGGCAACCGCACCACGCCCTCCGTCGTGGCCTTCACTGAGCGTGGAGAAGAGGAAGTGGGAGCGTTGGCCAAGCGCCAGGCGGTCACGAATCCGCGCAACACCATCTTCAGCATCAAGCGCTTCATGGGCCGCCGCAGGAACGAAGTGAATGCAGAGGAACGGTACGTTCCGTACAAGCTGACCGGCACCGGCGAAGAGCCGGTGAAGGTGGACGTGCGTGGCAAGGCACTCGCACCACCGGAGATCTCGGCCAAGGTGCTGCGCCGCCTGAAGGAGACCGCCGAGGCACATCTTGGGGAGCCGGTTTCGAAGGCAGTGATCACCGTGCCGGCCTACTTCAATGACTCCCAACGCCAGGCCACCAAGGACGCAGGCGCCAGCGCAGGCCGTGAGCTCGTGCG
>SXGS01229944.1_pt1 | contig 29894 bp, 17 predicted proteins | sample 3174681 | NCBI WGS metagenome assembly SXGS01 (sample SAMN11356861, study PRJNA531348) | freshwater metagenome | isolation source: freshwater sample F1-80 | place: China: Fuxian Lake, Yuxi | collected 2017-12-25 | reverse complement strand
GTCCAGCGCGTCGGCAAACGTGAACTTCCCCATCCGCTTGAGCGGCTCGGCCACCACGAACAACGCCACAATCCAACCCGCCAAATAGCCCACCGAGTACAAAAACCCGTCGTACCCGTAAAACGCAATCATCCCGCAAATACCCAGAAAGCTCGCCGCCGAGAGATAGTCCCCCGCAAACGCGATCCCGTTCACAAACCAATGAATCCCGCCGCCAGCCGCGAAGTAGCCGGACGCCGACTTCGCTCGCCGGCCCAGATAAAAACTGAGACCGAGCGTGATGCCGACAAAAATCGCGAAGATGGCGACGGCGAGGGTCGAACGTTCGTAGATCATGTTGTCCTTTGGAGTGCGGCGGCCTGAGCCGCCGCTTTTCAAACAGCGTTGTCGGTGAATGAATGTTGGTTTTTGTGCAATGCCTCGCGTATTGGAAAGCGATGGCTTGGGCCATCGCACTCCAAAGATCAAAAATCGTCGGGAATCTCCAGCCGATCGGTCTTGAAGCTGTAGATTGTTTTGATTTGCGCGGGTGTCGCGGTCCTCTCGAACCAAGCCGCTGAGCACCATTGGTATTGATTGGCGACCTTCACCAACCCGTGATGGACGGCGTTCTGATGGACGTAGTTCAGGCGTGCGAGATACGACTTCTCAAATGTCAGCTTCGAGTCCCAGAAGTTGAACCACACACGCCGCCCAGGAGTTCCGTGCGACTCATTCAACTTCCGAGCCGTTTCGCTGTGAAGTGTTGCGAGCATGGATCGCAGGCCACGGGATTCAGGCGATGAATGAGCCACGAAGTGATAATGATTGGTGAACACGGCCCATGCCTCTAACTGCCATCCAAAGCGTGTTGCCGTCGAGAGTAGTTCATCCATCAGCATGGTTCGGTGCTCTGCGGAGTCGAATAAATGTGCCTTGTCCTGCGTTCCCGAAGTCACCATGTAAGTGCCGTGTTCGCTGAGCCGATGTAATGGGGCGTGTGGCCAATCAAGTTTCACGGTTGGCGTCGTTACCGCCGACGTTATCCGAACCAGTTCTGCCAATCGCTGTGCCATCCAAGCTGAACCTTCGCGCTGCAGCCGGGCCACCAATTCCGGGTCGAGGCCATCGGGAAGTGGCAGATGGAGTGATGCCATTCGTGATTCCAAGCGTTTTGAAAAGCGACGGCTTGGGCCGTCGCACTCCAAATTAGTCGCGGCACAGCCAGGCATACAGCAGCGCCAGCACCAACGCTCCGCCGATCAAGCCGAAGCCGTACCAGATAGCGAGGTTCACACCGCCGAACGTCGTCTCCATGACTTTCGGAGCGAATGCGTTGAGCAGCATGAAGCCGCCGTAGGCCGCACAATAAACGGCGAACAGCCACAAGCCGAGGCGTGAGCGCCGAGCGATCTGAACGTCATCTTCGATTTCTTTCGGGTGCGCGGAGCCGTGATCGAAGTGTGCCATGGGGAGGGGTTGGGGGTTAGAGGTTGGGGGTTAGGGAACTGCGAGGCGATGGTAACACGCGCGCTCTGGACTCGAAATCGACGCGTCGTGAATCGTGTTCGGACTAACCCCTGATCCCCAATCCCTAACCGCTCCGACAATATCGCTGCAACCGACACGGATCGCGTGACTGGCCGCGTTTCGTTGATCGAAAAGGTCTTCGCTCAAGGAGGTTCAAGCGGTGAAACCTACGGTTCCGAAAGGCTACCGAAGACGTCAAAGCTCGCGCAGATTCTGCGCGTTCGCCAAGACGAACAGTCCGGTTGATCCGAATTTCTGGAACGATCCGCGAGTGTGATCGCCTCGCGCGGATGGTGATTCATGGGACGAAACTTGTTTCGAACGCTGGTCGCGAACGGATTCCTCCGCACGCCGGAGAAGGATTCCGCTGTGCCGAAGCCGGCACCTCGGCGACGGATGTTGCTGGAGCGATTGGAAGACCGGCTGCTGTTCGACGCGGGGCCTGTGGCTCCGGTGGATGCCGATGCGGAAATGGCTCAAGCCGCGGCCGCACAGTCCGCTGCGCCGGCCGATTCAAGCATTGCCGAACCAGCGGATGTTCGTTTGATCGAGTCGATCGACAACGTACTCGAACTCATCGCGGATCTGTCCAATAGCGCGACGAACCGAGTGCAAGAACTGGCACCCGGAACGAATTCGTCCGGCGCGGCGACTGTGGACGGCTCGTCGACGGCGGCGATCGATTCGGAGAATGGCTCCGATTCACACGCTGCCACGCTACTGAATTCCAACGAGCTTACGACACAGTTGCTGACGACGTCCGACGAACAACGTTCCGAACTGCAAGCGGCTGCAGCGGACGTGCGGCGCGAATTGGTGTTCGTCGACAGTTCGATCGAGGATTACGCAACTCTGCTGGCCGACGTCGATCCGCGTGCGGAGGTCGTGCTGCTCGATGCGAACCGGGACGGCATCGAGCAAATCGCGGAAGTACTGGCGCAGCGCGGCGGAGTGGATGCGATTCACATCGTCTCACACGGTGGCAGTGGCGAGCTGCGGGTGGGACAAGCCGTTCTGAATCTCGATTCGATGCACGGCCAGTATGCCGAACAGCTCGGACGGATCGGGCAGTTGTTGGCCGCCGATGCCGACATCCTGATCTACGGTTGCAACTTCGCCGAAGGGTTGGCCGGACTGGCCGCCGCAGAGACGCTGGCGCTGTTCACCGGTGCCGACGTTGCCGCGTCGAACGATGCCACCGGTAACCTCGCTTTGGGGGGCGATTGGGATTTAGAACGGGGTGTCGGAATCATCGAATCCAACATCGCGTTCGGGTTGCAGGCTCAAGGTGATTGGCAGCACCTGCTGGCCGTGCTCGATTGGGACACGGTCGATTGGGTTAACGAGGACCTGAGTGGCAGCTTCACGGTCAGTGGCGGCACCATCAGCCTGTCGATCACCGGCGACACAGATGACCTTGAGCCCAATAGCCCGGACGACGACACCACCAACACGGGTGGACTCTCGCCCGTCGAAGAGTCGCTGTTGTTGTACGTCGATTACGAATCGCAAACGGTCATAGGTGACGAAATGGTCACAACCACGATCGACTTTACGCATTTGGGAGGCGTGTCCAACGTCAGCTTCAAGATCTTCGACATTGACCTCGACACCTGGACCGATCGGATCGTTGTCACCGCGAACAACGGAGCGACGATCAACCCCTCGTCGGTGACACACGGCTCGACCAATTCATTTGACGGCGTCAACACCGTCACCGGTTTGTCGAGCAATTCGTCGAGCTCGGCCAACGGCAACGCGACGTTCACCTTCAACCAAACGGGGATCACGCAGGTCACGATCCTGTACCAATCGGGGCGGCTGACCGACCCCGGCAGCCAATACATCAGCCTGCACGACATCACGTTTGACGCCGACCGTCCTGACCTCGACCTGGATGCCAGTAGTCCGACCACCTTCGCCGGCGACAATTTCAGCTCCGGCTACAACAGCAACAGCGGCACGATCCCCTGGGCCGGAGCCTGGACCGAAAACGACCCGTCCGACGGAGCTCAAAGCACGGCGGCGGGCGACGTCCAAATCGTTTCGGGCGAACTGCGGATCTCGGACACCGCGTCCGGAACCGGCGTCAGCATCTCGCGCGGCATCAACTTGTCGAGCTACGCCAGCAACTCGCTGATGACGTACTCGTTCGACTACCGCACCGGCAGTGGCGTCGACAACTCGGATGCGATCGTCGCCGAAATCTCCACCAACGGAGGAACCTCCTACACGACGCTGGAAACATTCACGGGAATCAGCGGCGCGACCAGCGGCTCGCGCAGCTTCTCGATCACGAACGGCGTTTCCGCCAGCGACGTCATCCGCTTCCGAGTCACCTCCGGCTACACCGGTTCGAACGAGTTCTTCTTCGTCGACAACGTGGCGATCACCGCGCAGCCGTCCGGCTACTCGACGACCTTCACCGAGGACGCTGGCGCAGTCGCCATCTCCGACACCGATACGACCATCACCGACTCCGACAGCACCAACATGTCGCGAGCCGTCATCACGCTGACCAACCCGCAAACCAGCGACGCCCTGTCGGTTTCCGGAGCATTGCCCGCTGGCATTTCGCTCGACGCCGCGTCCACCTCGACCAACATCATCCTGACCGGAACCGCCACGAAGGCCGCTTACGAAACGGCGATCGAACAGATTCGCTTCAACAACAGCAGCCAGGCACCCAACACGACCACTCGCGCCGTCACCGTCGTCGTGACCGATGACCTCGGTGGAGCCAGCAACACCGCGACGACGTTGATCACCGTCGTCGCTGTGAACGATGCGCCGACCGGCGGCAATCGGACCGTCACCACTGCCGAGGACACCGATTTCACCTTCACCACCGCCGACTTCCCGTTCAGCGACGTCGATGGCGATGCACTGGCCCGCGTCCGCATCGACACGCTGCCGGCCGACGGCACGGTGTTGCTCAGCGGAGTCGCCGTGACCGCCGGACAAATCATCACAGTCGCCAACATCACCGCCGGCAATCTGACGTTCCGACCGGACTCCAACGAGAACGGCTCGCCGTACACGACCTTCACGTTCTCCGTCGGTGACGCCAGCAGCTTCGTCGCCTCGGCCAGCACGATGACGGTCAACGTCACCCCGGTGAACGACGCCCCAACCAGTGGCAATCGGACGGTCACGACCGCCGAGGACACCGACTTCACCTTCACGACCGCCGACTTCCCGTTCAGCGACGTGGACGGCGATTCGCTCACGCGAATCCGCATCGACACGTTGCCGACCGACGGCACCGTGCTGCTCAGCGGAGTCGCCGTGACCGCCGGGCAGATCATCACCGTCGCCAACATCACCGCCGGCAATCTGAAGTTCCGACCGGACACCAACGAGAACGGCTCGCCCTACACGACCTTCACGTTCTCAGTTGGCGATGCCAGCAGCTTCGTCGCTTCCGCCAGCACGATGACGGTCAACGTCACTCCGGTGAACGACGCGCCCACCGGCGGCAATCGGACCGTGACCACCGCCGAGGACACCGATTTCACCTTCACCACCGCCGATTTCCCGTTCAGCGATGTCGACGGCGATGCACTCGCCCGCGTCCGCATCGACACGCTGCCGACCGACGGCACCGTGTTGCTCAGCGGAGTTGCCGTGACCGCCGGGCAGATCATCACTGCTGCGAACATCACCGCCGGCAATCTGAAGTTCCGACCCGACGCCAACGAGAACGGATCGCCGTACACGACCTTCACGTTCTCAGTCGGCGACGCCAGTTTGTTCGTCGCGTCGCCAAGCACGATGACGGTGAATGTTACGCCCGTGAACGACGCCCCGACTGGTGGCAATCAGACGGTCACGACCGCCGAAGACACCGATTTCACCTTTATGACGTCCGATTTCCCGTTCAGCGACGTGGATGGCGGGACGATCGCGCGGGTCCGCATCGACACGCTGCCGATCGACGGCTCGGTGTTGCTCAGCGGAGTCGCCGTGACCGCCGGCCAGATCATCTCGGCTGCAAACATCACGGCGGGAAATCTGAAATTCCGGCCCGACACCAACGAGAACGGCTCGCCCTACACGACCTTCACGTTCTCCGTCGGTGATGCCAGCACGTTCGTCGCGTCACCGTCCACCATGACGGTCAACGTGACGCCGGTCAACGACGCTCCGACGGGTGGCAATCGCACCGTCACGACGACCGAAGATGCCGACTTCACCTTCACGACCGCCGACTTCCCGTTCAGCGACGTGGACGGCGATTCGCTCACACGAGTTCGCATCGACACGCTGCCGACCGACGGCACGGTGTTGCTCAGCGGAGTGGCCGTCACGGCGGGGCAAGTCATCACCGTCGCGAACATCACAGCGGGCAACTTGAGATTCCGACCGGACACGAACGAGACCGGCTCGCCGTACACGACCTTCGAGTATTCTGTCGGCGACGGCCTGCTGTTCTCGGCCGCGTCGAACACGATGACGGTCAACGTGACTCCGGTGAACGATCCGCCGGTGGCCGATGACGATCCCTTCGTCGTTCCCGAAGACGGCAGTGTCATCATCGACGTGCTCGACGGCGACACCGACCTCGACGGCGACACTCTCACCGTCACCGAGATCGACGGCACGCCGATCAGCCTCGGCAGCCCGGTCACGATCGCCACCGGTGTCGTGTCCCTCAACGCGGACGGCACGCTGACATTCACTCCCAACGCCAACTACAACGGCCCCGCTTCGTTCGACTACACGGTCAGCGACGGTGCGCTGACCGACATCGGCAACGTGTCGGGAGACGTCACGCCGGTGAACGATCCGCCAATCGCAGATGACGAGACGTTCGTCGTAGACGAAGTCGGAAGTGTCATCATCGACGTGCTGGATGGAGACACCGATCTCGACGGCGACACGCTCACCGTCACCGAGATCAACGGTTCGCCGATCAGCCTCGGCAGTCCGGTCACGATCGCCACCGGAGTCGTGTCGCTCAACGCCGACGGAACGCTCACCTTCATCCCCAACACCGATTACAACGGACCCGCTTCGTTCGGCTACACCGTCAGCGACGGGGTGCTCACCGACGTCGGCAACGTGTCGGGGGACGTGACCCCGCAAAACGATCCGCCGGTCGCGGATGACGAGACATTCGTCGTCCCCGAAGACGGCAGCGTCGTGATCGACGTGCTCAATGGTGACACTGACCTCGACGGCGACACGCTTACCGTCACTGAGATCGACGGCACGCCGATCAGCCTCGGCAGTCCGGTCACGATCGCCACCGGAGTCGTGTCGCTCAACGCCGACGGCACGCTGACTTTCACTCCCAACACCGACTACAACGGACCGGCTTCGTTTGACTACACGGTGAGCGACGGCAACGGCGGGACTGACATCGGTAACGTGTCTGGCGACGTCACTCTGCAAAAAAATCCGCCTGTCGCCGACGACGAGACGTTCGTCGTTCCCGAAGACGGCAGTATCGTGATTGACGTGCTCGACGGAGACACTGACCTCGATGGCGACTCGCTGTTCGTCACCGAGATCGACGGCACGCCGATCAGTCTCGGCAGTCCGGTCACGATTGCGACCGGTGTCGTGAGCCTTAACGCAGACGGCACGCTGACCTTCACTCCCAACGCCGACTACAACGGCCCGGCTTCGTTCGACGACACGGTGAGCGACGGCAACGGCGGCACCGACACCGGCAACGTGTCGGGCGATGTGACGCCACAGAACGATCCTCCGGTCGCGGATGATGAGACGTTCGTCGTGCCCGAAGACGGCAGCATCATCATCGATGTGCTGGACGGCGACACCGATCTCGATGGCGATTTGCTGTCTGTCACCGAGATCGACGGTTCGCCGATCAGCCTCGGCAGTCCGGTGACGATCGCCACCGGTGTCGTGTCGCTCAACGCGGACGGCACGCTCACCTTCACACCCAACGCCGATTACAATGGCCCTGCCTCGTTCGACTACACCGTCAGCGACGGGACGCTCACCGACGTCGGCAACGTGTCGGGAGACGTCACGCCGGTGAACGATCCGCCGGTCGCGGACGACGAGACCTTCACGGTGGCGGAAGACGGCAGCGTCATCATCGAAGTGCTGGATGGGGACACCGATCTCGATGGCGACTCGATGTTCGTCACCGAGATCGACGGCACGCCGATCAGTCTCGGCAACCCGGTCACGATTGCTACCGGAGTCGTTTCGCTCAATGCCGACGGCACGCTGACCTTCACCCCCAACGCCGATTACACCGGACCCGCCTCGTTCGACTACACCGTCAGCGACGGGGCGCTGACCGACGTCGGCAACGTGTCGGGGGACGTCACGCCGGAGAACGATCCTCCGGTCGCCGACGATGAGACCTTTACCGTCCCCGAAGACGGCAGCGTCATCATCGACGTGCTGGATGGAGACACCGACCTCGACGGCGACACGCTGTTCGTCACCGAGATCGACGGCACGCCGATCAGCCTTGGCAGCCCGGTCACGATCGCCACCGGTGTCGTGTCGCTCAACGTTGACGGCACGCTCACCTTCACCCCCAACGCCGATTACACCGGACCCGCCTCGTTCGACTACACCGTCAGCGACGGCGCGCTCACCGACATCGGCAACGTGTCGGGAGACGTCACTCCGGTGGATGACGCGCCCGTCGGCGGTGACAACTCGGTGACGACGCCAGAGGACACGGACTTTGTGTTCTCGAAGATCGACTTCCCGTTCTCGGACGTCGAAGGGGAACTGCTGACGCAAGTGCGGATCGACTTGTTGCCGAGCGACGGGACGTTGCTGCTGTACGGCACTCCGGTTACCGCAAACGATGTCGTCGATCTTGCAGACATCGTGGTGGGCGGGCTGACGTTCCGGCCGGACGCCGACGAGAACGGTTCGCCGTACACGACGTTCGAGTTCACAGTCGGCAATGCCTCCGCGTTCGTGGCCTCGCCGAGCACGATGACCGTCCACGTCACTCCCACAAGCGTCAGCGTCGTGAAGTCGCTGTTCGATTCGTCGGATCCGAGCACCGTCGGCAGCAACGTGACGATCGGCGAGGAAGTTTGCTTCGCGCTGCTGGTCACGATGTCCGAGGGGAACTCGACCGATCTGATTCTGACCGACTTCTTGCCGGATGGTCTCGCCTACGATTCCTTCTCGCTCATCACGGATGCCGCGTCCTCCAATGGGCTGCTGGCCGCCGACTTCAACGGCAGCGTCCCTGCGCCGAGCGTTTCGGGCGGCGCGATCGACGGGGACGACGTGAGCTTCACGTTCGGGGCGATCTCAGTCGCGGCCGATGCCGATGTGGCGAACAACTCGTTCGTGCTGTTGGTCCACGCCTTCGTGTCGGACATTCCGAGCAACCACGATCCGCTGGCCGGGACTCCAACGCTGACGAACACCGCGTCGGCCGATGTCTCGAACCCGCAGCCGCCGACGCCGTCGAATCCATTCGATGTGACGGTCGTTGAACCGGATTTGTCCGTGATGATCGACAACGGAGTCGCCACGTTGATCGCCGGGCAGATAACGACTTACTCGATCACGATCACCAACGACGGCGATCTACTGGCGACCGGCGTGTCGCTGAGCGGATCGTTGCCGGTGGACCGCATCGCGTTCGTATCGAGCGACGATGCCGCGAACTTCAGCATCGATGGCAGCGGCACATTCACTTGGACGCCGGCCATCGCCAGCCTCGCACCCGGAGCGTCGATCACGTTGCAGCTCACCGCACAGGTCGGCAGCATGTTGGCGAGCGGCGTCACCGACGTGACGATCCCGGTCAGCGTGACGCACAACAACATCGAGCCGACTCCCGCCAACAACAGTGCGGAGGATACCGACACGCTCGACGCAGCCCCCGACCTGCAAGTCACGAAGACCGACTTCACGAACTCGATCAGCCCCGGTCAGGGGTCGGTCTACACGATCAACATCTCGAACATCGGGACGCAGGCCGCGACCAACGTGCTCGTCACCGAAACCGTGCCGGTCGGGACAATGTTCAACGCGGCGCTCAGCGATCCGCTGTGGACGCTGATCGCACCGGACACCTATCAGATTTCGTTGCCGACGCTCGCGGCCGGTGCGGGCTTCAACGTGAACTTCACGGTGTCGATCAACATGCCCGCGGTCGCCGGACAAGACGACATCGTCAACACGGTCACGATCAGCGACGACGGCACCAACGGCCCGGACCTCGACCCAACCAACGATTCCGCGACCGACACCAACACGTTGGACGCGTTCCCCGATTACCAAATCACGATCGACGACGGCGAACTCGTGGTCGTCCCCGGTCAGCCGCTCAGTTACACGATCAACTTCACGAATGTGGGATTGCAGAACGGGACTGGCCTCGTCGTCACCGACACATTCCCGATCTCGGTGCTTGAAAACGTCGTCGCGTCGGACGGCGGCATCGTCGATGCGATCGCGGGGACGATCACTTGGAACGTCGGCAACCTCGCGGTCGGCGATTCGCGCAGCTTCACCGTCACGGCGAACGTCCGCGCCAGCATCCCCGCCGGAGTCGATGACTTCACGCACGACACGACGATCACCGACGACCTGTCGAACGGAGCCGACCTGAATCCCGGAAACAATGCGGGCAGCGACACCGACACACTCGACGCGACCCCTGACTACCGCATCGCGATCACCGACGGCGAAACCGCCGTCGCTCCGGGGCAAGCACTGAGCTACTCGATCAGCTTCCTCAACGCGGGCAATCAAGACGGCACGGGAGTCGTCGTCAGCGATACATTCCCGCCGGAGATTCTCGAAAACGTCGTCGCGTCCGACGGCGGCATCGTCGATGCGATCGCGGGGACGATCACTTGGAACGTCGGCAACCTCGCGGCCGGCGAATCGCGCAGCTTCACGGTGACGGCGAATGTCCGAGCCACGATCCCGGCAGGCTTCGACGACTTCACCCACGCGACCACGATCGCGGACGACTCGGCCAACGGAACCGATTCGACTCCTGCCGACAATTTGTCGTCTGACACCGACACGCTCGACGCGCAACCCGATTACCAAATCAGCATCAACGACGGCGTGCTGAGCGCGACGACCGGCCAATCGCTGACGTACTCCGTCACGTTCGCGAACGCCGGATTCCAGGACGGCACCGGCGTGACTGTCGCGACGAGCTTCCCGCTGTCGGTCCTCACGAACGTCGTCGCGTCGAACGGCGGAGTCGTGGACATGACCTCCGGCACGATCGCTTGGAACGTCGGCAACCTCGCGGCTGGAGCCTCGCTGACTTACACGGTCACGGCTGACGTGCTCAGTTCGGTCGCCGCCGGCATCGACGACTTCACGCACTCGACCACAATCACCGACGACGGCACGAACGGTGCCGATCCGACTCCGGCGAACAATTCGGCAAGCGACATCGACACGCTCGACGCTGCTCCCGATCTGCGGATCACGAAGACCGACTTCACGAACTCGATCAGCCCCGGCCAAGGGACGGTTTACACGCTCAATGTCGGCAACTTCGGTACGCAGGGAGCCACGAACGTCGTCGTCACCGAGACGCTTCCCGCAGGAACGAGCTTCAATCCCGCCTTCAGCGATCCGTCTTGGACGCACGTCGGCGGCAGCGTCTATCAGTACTCGATCATCAGTCTCACCGCCGGAGCCTCGTTCAACGTCAACTTCTCCGTGCTGATCAACAACCCCGCCGTCGCCGGACAAGACCAGATCATCAACACGGCGACCATCACCGACGACGACACGAACGGACCCGACCTCGACCCGGCCAACGACTCCGCCACCGACACGAACACGCTCGACGCCCTGCCGATGTACGACATCGGGATCGACGACTTGCAGGCGACCGCCACACCCGGCGAGACACTGACGTACTACGTCAACTTCAACAACTATGGCTTGCAGAACGGTACGGGAGTCATCGTCACCGCGAGCTTCCCAACCGCACTGCTGACGAACGTCACCGCATCCAATGGAGGCATCGTCGATGCCGTCGCCGGAACAATCACCTGGAACGTCGGCGCACTGACCGCCAACGATCCGCGCACCTTCATCGTCACCGCAGAAGTTCGCTCGACCGTCCCTTCCGGTTTGAACGACCTCACGCTCTCCGCGGTGATCACCGATGATGGCACGAACGGCCCTGACCCGGACCTCAATGACAACAGTGCGACGGACACCGACAGGCTCGATGCGGCACCCGATTACGCCATCACGATCGACGATGGCGAGTTGGTCGTGCGACCGGGCGATCCGCTGACGTACACGATCCATGTCGTGAACAGCGGCAATCAAGACGGAAACGGAGTCGTCGTGACCGTGAGTTTCCCCGTGATGGTGCTCCAAAATGTCATCGCCTCAAACGGCGGTGTTGTCGATGGCATCGCCGGCACGATCACCTGGAACCTTGGCGACCTCACGGCCGGTGGCGCGACGACTCTGACGGTCAGCACTCAAGTCCGCAGCAACGTCAGTACGCAAACGTCGTCGATCATACTGACGGCGGCCGTCAGCGATGACGGACTCAACGGCCCCATTCCACCGCAGCAGAATACCGAGGCCAGCGATACCGATCGCTTGCAGGTCTACGCCTACGACAGCTTCCACGACTGGAAAGACCTGCGAGTTGCTTGGCTGATGCCGCAGATTCAAACCGTCGGCCGGCCGCTCGCGCCGCTGCCGGTCGATCCGGTCTTCAGCGGCCTGACCGAACCGGGCAGCACGCTGACCGCTCGGATTTACGGTGCCGATGGCCGGATGCTCGGTGATCGTCAAATCGTTGCCGATTCGGCCGGCAATTGGTTGGTCTCGTTCCCCAACATCATCATCTACGAGTACCCGCATCGCATGGAGATCATCGTCACTCCGGCGATCAACAACCTGGCGCACGAAAACGGATTCAACCTCCGCCGCTATTTCCACCCGGCAATCCACGCCGGACTGGTTTTGACCGAACCGTTGAACGTCGCCGGCGTCTTCCGCAACCGAGCCTACAACATTGTCGAGGCTCAGCACTCGGCAAACACGCATCCGCTCGGCTTCCAGTGGTACTCGCACGCCTACGAACTGAACGCCGCCTCGTCGAATGTCTCACAGATGTGACCAACGTCGAGTTGAGCAGATCACTCTTGGGATTCCCTGCTGCCGGTCGCTACGATGACCGCGTTCAAGGAGGCCTTGCGATGAACGATTTCGACAACGATGAGCCCGATGTTGCCGTGATGGAACCGCAGGTCATCGTCCGCCCGAAGCCGGCCCAGCCCGACCCGAAGTCGAAGCCGAAGCGGCAACCTCCCTATGCCGTCATTCTGCACAATGACGAGCAGCACACGTTTCAATACGTCATCGACCTGTTGATGAAGCTGTTCGCGTATCCGCTGGAAAAAGCGTTCGTGCTGAAGAACCAGGTCCACACGCAAGGCAAGAGCATTGTCTGGAGCGGCACGCTGGAACTCGCCGAATTGAAACGGGACCAGATTCGTGGCTTCGGCCCCGACTTCTACGCGATGCAGAAGGTGGACTTTCCGCTGGGCGTGACCATCGAACCCTTGCCGGAGTGACATCGTTCGATGCCGACTCGCAGAAACTTGCTGCTGACGATCGTCGCCGCATCACTGGGACGGACGGTCCTTGCGCAACCGAAATCGAAGAATCTCGTCTCAGCGCAAACTCAGACAGCCATTGACCGGGGACTCGCGTGGCTGGCGTCGAAGCAGCGCGAAGACGGCTCCTTCGGTTCGGGCGGCGGATTCGGTCGCAACGTGGCCGTGTCGGCGTTGGGGGGCATCGCATTGCTGTCGTCAGGCAGCACACCCGGACGAGGGCCGTACGGTTCGAACGTGAACCGCGCGCTCGATTTCGTGTTGTCGGTTGCGAAGCCGAATGGATTTCTGCACGTCAAAGAACAAGAGTCCTACGGGCCGATGTACGGCCACGGGTTCGCGACGCTGTTCCTCGCGGAAGTTTACGGCATGTCGCGCCGAGTCGATGTGCGTGAAAAGCTCGACCGAGCCGTCCGGCTGATTGTGCAAACACAGAGCAAGGACGGCGGTTGGCGTTATCAGCCCAAACCAGAGGATGCCGACATTTCAGCAACCGTGTGCCAGATCATGGCTTTGCGAGCCGCTCGCAACGCCGGGTTGCACGTCCCGAAAGAGACGGTCGATCGCTGCATCGAGTACGTCAAGAAGTGCCAGAATGCGGACGGCGGATTCCGCTACCAACTGGTGCGTCGCGGCGAGAGCGCGTTTCCCCGTTCGGCCGCCGGCGTCGTCGCACTGCATTCCGCTGGACAATACGAGGGGAAGGAAATTGATCGTGGACTCGGCTATCTCCGCCGGTTTGCTCCGCAGGGCCAGATGGCTCGGTACGAAGGACATTTTTTCTACGGCCATTATTATGCCGCTCAAGCGATGTGGCGTGCGGGCGGCGAAGCCTGGGACGAATGGTACCCTGCGATCCGCGACACACTGCTTCGTGACCAACTTCCCGACGGAGCCTGGACCGACTCGACCGTCTGCATCGAGTATGGCACCGCGATGGCCCTGATCATTTTGCAGATGCCGAACAACTATTTGCCAATCTTCCAACGATAACAATTCTGTCCCTTCTCCCCTTGGGAGAAGGTGGCCGAAGGCCGGATGAGGGACTCGACGGCCAAACCACCGCTCTTTGTCGATTGGCTCCCTCACCCCGACCCAATCCCCATGGGAGATGGACAGAAACCGCAACACACCTCAATCAAGGACGCTCCATGCCCCTGAAACTCGTGACCTTTGGCGAAGTGATGCTTCGCCTGTGCCCTGAAGAATTCTTGCGGATCTCGCAGGTCATCCCTGGCCGCTTGGACGCGACCTTCGGCGGCGGTGAGCTGAATGTGGCGGTCTCGGTTGCTCTGCAAGGCGGGACGGCTTCGTACCTGACCGCTCTGCCCGACAACGCGATCACCGATTGTCTGGTGCAGGAAGCACAAAAGTTGGGAGTGGGAACGGAATTGATTCGTCGCGTGAAGTCCGGCCGCTTCGGAATCTACTTCGTCGAGACCGGAGCCAACCAGCGCGGTGGGACCGTGACCTACGATCGCGAGGGAAGCTCGATCGCGCTACAACCGGCTGACTCGTATGACTTCGAGTCGGCGTTTCGCGGTGCGAATTGGTTTCACATCACCGGGATTACTCCCGCGATCAGCGCCAACGCGGCCGAGGCCACGAAGCTCAGCGTGCAAACGGCCAGGCGACTGGGACTGTCAGTATCGTGCGATCTGAACTTCCGCAAGAAGCTGTGGAATTGGCGGCCCGGCACGAAATCGACGGACCTTTGCCGTGAGACGATGCGCGGGTTGATGCCGTTCATCGACGTCGTCATCGCGAACGAAGAGGACGCGGAGCACGCTCTCGGCATTCACGCCGCATCGACCAACGTGGAGGCCGGCAAGTTGAACGTCGCCGGTTACGAGGCGGTCGCTCGGAAGATCGTCGCCGAGTTTCCAAACGTCCGGCAGGTGGCGATCACGCTGCGCGAAAGCTTTTCGGCCTCGCACAACAACTGGGGCGCGCTGCTGTTTGACGTCGCCGCGAACAAGGCGTTTCTCGCGCCGACCGATGCGAACGGCAGCTACTCGCCGTATGAAATTCGCAACATCGTCGATCGAGTCGGAGCGGGAGACAGCTTTGGTGGTGCGTTGATTTTCGCCCTCAACACGCCAGAGTTGTCGTCTCCCGAAATCGCGATCCGTTACGCCGTCGCTGCGAGTTGCCTCAAACACAGCATCAAGGGAGACTTCAACACCATCACTCGTGCCGAAATCGAATCGCTGGTTGCCGGTTCGAGCTCCGGTCGTGTGCAGCGGTAGCACGACGCGCAAGCGAGTGGTTGAGCTTAGACCACTCGCTTGCGCGTCGTGCTTGTTATGAATCAAGGCGTTAGGCCGAGAGCCGTCATTCTTATCCTTAACTCGATTGAGCACCCAATGCCCGAACTTCTCGACCGATTTCTGAAGTACGTCCAGATTGACACGCAAGCCGACGACCACAGCGAGTCTTCGCCGAGCACCGCGAAACAGCTTGATCTCAGCCGCTTGCTGGCGGACGAGTGCAAGCAACTTGGACTCAAGGATGTCTCGCTCAGCAAACACGGTGTGGTGCTGGCGACGATCCCGCAAACAGTCACACATCACGCGCCGACAATCGCGTGGGTCGCCCACGTCGATACGTCTCCGGAGACCAGCGGCACGAACGTCAAGCCGATCGTGCATCGCCAGTACGATGGCAGCGATCTCGTCCTGCCAGGTGATCCGACGAAAGTCATTCGCGGCGAAGAGAACCCCGATCTCTGCAACTTGCTGGGCGGGACCATCATCACGTCCGACGGCACGACGCTGCTAGGGGCCGACGACAAAGCGGGCGTCGCGGTCATCATGTCCGCCGCCGAGCAATTGATGAAACGCCGCGATCTCGCTCACGGTCCGATTCGGTTAGTTTTCACATGCGACGAAGAGATCGGCCGGGGGACTCAGCACCTGAACCTGAATGAAATCGGCGCGGTGTGTGCCTACACGTTGGATGGTGATGGACAGGGGAAGATTGACACCGAAACGTTTTCGGCGGATCTCGCGATCGTGACCGTCACCGGCATCAACACGCATCCGTCGGTCGGCAAAGGAGCGATGGTCAATGCGGTCCGCATTCTGTCCAGTTTCATCGCCGCGCTGCCGAGCGATCATCTCAGCCCGGAAGCGACCGATGGTCGTGAGGGTTTCATTCATCCGTACTCGATCGAAGGGGGCGTAGCTCGCGCGGAAGCTCGCATGATTCTGCGGGACTTCGAGGTTGAACAGTTGTCTGAATACGCGAGCCTGCTCGAACGGATCGCGTCCGATCTACGGAAAGCGAATCCCAAGGCCAGCATCGAGGTCGCGATCAAACAGCAATATCGCAACATGCGCGAAGGCCTCGCCGAAGAACCACGAGCGGTCTCGAAAGCGGTGGAAGCCACCGAAGCGGCTGGAATCGAGCCGCAACTCTCGATCATTCGCGGCGGCACGGATGGCTCGCTGTTGACCGCGCTGGGACTGCCGACTCCGAACCTTTCGACCGGCGAACACAATCCGCACTCACCGCTGGAATGGACGAGCCTCGAAGAAATGCAATCCGCCGTCAATGTGCTCGTCCAGTTGGCGATCGCCTGGGGTCGAGAAGAGGAATGATCAATTCCGCAGCTTGAGCCGCAGCAGGTCGAGGGCCGATTTCGCGGCACGGTTGCGTGCGAACGAGACGTCAGCGACGGGGATGTGCTCTTGGACTTCGACTCCGTTCGCATCGGCCAGCGCGAGACCGAGTCGCGGAATGCCGTCCGTTTTCAGCGAGCCGGCAATCGCGAGGGCAAAGTCGGAGCCGAATCGCTCGCGGGTTTGTTGGGCGAGTTGGCTCGCTCGATCGTGGAGCACGTTTTCAACGTGCTCATTCGGGACGGGCACGTTGAAAACGTGCCCCACGGCGGCGGGGCCGACCACTCCACCTAAGAAGCAACGTTCGCTGTCAGCAGTGGCGGTCAGCCAGAGCGAGAACACGCCACCGGTAGCTTCGTCGGCAATCGCGACTGTCTGACCTCGGCGGTTCAACTCGCGAACGATGACATCTTCGAGTTGCTCGTCCTCTTCGCCAAAGACGAGTTCACCGAGTCGCTCGTGAATCAATTGTTTCGTCGCAGCGATCTTCGCGTCGCATTCAGATTCGGTTGTGCCGTGGGCTTCGATGCGGAGCGTGATCGTCCCTTCGTGGACGGTGATGCCGACTTCGGGGTCTCGGCCGCGCGTGGTCACGTCGCCGAGCATCTCTTCGCAGGCCGACTCGCCGACGCCGTAGCAATTGACTCGCGCGCGACGGATGACCTTGTCCGAACGTGGCAGCCGTGGGAGCACACGGTCGCGGAACATCGGCTTCATCTCGCTGGGAACTCCCGGCATCGCGGCGATGAGGCATTTGTGAGTGCCCGACTCTGGCCCCCTCTCCCGTTGGGAGAGGGCTGGGGTGAGGGATCCATTCGCGATTGACGGCTGCATTTCACGACTCTGTGGATGAGAGTCGAACGCTGATCGTCCCTCACCTGGCCTTCGGCCACCCTCTCCCGGAAGGAGAGGGGTTGGGATTGTGAGCTCCCACCAAATTCCTGGCGCGCTGCCGTGCGGGTTTTCGATCGGCTCGCTGCCGGCGGGGAACATGGCTTGGATGACGTTCCGCTCCGGCATGATTCGTTTGCGTTTGGCAAACATGTCACGGATGTGCTGCAAGCTTGGCTCATGCAGCACGAGCTCCACTCCGGCCAGATCGGCCAAGACCTGTCGCGTGAGATCGTCAAGCGTTGGGCCGAGTCCACCGCTGATGAGCACGATGGGCGATCGCCGCACAGCGGCTCGCAAAGTTTCCAAATTCGCCTGCAGGTCGTCGGCAATGGTGGTGTGCAGCAACACCGGAATTCCGACCGAGGCGAGTTCGATGCTCAACCACTGGCTGTTCGTATCCAGTTTGGCTCCGGTGGTCAGCTCGGTTCCGATGGCGATGATTTCAGCGTGCATGGTTTGGGAGAGGGGTTGGGGGTTGGGGAGCAGAGGTTAGGGAAAGTACAAACGCGAGGCCGCTGGCAGAAGTGTCGCTGACTTATCGTTCGTCTTTCCCTAACCCCTATTCTCCAACCCTACTCCCCTGCCGTAGCCGGTCGTATCGGTCATCCGCGTGGCACAAGCAGCGAGAAGTTTTCGCAAGCCGGAGCGGTCGTGGCTCCGAAGTCGAAGACACGGGATGGCGTCTCTCGAACCAGGCACTTGCCGGATCGGGAAGCCGCCGTCTAGCTTGATGTCGTGGAATTGGCCGTTCGAACTCGCCGGAAACCGACCGTGAGAAAGCTGCATCTGATTCTGCTGTCGCTCGTCGCCGCGGTGCCGGGGGGCTACTTGTGTTATTTGCTAGGAACGGCTTTGACCGTTCCTCGGCACGACCTTTGGAACAAGCCGCTGTTGGGCATCGCCGTCGTCTCGACGGGCTTGCTGGTCTTGCTGGCGGCGGTGGTTTGGCCGCTGCTCTACGCGGTCGCGTTCTACGACGATCCCAACAAAGGCAAGAAGGCGGAGGAAGCTGAGGCTGGCGAGGACGGTGAAGGCGTCGCTGCACAAATAGGAGTCGAAACGCCCAAGACTCCGCGTGGCGACAGCTTCGAGGAAGAGGACATCGACGCTTTTGAGCGTGAAGGGATCAAGCCGGGGAACGACGACGACGCGGACGAATTCGCGGAAGACTCGGAGTTCGGTGTCGATGACGAGTCGATCGACACGGCGGAGACGGCCGACTTCGACCTCGGCGACGACGAATTCGCCGACCTCGACATGGACGACGAGGAGGAAGAGGAAGAAGAGGCCCCGAAGAAGAAGGCCAAGAAAAAGAAGTAGTAGTGCGCGGCCGAGCCGCGAAGCTCCAAATCCCAAGCTCCAAATCCCAAGCTCCAAATCCCAAGCTCCAAATCCCAAGCTCCAAATCCCAAGCTCCAATGTCCAAGGAAATCCCAAACTCAAGGTCCAAGAGTGGAACCGAGCTGAATTTGGGATTTGGACGTTGGGATTTCCTTGGACATTGGTGCTTGGAACTTGGGATTTCCATCACGCTTCCGGCTTGGTGAGGAAGCGGTAACCGGTACCTCGCACGGACAGGATGTGGCGCGGGGCCGACGGGTTAGGCTCGATCAGCTTGCGGAGCCGCAGCACGAAGTTGTCGATGGTCCGCGGCATGACGTTGGAATCGCTGCCCCACACGTCTTCCAAAATCTGACTCCGCGACAGCACCTTGCCGTCGTTGTCCAGGAAGTAGCGGAGCAGTTGCACTTCCATCGTCGTCAGGTCGTGCGTCTGGCCGTGCACGGTCAGTTCGAAGCGGCTGAAGTCGATCTTCGCGTTGCCGAACTGACGGACGTCCGGCTCAGGCTCCGGTTCGCGCGGGACGGCGGGCAGCGACGAGTTGTCGATCGGATGCCGCTCGATCAAGTTGCGGACTCGGCTGAGCAGTTCCGGCAGCGCGAACGGCTTGCTCATGTACTGATCGCAGCCGGCGTCGAATCCGGCCGTGCGGTCCTCGCTGAGCGTGCGGGCGCTGAGCACCAGGATCGGCACCTGTTTGTCGATCAGCCGGATCTCGCGGCAGATTTCGTAGCCGCTCATTCCCGGCAGCATCAAATCCAGAAGGATGAGATTGAACCGCGGTTCGGCTTTGCGAAAGGCCTTGAGCGCGACTTCTCCGTCGCCGGCGACGACGGCATCGAAACCTTCCTGCTCGAAGTTGAACTTCAAGCCGTCGGCCAGAGCGGATTCATCCTCGACGATCAAGATTCGCATGACGGTTGACTCTTTGAGCAAACAAACCCGAAGCGTCAGCGAGGGCGAACGCTCCAACGGCTTGGAATTGCGGGTCAGTGAAGCGTCCGCTCTCGCTGACGCTTCGGGTTAGTTTGCAGCACGCTCCGTGAAACTCTCCGATGGCAGTGACGGGTCGAGCGACTCGTTGATGATCGCGCGGCCAGGTAGATCGACCTCGAACAAGCTGCCCGAACCGACTGACCGATTCAGCACGCGCACCTTGCCTTTGAGCAGTCCGACCAGCGTTCGCACGATGTACAGGCCGACTCCGGTCCCTTTCTGCCGGCGTTCCAGTTCGCTGCCCCCTCGGTAAAAGATTTTGAAGATGCGGCTGCGCAGATGCGGAGCGACCCCTTCGCCGTTATCGAGGATCTGCGTGACGACTCGGCTGTCTTCGGCCAGACGAACTTGCACCTCGACTCGTGGTGGGTTCCCGCCGTACTTGATGGCATTGTCGATCAGGTTGCCGAAGATCATTTCCAGCGGCATCCGTCGCGCCCGGATGACGGCCGGCTCAACGTCGAATGTGAAGACTTCGTCCACGACCTTCTTGTGATGCCGAGCGGCCAGCTCGGCGCAGCGATGCAGCAGCGGTTCGAGTTCGATGTCCTCCGGGTCCGCCTCGTGCCCGACCGCGTCCAGCCGAGCAACCTCCAACAACTGGTTGATGAGGTGATCCAGCCGGATCAACTCGCCGTCCATGACCTTCAAGAATTCTTCCTGTTGCCGAGGCTCGACATGCCGCATCCGCAGCGTGTCGAGATACAGCCGCAGCGAGGCGATCGGCGTCTTCAGCTCGTGCGTCACGCTGTCGATGAAGTTCGACTGCCGCTGATTCAACCGCACCTCTTTCACGGTGAGGAACAAGTAAAACGCCGAGACCAGTAGGATCAGCGAGAAGACAACCGTCCCAATCGTCAACGCGGGCCAGGCGCTCCAGTTCGCCAGCAAGACGATCCAGCACACCATCAGCGCGACGTTGAGCACCATCAAGACGACGCTCAGCGTGATCGGCAAATGCAGCGTGCGACGTTTGCGGACGTGGGACATGGCGGCTGTCTGTCCCCCTCGCCCCTTTGGGGAGCGGGGTTAGGGGTGAGGGGCGATTGATCACGGACGCCGGTGACACGGTTGCCCCTCACCCCCGATCTCTCTCCCCGTAGGGGCGAGGGGAGGAAGATAGGACATCATCCACGCACCGGCACGCGGCACAGTCTGTCGAGACCCAACCGAAAAATCACCCACAACGCGGCGACCGACTCTTTCCAATTGATCTTCGAGGTTCCGAAGCGGCGATCCTCGAACGTGATCGGCGTCTCCTCGAACGAGCAGCCGACGGCACGGCAGCGGTACAGCAACTCCTCCTGAAAGGCGTAGCCGCGAGCACGAATGCGTCCCCAGTCGATCTCGCTGAGCTTGGCGACTCGATAGCAGCGGAAGCTGCCACTGTTGTCGCGCGTTCGCAGGCCGAGAAACAGCCGCGCGTAAAAGTTGATGCCGCGACTCATGAAGTGCCGCCGCCAATTCCAGCCGACCACTCCGCCGCCGCGGACGTAGCGCGAGCCGATCGCAACATCGACACGACTCAGGCAGTCGCGGATCGCCGGCAAGTGCCGCGGATGGTGGCTGAAGTCCGCATCCATGTTGAGCACTTGCTCGTAGCCCTGTTCGATGGCGAATCGAAAACCGGCGACCGTCGCGGTGCCGAGTCCCAACTTGCCGGCTCGATGCAGCACTTTGATCCGCGAGTCCGCGGCCGCCAGATCCTCCGCCAACTGCCCAGTCCCATCGGGCGAGTTGTCGTCGATCACCAGCACGTCCGCATCCGGAGCGATCGCGTGGATTTCGGGGATCAACTTGGGCAGGTTCTCGCACTCGTTGTACGTGCAGAGCGTGATGAGCAATCTCGGCATTGGGATACTTTGGAGTGCGGTGACCAGAGTCACCGCTTTTCAACAGACTCAGTTTTTTCAAAGCCGTCGATGCGACAAAACGCTTTGAAAAGCGACGACTCAGGTCGTCGCAGTCCAATTTTAACGGTTCTCTTCCGGCAAATAGACATCGGGCAGGATCAACTGGCGTCGAGCCGGTTCCGGAGGAACCTCCAGCGCGGGAAGTTTGGGACCACGAGCGTCCCGTTGCGGGATCGGCTGTGGCTGGCGAACCTCAACCTCGATCGGCAGCTCTTCGCGTGGCACCGGAGGGGGCGGCAACTCACGACGGTTTGCGATCGGCGCGGCGGGAGCTTCTTTCGGTGGCGAACCAGGAGTTTGCAAGAAGGCTTGAATGTGCGGCCCACGTCCGGCCATTTTCCAAGCGGCGTTGAGGAACTCGCCAGACCGAGTGTCTTCGTCGAAGTGCAACAGCACGCCCATGAGGAACAGGCGATCGGGATCGCGGACGTCGGCGTTCGTCCAATCGGCGACCCGTTGAAGGTAATCGACTTTGTGATCGACGTTCTCGACACCGTATACCGTGTCGAGCGACTGACCAGTTCGGGCCGATTGCGGATCAACCTGCAATCCGCGCTTCAGTTTCGAGACCGCGTGCGAGTACCGGCCCATCGCGACCAGCGCGAATGCCTGACGGAGATAAACCTCGCCCCGATCCTCGGCCTCGCGCTGAGCTTCGAGGTATCGCAAATACGCTTTGACGTTCTGGCCCTCGTGCAGCCAGCGGTCCCCTTCGGCTTGGAACTTTTTGCTGCGTTCCTTGCCCATTCGCGACGATCCACTGACCGTCCGAATGACGGTCTCGTCATCTGGTGGAGGCGGAAGGTTCCCGCGTCGCTCGGCGTGTTGCTGCACGACGTCGAACACGTTGGGCTGCTTCGGCTGGAACGGATCGGCGACCACCACTCGTGGCCGAGCGAACGCTGGATCGCGCGGAGGATTCACGATGGTCAGGTCGATCGGCACGGTCGTCTGCTGCACGATGACTCCGGGGTAAACCGGGTAGACCGTCGGTGCCCAGCCCCACTGGGCATATCTCACTCCGGAAAAGCTGGAGCGGTAAAAGCCACCCGACGACAAAAAGTCGCTGTTGTCGAAGCCCACCAGCGGAGCGTGCCAGCCGTAATAGTCGGTGACGCAATGCGGCCGAGCGTAGTAGTTCAGCCCGAAGTGAAAATGACCGGCCTGCGTCGGTTGAGACGGAACGCCCAGGCAGGCCGCCAGAATCAGCACGCTCATCCAAACGTTTCGCATGTTGGGTTCCCCAGGTAGGTCAGCCTTTCCAGGCTGACCCGAACGCTTCAAACCGAGTCGATGACCAATCGAGTCAGCCTAGAAAGGCTGACCTACGGAATTCACGCGACGGATTATCGAGGCAACAGACCAATCAGGTCAAATCGGATTTCCGAGAGCGGGGCACAATCAACAAAGGAGGTGTCGCTTGATCCGCTGAAACCGCTGCGACACATTCCCGGTACGAGCGGGTTTTATGATCGCCCCGTTGGCCGATCACGTTTCAGGAGATTCCGATGCTTCGCGGTTTTCAGGTCTGTGTCTGTTTGATTCTGGTGCTGTCGAATGGTCCCGCTTGGGCCGCGGAGTCCGTTGGGAAAGATCGCTTGGGGCGAGTCGTCTCCGACGCGGCTCTCACCGACTATCGCGGCGCGAGCGTGTCGCTGGCGGAGCTGAAGGACAAGCCGGTCGTCGTGCTGGCGTTTCTCGGCACCGAATGCCCGTTGGCAAAGTTGGCGGTGACGAAGCTCAATGTGCTGGCGAAAGAGTTTGAACCGCGTGGCGTCGCAGTCCTTGGCATCAACTCGAATCGGCAAGACTCACTCGTTGATCTCGCTGCACAGGCGAAAGAGCAAGACGTCGGTTTCCGTCTGCTCAAAGATGCTGGCAATAAATTGGCGGATGCGGCTGGAGCGGTTCGCACGCCGGAGATCGTGGTGCTCGATCAGCAACGAGCGATCCGGTACGTCGGCCGCATCGACGATCAAGACGGCATCGGCTATCGCCGCGAGACCGCGAAGCGAAGCGACCTGAAGATCGCGATCGAAGAACTACTCGCCGGCAAGCCGGTCAGCGTCTCGACCACCGAGGTTGAGGGTTGCTTCATCGGCAAAGTCCGCGAAGCGAAACCGGGTGCCGAGGTGACGTACTCGAAGCACGTCGCGTCCATCTTGCAGAACCGCTGTGTGAATTGTCATCGACCGGGTCAGGTCGCTCCGTTCGCGATGACCAGCTACGACAAAGTCGCCGGTTGGGCCGAGACGATTGCCGAAGTCGTCGAAGACAATCGGATGCCGCCGTGGCACGCCAGTCCTGATCACGGCAAGTTCGCGAATGCTCGCAATCTTCCGGACGACGAGAAGCGAGTGCTGCTCGATTGGGTCAAAGCGGGTGCTCCCGAAGGGGATCGCAACGACTTGCCGCCTGCGAAGTCGTTCACCGACGGTTGGCAGTTGCCACGCGAACCGGACCTCATCGTCAACATGCGCGACAAGCCGTATGACGTGCCGGCCTCCGGGACCGTGCGGTATCAGTACTTCTCCGTGGACCCGAAGTTGACCGAGGACAAGTGGGTCACGGCCGCCGAGATTCAACCGGGCGAACGCTCGGTGGTGCATCACGTTTTGGTCTTCGCCAAAACCGATGCCGAGCTGCGCAAGTTCGACGGCGAGGGAGCGTTTCTCGCCGCCTACGTCCCCGGCTTCCTGCCGCAGCAGTACCCGACTGGCATGGCGAAGCTCGTCCCGGCCGGAGCGAAGCTGATCTTTCAAGTTCATTACACGCCCAACGGCAAAGCCACGAAGGACACCAGCCGCATTGGTTTGCTCTTCGCGGACGACGCGTCGATCACTCACGCAGTGATGACCAGCGAGGCTCGCAAAATGGGAGGCTTGATCATTCCGCCGAATGCGAACAATTCACGCCACGAAGCGAACTCGCCGAAGTCCCCGGTCGATGTGCAACTACTGAATCTGATGCCGCACATGCACGTCCGCGGCAGATCGTTCCGCTACGAGTTGCAAACCGCCGACGGTCGCAAAGAGAGGGTGCTCGACGTGCCTCGCTACGACTTCAATTGGCAGACGTCGTATCAGCTTGCCGAGCCGCTGCACGTCGCGGCCGGCAGTTCGATGCATGTTGTCGCTCACTACGACAACTCGGAGAACAACCTCAACAACCCGAACCCCAACGCAACCGTCCGCTGGGGTGAGCAGACTTGGGACGAGATGCTGATCGGCTACTTCGACATCGCCGTCCCACGAGACGTCTTCGACGCGACTCGCAAGTCATCGACGGAATCGAAGCCCAAGGCCACCGGTTCTATTTTGCCGCCGGCTGTCCTCAAGCAACTCGTGGAACAACTTCAGCAGCTCGATGTGAACAAAGACGGAGTCCTCGCGAAGAGCGAAGTCCCGGCCAAGTTGATGCCGATCTTCAAGCGGCTCGACACCGACGGCGACGAACGACTGACCGTCGAAGAAGTTCGCAAAGCGATTGAAAAGAAACGCTAAGAAGCGAAGACAGAGGGGTACGACGAATTGAGGGAGACGACGAATCAGAGATGAGGTTATTCGTCGTCTCCCTCAATTCGTCGTACCCTTTTGCCTTCATGCCTTTACCTTCCCAATATGAATCACGGCACCACTAATTCGACACTCCGTTTCGCGATTCTCGGCTGTGGCCGGATGGGGCGACTGCACATCGAACGGCTGATTGCCGACGGCCGAGGCCGAGTCGTCGCGTTGTTCGACACGAAGGCAGACGCGGTTGAAGCCCTGCGGCGCGAGCTTGCTCCCGATGCTTGTGGCTTCACGAGCTTTGACGACTTGCTGACGCAGACCGAAGCCGACGCTGCGATCATCGGTACGCCGACGTCGCTGCATTTCGACCACATCCGAGCCTGTCGAGCACGCGGTTGGCATGTGCTCTGCGAAAAGCCGCTCGCCGATCGACGCGAGCATTTGCTGACGCTGATCGACGAGTCACGCAGTGGGCCAGTGTTGACCGTCGCCTATCAGCGGCGGTCATGGCCGGTGTATCGCGTGCTGCGAGACGAGATTCAATCCGGTCGCTGGGGAGCGGTGCGAGCCGTGACGTCGATCAACTCAGAGCGCTGGCAACAGACGATCGGTGGGACGTGGCGAGACGATCCGGCGATCAATCTTGGCGGGTTCATTGGCGACGCTGGCAGCCACAAAATCGACCTTGCGTTTTTTCTGACCGGACTGAAACCGCTGGACGTGTTCGCTCGCAATCAGACGTGCGGCAGCCGAGTCGAGATCGTCTCGTCCCTCTCCGCGCAGCTCGAACAGAACGTGCTGCTGACGATGCACTTCACCGGCCACGCGCAGACGTTCCGCGAAGATTTTCATTTTCACTTCGAGCACGCTGACCTGCTGGTCCGCGACTGGCAAATCTGGCTCGGCCGCAACAACACGCTCGAACCGCTGGCAGTCGCCGATCCGCGAATGCAAGCCGCGATGGGAGTCAGCCCGCTGACGCACCCCGAACTCGACCGCCTCGGCAATCCGGTCAGCGCGTTCCTCGACCAACTGCTGCTCGGCACACCGTCAGTGGCTCCGCCGGAGTGTGCTCTGCCAGTGTTCGACTTCACGCAAGCGGCGTTGCAGTCGGGACGCAGCGGAGCGGTCGAGAAAGTCAGGGCAGGCGAGTTTTGAACCTGCGCGACTCGTAACCCGACGCGTCAGCGAGGGCGAACGCTTCCTCGGCTTCCGATCCTCGCGTTTTGAAGCGATCGCCCTCGCTGACGCGTCGGGTTACGAAACGTCCAGCGTCACGAGCGAGGTGGGATCGCGGTCGCGACGAACAGGTGCAGTCCGCTTTCGACGAGCATGTTCGAGTCATCCTCCGAACCGCTGCCTGTGAAAACCAGCTCTCCGCAATCGAGCGGCGTCGGAGTGTTGCGGATCGCGACTTGTCCGACGATCCGTGCCAAATGACGCTCGCCGTGAGTGAACTCCGGAGGTCGAGGTTGCCAGTCGCGTGCGACCAGGACTCGAGACAGTTCGACCTGGAAGCCGTGAGCCGGTGCGAAGCATCGCTCCAGCCGAGCTTGGAACTGCTCGATCGACGAAACCGGTTTCCAGTCCCAAGAGAGATTCGGGTAGCAGCCGACCAAGCGTTCGATGTCGCCGACCAACTGACGCAACGACTCACGCTGCCGCAGGTCGTTCGTGAACGACATGAACCAATCCGACATCTCGCGAGCCGATCCATGGAAGCGACGGTCGTACTCCGACAGCGTTCGCCCCAACGGGTTGCCGCTGTCGGTCAAGTACTGTGCGATCTCCAGCAGTCGCGTGCGTCGGCAGACCATCAAATCGTTCAACAGCGACGCCTGGTCCGACGCGAAAGGGGAGTTCAGCGCGTGATCGCTGACGAAATTCGGGAACGGCACATCTCCGGCTCGAATTTGCGACTTCAAGATGTCGTCCATGCAGGCCAAGCCGAGATCCAGAAAGTGGACGAGCCGACCACCTGGCCGCAAAACTCGGCGAATCTGTTCGCGAGCTGCCTCCAAGTCATCCAGTGCATCGAGCACACACAGGCCGAGCACTGCGGCAAACGAACCCGCCTCGAACGGAAGGTCGTAGACCGACGCCGACGACAGCGTTGCGGTCGGAAACCGTTCGCGGAACTGGCGGCAGAATTCTTCCGACGGCTCACTGTGAACGACGTGACCCAGCCAGTCCGGCGGCAACCAATCGCGCAGCTTGCCGTCGCCAGCTCCAACTTCCAGACAATGATTCTCCGGGCCGATCGAACTCAGCCATTGCTCACCGACACGAGCCATGATCTGACGATTCAGCGGCTCAACCGGTGCACGGACTCGCGCCAATCGGTCCAGCCATCCGACATCGCGCCAATCATTGGCTTCGGGAAAAGAAGACATCCTGCCTCCGCAAGGTGGGACTACGGGGACATCGCCGCGACCGGCACGGCCCCATGCGTCGGCGGAGTCGAGGAGCGTCCGCCCGCCAAGACGGCGATCGCTTCGACAAGCATCAATGCGGCCAGAGCCAGCAGCACGACGCCGACCCAAGGTACAACTTCACCGGGGACGATGAAGCTGTTGGTCTTCGCGTCGAAGAATTTCGGCCAGGTCATCGAGATCAACGCCCAGGTGCTCATGACGTACATCAGCACGGTCGGGATGCCGGTCACGAACCAAACCCACTTCTCGCGGCGAGTTCGCCAGAGCCAGACGGTCACGCCCAATAGCGTCAATGCCGCAAGCAACTGGTTGCTTGCGCCGAACAGATTCCAGAATGCTCGCCAGACAGGGGGAAGCGGTTTGCCAGCGGCATCGACTCCCGGTTGCAGCAAGAAGAAGAGCGGCGCTCCGGCGGTCAGGCCGGTTCCCAGCCAACGACCGAGCCGACCTTGCAGGCCGGTGAGCTCCTGGATGATGTACCTGCCCAGCCGCGTGCAGACATCGAGCGTGTCGTAGACGAACGTCGTGAACGCCATCAGCCCGAACGAGACTCCGAACGTCGCGGGGATTCCCAGCACGCTCAAGAAGTTGCCGATGCCGCTGGCGTACAGGTAGTTCGGGCCACGTTTCAACGTCGGGTCTCCCGGCGCGAGCATCATCACGCAGCACAGCGAGACGATCGCCACCATCGCCTCCAGCAACATCGAGCCGTAGCCGATCACGCGGGCGTCAGGCTCGCAACGCAACTGCTTCGACGTCGTCCCGGAGGCAATGATCGAATGAAAACCAGAACACGCGCCGCACGCGATCGTGATGAACAGGAACGGAACGAGCGGCTGCTCCATGCCGCTCGACGTCGCGACCCAATTCGTGAAGGCGGGGTACTTCACTTCGCCACCGCCGAGGATCAACCCCAGCATCCCCCCGCCGAGTGCGACGTACAAAAAGTATCCGCCGAGATGGCCGCGCGGTTGCAGCAGCAGCCAGACCGGCACGACCGCCGCCACCAGACAGTACAACAGCAGCCCCACGTCCCAGACACGCTGGGCATTGGACATGATCGGGAAGTATTCCTTTGCCAACGGAGCGGTGATGGCGGTGAGCTGCTTCGATTGGTCCTCGGTGAGCTTCGCATCCTTGGCGAATTGCGGAGTCGTGACGACAAACGTGTCGCGAACGTGTCGAGCCGACTTCTTGAACTGCGCGAGTTGTTCGTCGTTCAGCACCTTTTCGACATCCGCTCGCATCGCCGGGAGTTTGGCGACCACTTGCTGGACTCCGCAGAAGTCGTCCACCGAGAACGGCACGAACTGACCCGCCCAAATCGCCACGCCCACCAGCGGCATGAAGATCAGCGTCGCCAAGCCGATCGACAACTTGGTGTACCGCAACAGCAGTCCCATGATGATCGGCAGCACGAGGTACATCAGCGACGAAGAAGCGACGCCACCTCCCGAAATCAGTTCGTCATTTTCCAAAGTCTGAATGCCGAGGAACGAACTGGCGGTGACGTCGGTGAACGCCACGATGATGTAAACCAGCGCGATCCAGACGAAGCTCAGGAAGAGCAGGTACGACCGGCGCGTCATGTGGTCGCGCACGACCTCCGCGATCGACCGCGCCTTGTGCCGGATCGAGGCCACGAGTGCCGTCAGGTCATGCACCCCGCCGATGAAAACCGACCCGACCAGAATCCAAATCAGCGCGGGGACCCAGCCAAACGCGATCCCCGCCAAGATCGGCCCGACGATCGGCCCGGCGGCCGCGATCGCCGAGAAATGTTGGCTCAGCAAAAACTTCGGCTCGATCGGCTCGAAGTCCACGCCGTCGTTGAGTTCGACGGCTGGAGTCGGCTTGTTCGGGTCGAGTCGCAGCAGCCGCGCGAGCACTCGTCCGTAGGTGACGTAGGCAATCGACAGCACGATGGCAGACAACAACACGACGGGCAACAGGCTCATGACTCACCTTTCGGAGGGCAACGGGATCACGCGGAGATGATCCTGTTGTCGTCCGATCGTGTCGAGCCAGATCGTTCAACCCACGTCACTTGGCGAGCCGGGGAGCGTCAGCCCCCGGACAAGGC